>ERZ1292633.701-Hain-H41-02um-R1-701-length-37746-cov-7_pt1 | contig 37746 bp, 42 predicted proteins | sample MGYA00564406_ERZ1292633 | MGnify/ENA primary metagenome ERZ1292633 (study PRJEB36523, sample SAMEA6512639) | groundwater metagenome | collected 2019-01-08 | study: AquaDiva: Metagenomics assemblies of 32 groundwater samples
ATTGTTAAAATCTCCCACTGCAGGTGTTTCACCTGTGGGTGCAAAGTAACCATGCCAGGCGGTAGGGGTACCAAAGCTAGTGCTTCCATCGCTTAAAGCTGCAATAACTGCCCCGTCTGATTGCCTGAATGATATGATATCGTCAAAATTATATTGCCCAATAAGTGTCGATGTTGCACTACCTTCAAAAACTGCACCATCAGTTATCGTTGCACCACTACCAAAAAATATTTGGGTGGGAATAAACTTTGTACTATATCCAAAAGCCGTTTCAACTCCCTGACATTTATAGTTTTCATCTTTTACCATAACAGAAACAGAAGGTGTAGTCCCCCCCGTCCTATATGTAAGTGTATATCTTATTTTATTCAAAGATGAAACAGGTATCGGCGTTGTAAGATTATTCCCGGGGTTTTGTCTATCAACTATTGAAAGTCCTGCCGTCCCTATTTTTAATCCTATTCCTATACTATTTCCGTTATCAGTGAGACCAAAAACATGATCATTTGAGTCTCCTCCCCCCGATTTTTCGACAACTCCTTTAAATATAAAAGTATTATTAATAGAAGTTGGTGCTACATATGCACTGCATGTAGGACAGATGGGAAATCCCGCCGCACTGAGTATATTGATAGGTGGACTACCGGTCATGCCAGATAGGTTGATACCTTTTGCCTGTGATGAAGATACATCACTTTTTTCCCCATCAATCTTTCTCGTAACTCCACCAACTACTGTTCCCTGACTATAGTAACAGTAACGATTTGTATTAGAGTTGCCATCACCATCGTCATAACAGTATCTTTCAGGAGAGTCGTATTTGGCACCATCTGCTGGAGTTGTTCCAGCTCCCTTGATAACTCTAATATTATATTGAACCTGACTACTACTGTCCATAAACCCTGTTTTCACTACTTCTTCGTTATTGGCAGTGTAGTTTTTTATACGTTCTACGCCTGCCTCCGCAGCTAAGTAAGCCAAAGAGGAGTCATCCATTTTTGTTGACTGTTTTACCTCAGCTATCATTAAAACAGTAACAGTGCTTATAGTGATAAAAAATAGTGACATAAGCATCATCGTCCATATGAGAGCGCTTCCTCGTGTATTATTCTTTAAAAAGATTTTCATAACTCATTCCTTAATATTAAATACCCCGGAAAATATATCTTATCACCTGTACTCGCTGAGCCGTCTCTGATAAACTTATTAACCTCCATATTATACCGCAAAGTCTTAGGGTACGTGGGTGGATTATTACTAACCGGCTTAAAATCCTTTATGGTTACTGAACCAGATGAGATAAATGGTAACCACTTATAATCATTTGAAGTAATATCAATACTTGTGATATCGGTTTGAGAAAGATTGCCCATCGTCATATATCTAGGGTTTGTAGAGTCACTTTGATCACAACGAAAAACTAGTATCGGTGAAGAACTGCTTGGACCCATTTTAAAGGCTATATAGTCCTTAAGTGCAGATGATCCCGCAACAATGTTGCTAGCGCTAGCATCAGCATCACTACAAATACTTCCATCGGTGTTGTTATCCTTGACCACTACTTGGTAAGCCTCTTTTGCATATCTTGAGAAAATCTCCGATGTCATTCTTCCCTCCTGCTGAAGATTGGCCGTATCTTTGTATGTCATCTGTTCTCTTTGTAAAACAATAAAGAAGCTTACAGTTAAAGACATAATAACAGTAAAAATACCCATACTGACTATAAGCTCTACTAGTGTCATTCCTTCTTCGTTGTTTATAATATTTTTCTTCATTGTTTTGATAATATTGTTTTACTTTGAGAAACTATAGGTCCAGACCTGTCTCCCTTGTGAACATCTACCCTTACAAAATAATATTTATCTAGGCAGTCGTAGTTTTTGTCAACATCACTACATTCTTCGGAGTTTGTATTGAAACCTACCAAGTCCATCTCATCACTGGTAATGTCGGTTAGTTCTTTTATGGTAATATATCTGCTAAAACCATCAAAATTTCTAATTTGATTAGGTTCATCTCCCCAATTTGCAAACAAATCTTCCATATTCCCCCCGTTGAGATCTCCCCAAATAATCCAATCATTACTTATGAGTTCTCCACTTGTTGGATTAACAATATTACTAAAACTACACCCTATATCTCTCTGGTGTCTCACTATTTCTATTCCTTCTTGAGAGAGGGTAGTTGCCTTTGTTTTATCTTCAGACTGATACAAAAGATTTTTAGATGCCATTAGCATACCCATCATTGAGGCAGAAATAATCCCAATGATTCCACAAGCTACTACTACCTCTACTAGACTTTGACCCTTGTTCTTTATTTTGTTAAATATTATTTTTCTCATACTACTAGTCTATCTCCACATTGCCCTTTTGAGTTATTAATACTTTTCTTTCATCGCTTTCATTTGTGCCAACATATACCCTTAAATAACCAGGATCCAGAGTACCAGAACTTGGAGGAGTAGCAGTATTGGGTTTGTAAATCAGATTTTCATCTTTAGTCCAGCCAAGGCTTCCGAAGTTGGCATCCGCTGTATCAGGGTCTGTTTCTGGCGTGTAGTAGCTATAGTAACCTCCATATGGACTTGTAAATATAAGGTATATAAATCCGTTTGTCGTTGTCGTTTTATCCGGATAAGTTGTATCAAAAGGAGTATCAAAACTAACTATTATACTTTGACCATAGTTTGACCCTTCTGCGGGATTTATATTACCCACAACCTCTGGCTCCCCCAATACACTTGGTGTGCCAGGTGCACCAGAAGTATGACACGTAGAAACTCTGTTCATAAAATCTGAGGGGGCAGATGTGCCCATTTTTATTCTTATCGCTTTTATCTGTGTTGCCTTACCACCGCCCACACCACAGTTTGTACCGCCAGTTTCAACTCTTGTGGCAATCATATCAATAAAAGTATCTCTGACGCTTACCTGTATCAAGTCAATGGTATGTTGCACATATTTCTGTTTTCTTGTACTACCATATGCACCAAAGGTTATACCCAAAAGCAAAGCCACTACACCCATCACAACTATGAGCTCAGTCAGCGTATACCCATATTTATTTTTTATAGCCCTCCATGACATAATAAAATCCTTATCCAAGTTGTCATTCTGAACTTGATTCAGAATCTATATAATAATATCTTTTGAATTTCTGGATTCCGGATCAAGTCCGGAATGACAGAACGAAATCTACATAAATATCTTAACATAAAAAGAAATAATTTTCTCTCCATATGTAAGTCCAACAAATGTACCAATAACTAGGAATGGTCCAAAGGGTATTTTTGAACCTAGCTTCTTCTCACCTGAAAGAAGAGCAAAAACTCCAACTATCGCTCCTAGAATAAAGGCAACATAGAGTGCTATTAATACTCCTTGCCAACCCAAGATAAGCCCCATAAAAGCTACCAGCTTGATATCCCCTCCACCCATCCACTTTCCGTTTGATACGGCCGCCAAAGAATAAAAAAACCCTCCGGCAATAAGTCCGGATAGTAAATGATCAGTTAAGTATGGTAAATTGCCACCCAGTAAGGTATTTATACCAACATAAACTAAACCAAAAACCAAAACTGTATAAATAATCTCATCAGGAATTATTTGATGCTTTAGGTCGTAAACAAAGATAGCTATTAAAGATGAAGCAAAAAATAACCAAAAAAGTAAATTCATCAGCTCTAAGGGATTCCTCGACTCCGCTATCGCTCCGCTCGGAATGACAATAAGAACTGCAAAAACCAAACCGGTCGAGAGCTCAACCAAAGGATATTGAACAGATATATATTTTTTACAGCTTCGACATTTTCCTTGTAATAATAACCACGAAACAACCGGAATATTATCATGCCAGTCAATCTGCTTTTCACAATGAGGACAAAAAGAACGGCCACCTAGGTTTTTTCTTTTTTTATCCTCTAGCCGATAAATGAGAACATTCAAAAAACTACCCACACAAATCCCAAGAATAAATAAAGAGGCTATGATGAAGTAAATATACATAAGAATATTATAGCAACAAAAAACTCTCTTGCAGAGAGTTTCATTAAATAAATATTCAGGATGAGTAATTATTATAAACTAAAAAGTCAATCCCGGACCATGTATGCCCCCATCTGCAGTGGAACCCGGCCAACCACCTCCATTTTTATCACAACCTTCTGGTCCCGGAGAGGTTTTTCTAGCTTCATCTTCAGTAACAAACCAAAGAAGGTATTCTTGTCCCATATCAGTCGTGGCTGTTTTTTTATAATATTGAGTATAACATAGTCTATCCACGTCACCTTTGGGATATGAGGATGGTTCTGTCAACTTTTCCCCCGTGGCTCCAAGCTCTCCATTTGCATTTGGTTTGTTGGTATTTGCTGTAACGGTGGTATCAAAGAACGAATATGCATTAAGCCTGCTATAATATCCGGTATCAGTACTAGTGGTAAGACAGGCGCCAGTAGCAACATTAATGCCACAAGGGTACCGACCTTTCTTTGCGTAATAAGCTTCCAGCAAATCCCGGACTGTTTTACCATCATTTCTATATTTTGTATTTCTACTTGCTTTTTGCACTATAGTAATTGCACCAATTACTAAAACTGCAAGAACTGCAATAATTGCCATAACAACAACTAACTCAATAAGTGTAAACCCTTCTTTCTTTTTCATTATTTTTTCCTGTATCATAGTGGTTGCTTTATTGAAGTATATTATTCTCGGAAATAATATATTGTTAAACTAAAATTTTTCTAATACTCCGAAGAGGGTCCGAATACTTCTACCCCACTTATCATGCCACACCTGCAAACATTATCAATGGCGGTCTGATCGCCAGAGGGACTTGGAGCTGTACAAACTCCTGCAAAAAGTGTATCGGCTTTTTCTTCGGGCACAATCCATATCCTATAGTAAGGCTTGGTAGGATCTGTGTTGAGCATATTATAACAAACTGCACCCTTTTTGCCCGCATTCCTGCTCTGATTAGTTGGGGGGTTACTGGGATCGGTCATAAACTCGTTCAAAGCTCCCCCAGAAACAAAGAGTGTATAGCCGTTTCTGTCATTTGCCCCGGAGGGCGCTGCAGGAAAGCTTTTATACTTTGCATAGTGAGCTTCAACCGCTGTCTTGAGAAGTTTTGCATCATTTCTGAGGGTTGTATTGCGTGACTGCTGGCGAGCTAGTGTTATAGCACCAATCACTAAAACAGCGAGCACCGCAATGATTGTCATGACAATAACAAGCTCAACTAAGGTGAATCCTTTTCTCTTCTTTATATCTCCCATAACAGCCATTATGAAGAAGTATTTCATAATGGTTGGTTACAAAGAAAATAGCCTCTTATTGCACTTGAAGAGTATCTATTGTTTTTGTCGGAGTGCCCCCCGATTCACCATTATAGTTAGCTACTTCAATTGTATAAGTTGTTGATGTTAAAGCTGTTACCCTTCCTCCACCTACATTGGTAGCGTCTCCTTTTGTTCCTGTTCCTGCAGTACAAGTAGTACCAGCATTATTAATCTGGGATATTCCATCTGAAACTGTTTTGGCACCACAAACATTCCCAGCTGTAGAACAATATTCTTTTTTATTAGCAAAATATCCTTCTAAACAAGCTTGCAACGTACGACTGTTTGCACTGTTTGCTGCTTCAGTAGCGGATCTTCTTGCTATTGTAATCGCCCCGATAACAAGAACTGCAAGAACTGCAATTATTGCCATAACAACAACTAACTCAATAAGTGTAAAACCTTCTTTCTTTTTTAGATTTTTCATTTTTCACCTCCTTCCTGCCCGTCCGTAGCCTTAAAGCGAAGGCGGGTCTTGTTTTTCTATACTGATATTGAACCAATATACTTATGCTATGTCAATCTATTTTTTCTTTGTGATATGTCAAAACGTTATTTTTTAGTAAATACCCCAACGTTATAGATTGGTAAAAGAATACATATCATAATAACACCAACTATACTGCCCATTACCACTATCATTATCGGTTCTATCAATGACTGCATACTTTTGGTCATATTATCAAGCTCATCGTCATAGTACTCCGCCATGTTTTGAAGCATCTTATCTAGTTCACCGGTACTTTCTCCAACCGCTATCATTTGGGCAACCATGATAGGAAATATTTCTTCTTTTTTAAGTGACGTAGAAAGAGATTTGCCTTGCTTGACTTCATCTTTTGCCCTAGAAATAGCATCGGAGTATATAACGTTTGGCATAGCCTCTGAAACTATCTGGAGAGCATCAAGTATGGGTACACCGGAAGCAATGAGACTGGAGAGTGTTCGAGTAAAAATAGACAGATATGACAGCTTTACAAAAGCGCCAACTACAGGAATAGAAAGCTTTAGTCTGTGCCAGACATACTGGGCAGTCTCGTTCTTTTTTATATACATTCTTAATGCGACAAAAACTGCAAAAAAGAATAAAATAATGAACACAAAATAGGTTCTTAAAAAGTGGCTTACTGATATAAGTATCCGAGTTGGTATAGGAAGATCTGCACCAAAACCACTATAAAGACCCTCCATCTGAGGCAAAACAAATGTTATAAGTCCAGCAACTACTCCAACAACCACCAATGTCAAAAATGCCGGATATATAAAGACTGTTTTAATTTTCTTAATCGTTTTATAGTTTTTCTCGGTTTGGTCGGCCATATGAAGCAATACTTCCTCTATCTTACCACTTGCTTCGCCGGAGGCGAGAATACTGATGTCGGTTTTGTTAAAAGTTTCAGGGAAGTTACCAAAGGCGGCCGAAAGAGCGCCTCCCGCTTCTATATCGCGGATCATCTGTTCTATCATAGTTTTCACATTTTTTTTAGAGGTTTGTTCCTGAAGAGTGGCAAAAGCTTGAGCTATGGGAAGCCCGGCACCGGTCATGGTTGCTAGCTGTCGGACAAAGAAAACCTTATCTTTTCTTGATATTTTTTTACCAAAGGAAATCCCAACTAGAGAACTTTTAGATGCCTCACGAATATCAATAGGGAAAATGCCCTTTGATACCAAAAGACTAGAAGCTGCCTGTTCACTCTCTGCTTCTATAAGTCCTTGTGTCGGCGCTCCGTCCTTACCCCTTGCTTTGTAGTTAAATTCTTTCATTTTTTCCTACTATTCAGTTTTCTATCCATGCAGTAATCTTTCAAGTTCTTTGACATCTATGGCATAACCCTTAGCTTCTTCAAGTGTGATTCTACCTGTTTTTATAAGACTAGCAAGGGTCCTGTCCATCGCCTGCATCCCCTCAGAAGCACCTGTTTGGATAACTGCTTCCAACTGATGTGTTTTTTGCTCACGAATGATATTTCTGACAGCTGGCGTTACAACTAGTATTTCTGCTGCTGCCACACGTCCTCCTCCTATAGAGGGTATGAGACGCTGAGATACTATGCCCTGCAAGATATTTGAAAGCTGTACTCGTATCTGTTGTTGTTGATGAGGAGGAAATACATCTATCATTCTATCTACTGACTGTGCGGCATTATTTGTATGAAGCGTAGCAAAAACCAAATGACCTGTTTCTGCAATAGTTATCGCCGCTGCAATAGTTTCTAGATCGCGCATCTCACCAATCAATACAACATCCGGATCTTCACGAAGCACACTTCGGAGAGCCGCTGCAAAGGAACGAGTATCATAGTGAACCTCGCGTTGTTCTATAATAGATTTATTATGGTTGTGAGTATATTCTATAGGGTCTTCCACTGTAATGATATGACAAGCTCTCTCCTTATTAATCTTATCAACCATGGCCGCCAATGTTGTAGATTTACCAGAACCTGTTGGTCCAGTAACCAGAACCAATCCCCTAGGGTACTCTGTAAACTTATCCACTATTTTTGGCATACCAAGCTGAGTAAGACTGCGAATAGCAACTGGGATAAGACGAAGCGCAAGACCAACATTACCTTTTTGATGATAGGCATTTGCTCTGAAACGAGCAAGATCTCCATATGTGAAAGAAAAGTCAACTTCCTTGTCTCTTTCTAGAATATCTTTTTGAACATCATCAAGAATGGAAAATGTGAGATCCTTGACGTCTTTATCGGTAAGTGCACGCACACCATCTATCGCAACGAGTGCTCCATCAACTCTAAGCATTGGTGGTACACCAACCGTCAAATGAAGATCGCTAGAGTCTTTTTTTATAACCTCTTCAAGAAAGTTTTCTATTTTTAGTTTTGCTGTCTCAGCCATATTCCCCTCCGTTTTCTTAATTTTAGAACAATGTGTTTATGATTACAATGTTTTTGCTTTATTACTCCGTTGTTGTTCTCACCACTTCCTCTAGTGTGGTTATCCCTGCTAGTGCCTTCAAGAAACCATCCTGGCGCATAGTTACCATTCCTTCAGCTATGGCTGCGTCTTGGATATCAGTGGATGAAGCTTTCGTAACAATTAAATTTTCTATTTTTTCTGTAACTCCAAATATCTCATAAACCCCAGTTCTACCCCAATAACCGGTATTTTTGCAATAGTCACAGCCCTTACCTTTGTATAACTTAAACTTTTCATCTTCGGCAAAGGGAAGATTATCAAAACCAAGTTCTTGGGTCTTTTTCTTTGGATCATTTTTTGATGGTAATATACCCTTCAAAGATGATTTAATAGCATTTACCAAGCTTGGGCTTGCGTCATACTCTTCTTTGCAATGCTCACATACTTTCCTAACCAAACGTTGAGCAACAACCGTATTTACTGTAGAAGCAATCAGAAAAGACTCTATATCCATCTCAAGAAGCCTTGGGAGAGCACCGGCAGCAGAATTTGTATGTAAGGTGGAAAGTACGCTATGTCCAGTAAGGGCAGACTGCACGGCAAGCTCCGCGGTTTCTTTATCACGAATCTCTCCAACCATTATCACATCAGGGTCTTGACGCAGTATAGAACGAAGACCAGAGGCAAAGGTCAGACCAACAGCGTTGTTTACTTGTATCTGGTTTATCCCATCTATATTATACTCAACCGGATCTTCTACGGTAATAATATTCACACTTGGCTTGTTTATTTTTGAAAGGATTGCATATAAGGATGTTGACTTACCAGAACCTGTAGGGCCGGTAGAGAGTATCATCCCGTGCGGTTTTTTTGTCCCTTCTTCAATAATCCTAAAAGCTCGGCCTTTTATACCAAGATTTTCTAAGGTTATGATGCCGCTTGTTTTGTCCAGAAGCCTGATAACAACCTTTTCGCCATAAACTATCGGGGTTATAGAAATACGAAGGTCTATCTCCCTATCTTCTAAGTTGAGCTGAAAACGACCATCTTGTGGTACACGATGTTCATCTATTTTCAGGTTTGATAGTATTTTAATCCGAGAAACTAATGCAGGATGAATATGCTTCGGAAGGGTCATGGTATTATATAAAATACCATCTATTCTATAACGGACTTTGATATCTTTCTCTCTGGGCTCTATATGTATGTCAGATGCTCTAGACTTGGCTGCATACTCTAAAATGGTATTCAGAGCTCTCGTTATCGGTGCATCCTGAGTAATAAGGGCTGCATCACCCTTCTTTCTATCATCCTCCTTGAGATTAATCTCAGGTGGCTTCTCCATATTACCAATAACACTTTGTACCTCTACGGAGTAGTCATCATATTGTCCTATGGCTGTCCTTACTCCTTCTTCGGAAGCAAAGTAGGGCTTCAGTTTTAAACCGGTTTTTTTCTCGATGTACTCTATAGCCACTATATTATTCGGGTCGACCATGGCAACATTTAAAAAATCCCCAACCTTACCGAAGGGAGCCAGTTTATATTTTGCGGCGATATCTTTGTTTATAATATTTAATATCGCCTTATCTATCTTTTTTTGTGTTAAGTCTACATATGGCAGACCCATAGTAACGGCAATCGCCTTAGTCAGACCCTCTTTTGGTATGTCTGGCATACCTTTTACTATTTGTTCAACTGACTTCCCTGACTCAGCGCTCTCAACTTTAATAAGGTCAAGCTGCTTTTGAGTTATGAGCCCTAGCTTGACCAAAAAATCTTCAAGTTTCTTTTCGTTTTTAACAACCACGGTATTAATTCATAATTATTAATTCATAATTCATAATCGGAGAATGACAATCTATAAACTAGCAAATGGATTTTCTCTGCCTATATTATCCATCGGTGGGACACCATAATCTTTTCTCGATTTTAGTTTTGTAATAGCATCCTGATCTATCTCTCCGGTAAACTCAATTGTTTCTTTATTTTGAGTAGGTTTATCCTTAGGTTTAGGAGTAAAAGATTTAATCATTATATAAACAGAAACAACTATTACCAATATGCATACTATAATAATAACGATATCTTTTTTCTTCATTGTTTTTGTCCTTCTGCTGTTGTATTAGTTTGTTCTCCTCTGTAATATGCTCTGTAGGTTAATGTTACCTTAAACTCATCCTTGCCTGATATTTTGAAATTTACAAGATGAACAAATCTTAAGGCTTTTTCTGAAGATGAGAGAAGATTTTTAAAGTTCTGATAACTAGGGAAGGTTACCTCGCTTTGATATGTAAGACTTTCAACTCCCGCTGGTGCCACCATAGACGAAGAAGAACCAGCCCCAGAAGAACTCGAGGAACTGCTGTTATTACCAGATGCTTTTGTGCCCGTTCCTCCAGCTTCACCAATTAATCCATTTAACTCTATAAAGATATCACCTATTTCTTTCTTGGTTGGTATAGCTCGATATACAACATTTGACTGTTCTCTCAGCTCATCTTCCTTTACTTTAAACTCTTTCAGTTTTGCAAGTTTTTCTTCGGCAACTTTTAGGTTTCCTTTATTCTCTTTTAGTTCTTTACTGACCTTATTTATGCTTTTAAAGGAGGGGGAAATAATAAATATGATAGCTAGGATAATGACAATAAGTGTCACCCCGATAACACCTGCTATCCAGTAGTATTTATCTAGCTTCTTTTCTACCATAGTACCCCCTGTTCCATCTCAAAGGTTATATCAAAGTTTACCAAACCATCTTTAGAGTCATATCCTTTAACATCTACGTTTTTGAAAAGCTTCGTTCCTTTGTCTGCTTCCGGGGTATCTTTATATTCATAGCTTTCTAGAGATTTTATTGTTCTAGCGATAGAGCTTACATATCTACCATCTGCCTTGGCTGTGAACTTGTTGCCCTCAATACTAAGCTCTGTAAATCTTACATCATTTGGCGTCACCTTTTCTAAAACAGGCATAAACTTTGACCATTTTGGTTCACTTTTTTCTATTTCATGGACTGCCTTGACTCCTTGCTCAATATTTATCACCATATCTTCAATATCTTTATAACCCTTGAGCTCATCTTGAGTCTTTGCAATCTTTTTCTTAGTCTGATCTAAACTATATACTCTAGATAGTCTGTAACCTTGTAATATTAATATGAAAATAATCATAGTACCTAATACAACAATGGCACTCATAGTCACTATAAAGTTTCGTCTTTTTATTTTTAGTTTTTCCAGTCTTACATCTGGTGCTAAGTTTATCTTTGCCATTTTATATTCCTCTCATTGCTAGCCCAACGGCTATCGCAAAGTCTGGTGCGTTAGAGTTGAGCTGATTTGTTATATCGGGTTTATGTACTACCATAGCCCAGGGGTTACCATACACAACATTTACTCCCAAACTCTCGGTTAGAAACTGTTGTATTCCAAGTGTTCTAGAGCCTCCTCCTGTCAGTTTGAGCATACTTACATTATCACCGAACTGCTCTGAATAATATTTCATAGATCTATCTATTTCTTCTTTTAAAGTATTTAAAACTGACTTTGAAGCTTTATACAGCTGACCCTCCATCTTGTCTTGCTCTATACCAAATTTTCTTTTAAACTGTTCTGCCTGCGCTTCTTCCATCCCTAGGCTCTGAGCTATTGCCCTAGTCATCACCTGACCGCCAACAGGAATAGTCCTAGTCAAAGAAACTATACCACCTCTAACCACAGTTAGTTCTGTCATATAAGTACCTATATCAACTATCATATACAAAGGCTCATTTGTTTGAAGAGCTCTGGCTGCTGCAACTGCATTTGTTTCAACCGCACTAAGTTCTAGGTCTGACTCTTCACATATATCCAATATCTTCTTTGTTTTGGCCATCGGCGCAGCAATAATCATAACCATTATCTCATTTTTTGCAGGCACTTCACCTATGACCTGCCAGTCTATCTTAACTTCTGATATTTTTAAAGGAATATTTTGCTCTGCTTGATAACCAACAGCTTTTTTTAGTTCTGCTAAGGACATCTTGGGAACATTAATAACAGTAGTAAAAACTGCACTACCGGGAAGCGAAACCATTACATTTTTTGTTACTAAATGCATAGAGTGAACAAGTTTCTTTATTTCTTCTGAAACTTTCTTTTTATCAATATCACTATCACTCTGAGATGCACCATCGGGAACAGGCGTACTACCAAAAGACACGAGCTCATACTTGCCAAATGCTTTTTTGAGCTGAACTATCTTGATGGCGCTAGTACCAATATCAAGACCAAAGTAGTCTGTATTTTCTTTTAGTAGGTCAAGGCCTAACAATATTCACCCTCCGAAATTTTACTTGTCGTTCCCATGAAGACGGGAATCTATCTTTATCTATAAACCATTAAACAGCAAAAGAGGAATGGGTGTCAACAACATTTAGAGCGCTATGTTTAGTTGGGCGGCACGTTCCTATCTGTACCTGACTGACTATTTCTAACCTTTACTTTCACACCCTGTTCCGGGCAAATTTCCGTTGAATTATCTGTATATATTACGGATAGAGTATAAGTGGTGTCTAGCTGAGGCACAACATCAAGGGTTCCTCCTCCCGGAGTAACGTTGTTAATGGTTGCAATGGGGGTAGTTGAACCAGCTGGTTGTTCTTTAATGCTAATACTCCTAATATCTCGACCACCTTCCCATTTAAGTGTAATAGAGTCTCCTCGCTCTACAGAGACAGGCGTAGCAGTCAGTGTAGGACAGGTCGGAGTTATTGGAACAGGAACAGAACAGGTAATTGTTCGGGGGCTCCCCGCTAAAAGAACGTTTGACGTAAAAATACCAAAGTTATCTATTCCATGGGCATAAATAGTGTGTGGTCGACCATCTCTAATAGGATCAGTCATAGGAAAAGTATAGTCAAAACCATGATTACTATAACCACCACAAGAGCTGGCAATATCCGGACGATTTACATTCGCAGCACCAACCGGTGGATTTACATATCTTCCGGTTCTGCCACCATCACATACACCATCAACACACATGTGGACATCATTAGATGCACTGTAGTTATCCGAATCACACGTCCAGCCCCAGGTCCTACAAACAGAACCACCCTCTACACCGTCATGCCATCCTATAGGTACAGCTCCCGGAGCCATATATATTATTACATCATTATCTGTGTTTTCAGCCTGGTAGTAACCAGAATAAGATTCATTTGCCTTACCATGACTTCCCAACGGTTTATCTAAATATGTTGTAATACCGTTTGAACCAACCGAACGACCTCCATACGTTACTGTCTGAAAACCAGTCTTAGATATCGTAACATTCCACCTTGTCCAACAACTTAAGTATTGTTGTGAAGCATCTTGTTGCCAACCAAGCTGAAGACAACCACCACAGTAGTAGTTAACTCCATTATAATGCAGATAATTAGCGTTGACTGTCACATCTCCACCTTCTTGAGGTAATACGCATTTTGGGAACTCACCTCTCCAGTCTCCTCCATCAGGGGTACCTATTGGAGTAACACGAACAGATGCAACCACGCCATGTGCTGTATTGCTGGCATCTACTATATAACCGTCCATTCTACTAAAATGTTGCGTAGAACAGTCTATATCGCTTGCAACTGCACTTTTTACTCCCATAATTTTCTGGGCTTGAGTAATAATATTATGAGCTTTTAAAGATATCGTTTTCTTGAAAATACTATAGTTATAGTCAAAGGAATATTTCTTAGATTTAGTAACAACATCCTTTTTATATTCATCCCAACTAGAAAACTGCCCTGAAGTAGAATTTTCAAGTCTATATGCTACCATATATCCCGCTGACGACTTCAGTACACTTGTTACATCTCCTTTTTTCTGAAGTTTTGATATAGCCTGCCAATCTTCTTTTCCGGCAAATTTATCTTTTGCACTTTTTTCATTCAGATTATCTATCGGCATGAGAGCAATAACAGGGTCTAGATTCCACGGAGAGCCATCTCTTTGTACAACCTCGTCAATCTTCTTTCTTATATCTTCCGGGTTTGATCCATTTTTAAGTATAGGGTAAAACTCTTTTTCAAGTTTCTCTTTAGCTAAGACTGAGTTTTGATCATAATCCTTACCAGACCAGTCATAACGCACCAATACTCCAGTAATGTTCATTTCTTTCAGTAAATATGGCGCAAGCTTTTCCTTTAGTATATCTCTTTTAATATTACTTTTTACATATTCTGAAGTATACCCGAAACTCTGCTTGATTGTTGCTAAATAAATATTCTCGCTACCGTATGGCTCAACTAATGCTTTATATTTTTTGTTAATATCCTCATCACTTACGGATATTCCTCTTTTTTCAGCTTCAGTTTCGAGCGCCTTTCTTAATATTAGATCCTCTAGTTCAGCTTCGGAACACTTCTTTGCCTGATCTTTATCTGAACTGTAGTTATAAAACTTTTCACATTTTGATTTAAAATCATTGTAGTCACTCTTCAAAACTTTTTTGTCACCATATGTAGCAGCTACTTCATTCCCCATACCTAACCACGCAGCGACCACAATGGCGATAGATACGACCACAGAAATAGCAACAGTAGCTATGATTATTTTTTTTGAGTGTTTCATCAAAGAATCTATTATTTTTGTCTTATTTTCTTTCTTGTCGGGCATTTTCCCCTCCTTTTTATGAGTTCTGTTTCACTAAATACCATTTAACAGCAAAAGAGGAATGGGTGTCAAGTTTTTAATTTAAATCTTCCTTAAAAACAAAAAACTTTACTATGTTAGTTTAGTAAAGTTGTAAATATTGAGCCTAAAAGAGTCTATAAAATGATTCGGGGGGCGAGACCTGATAGGTCTCGCCCCCTTTTGTTCTTCGCCATGTGCCGTGGTGCTGTGTTTTTCTACTGCTTACGCCGTCTCGTCAGGTAAGTCAGTAGGCCACCGGAGCCGATCATGCCTGACCCTATCAGGCCGGGTATAATCATTTCCAACCCTGTTTCGGCGTTGGGAGTTCCCGCGGGGTAAGGCGTCTGCACTGTGCCGGTATTCACCGGCACGCCGTTGACAAGCACCGTATTGCCATTGTTACCAGTGCCAGCATTGGCAGTGGGGTCTGTCGCAGCGACTTCACCTTCTACGACCAGTGTCGCACTCCCAGTGTAGTCGCCACAGTTGTCGTCGTTCGAAGTCCAGACACTGACCTCGTACGAACCAGGTGTCTTGGGTGCATTAATAGTTGCCGTTCTCGGCGACCCATTGCTCCACAACACTTCATAGGAAGTCTGTACTCCATCAATATACACCACCGGCGGGAAACCGATGTTTATAGTGGAGATGACGACTTCTGACTCGGGGGTACTTCTTGCCGGGTCAAGACTGAGTGCCAGGTCGTTACTGGCCGGACAGTACCCATCGGCGCCCACAGACGCCAGGGCCACCGCAACAGTAGCGACAAAAATAACTGCAACAAGCATAAGTGCAGCCAAGATTGCCATTGTCCTTTTCTTCATGGTAAATCCTCCTTCACTGACTTTCTGATTTACAGATATGGTTACATTCATCACTATGGTACTCAAGATGAATGATAAAAAGGGAATGAAAATCTTCTTCTAAAAAAGGAACGCCCAAACTTTACAGCCTGAGTATCCCTCCTTCACAGAATATTATATAACATAAGAAATATTTTAGCAATGTTTTTTACTACATGACAGCATTATATTCAAAAAAATTACTCTTTATGCTAGAATAGATAAACTAATTTAAGGAAATTTATGGGTTTATCTATCGGAATAGTCGGACTACCAAACGTTGGCAAAAGTACGCTTTTTAACGCCTTGACCAAGAATAAGGCGGAAGCTTCGAATTACCCATTTTGTACTATTGACCCAAACGTTGGAGTCGTAGAAGTACCCGATGAGAGATTACAGAAATTAGCCGAGGTTATACCAACACAGAAAGTCGTTCCGGCTATCGTGGAGTTTATAGATATCGCTGGCATTGTTAAAGGTGCGGCGGAAGGAGAAGGACTCGGCAATAAATTTCTCGCCAATATCCGTGAGTGTGACGCTATCTGCGAAGTAGTACGAGTCTTCGCTGACAAAAACGTCACTCATGTTTCTGGTGACTTAAATCCTGTCTCCGATATGGACGTAATCAGAATGGAGCTGATACTGACAGATATGGAGACTGTCGGAAAGAGAGTTACAAAGCTAACTAAAGACGTAAAGGGCGACCCAAAGTTGAGAGTCACCCTTGATATAGTTCAAAAAATCCAGACAGCGCTAGAAGGTGGCAAAACTGCCCGAGACTTGAATCTGTCTGAGAAAGAGCTTGAGAAAATCAGCGATTTAAATCTGTTAACATTAAAACCACACATCTATATATTTAATGTGGATGAAGAGCATCTCTCGTCGAAGAACTTCCAACTTCCAATTTCCAATTTCCAATCAAGTTCCAATGATAAAATTTCAAAGGAAAACGATTCTGGACCCTCCTTCACTGAAAGCTACGGAACGGGCAGGCAAGCCAGAATGACGACTGGTCGGAGTGATAATGATTCTGTCATAATTTCGGCAAAGATTGAGTCGGAGCTAAATGAGCTGTCAGACGAAGAAAAGAGTGAGTATCTAAGCGAACTAGGCCAGAAAGAAACAGGCTTGAACACACTTATAAAGAAGAGCTATAATCTCTTGGGTCTTCAGACTTATTTTACTGCCGGCGAGAAGGAGATAAAGGCGTGGACTATTCATATTGATGATAAAGCGCCTCAGGCAGCGGGCGTAATACATACAGACTTTGAAAAAGGATTTATAAAGGCAGAGACCGTTTCTTGGAGTGACCTAGTTGATAACAAGGGCTGGACAGGAGCAAAGTCAGCCGGTAAAGTCCGCTTGGAAGGCAAAGACTACACTGTCAAAGACGGCGACGTGATGGTGTTTAAGTTTAATGTTTAGATATGATTGATAAAAAAATATTATCAGAAAAGAAAGAAGAAGCGATTCGTTACCTCGCGCAAACCCTTAGCGAGTTTGATTTTCAATTTAATCACTACGGCATTAAAACTACTAAAGATGGATATCAAAAGTTAAAAAAAGAGATTAGGCAGAAGGGAATAATCTATAATGAAATATTTTTTAATGGTAAACATATATTCAATGGAAAAATGGAAGACACAATATATGAAATCCTAGAACCAAACCCAGGCGAATTAGTAAATGAGAACTTTATTGAGCATGTGGCTTATGTAGTCGATGACTTAGAAACGATATCAGAAAAAATTGCAAAACAAATTATCTCTAGGTTTGACGTAAAAAATACTCACGGCATAAAAATAAACCCCGAGAAGGGACTTATAATAGAAATTAGAAATAATGACATTATTGATTCTATAAAAGATTTTTCAAGTTAAACTCAACCATATCAGAAATTCTTTGTTGCCTTTGGCACCCGTAATCGGTGACTCAGCTAATCCCCTTACCTTAAACCCTGACTCCTCCGCAAAGTTCGCAATATCTTCCACCACTCCTTTTTGAATACCTTCGTCTTTGACTACACCTTTGCACTTGTTGGCAATTTCCTTGCCTACCTCAAACTGAGGTTTGATGAGCAAAATTGCTTGCACTGGATAGTCCGCGATTTCTTTAATTTTAGGAATAATTTTTTTGAGCGAAATAAAGGATACATCACAAACAAAGTAATCGATTGTTTCAGGAAGCTCTGCAATATCACGAAAGTTTGTCTTTTCCATCACGACTACTCTGGAATCTTCACGAAGTTTTTGGTCAAGCTGTCCATAGCCAACATCTATTGCATAGACCTTCCTTGCTCTATTTTTCAGCGAAAAATCAGTGAATCCTCCAGTAGAAGACCCGATATCACAAATGACTTTATCTTTAAAATCTAAGCCGAAGTCTTCATATGCTTTCTGAATTTTCAAGGCCCCTCTAGAAACATATGGAAATCTTTCTTTAATCTTAATATTAGCACTCTCATCTATTAACATTCCCGCCTTATCAACCACTTGTCCTTCAACTTCAACCTGTCCAGCAAGCAAAAAGGCCTGCGCCTTTGCGCGGCTTTCAACTAGACCCCTCTTGGTAATTAAAATATCAATTCTTTTCTTCATAGGTTACCAATTACTAATGATACTAATTTACTAATTCTATTCTAAGTTTGTATCCTCAATAAAAATTAACTCTTTTCACCAAGTTAGTCTATATGTGAATTCGTACATTGGTATTATTCGTAATTAGTAAGATCACTTTGCCTTCTCTACATAAGAACCATTACGAGTATCAACTCTTATTCTATCGCCTTTCTTTATAAAAAGGGGAACATTCACGGATAGTCCTGTTTCTATTTTTACAGGTTTGACTGCACTAGATGCTGTATCTCCCTTTAACCCCTTTTCAGCTTCAGTCACGATAAAATTCATCTTTATGGGTAGATCGATGCTTATAGGATTTCCATTATATATTTGAAGCTGATAAATATCTCCTTCTAGTAGGTAGTTTTTTCCGCTTCCCACAAACTCACTTCCCAAAGAAAGTTGTTCATAAGAAGATTGGTCCATAAAAAAGAAGTTCACCCCTTCAGAATATAAAAACTGAGCCTTGCTCCTTTCTATATTAACAGGAGAAAACTTATCGCTGCTTCTAAAAGAGGTACTAAGTGTAGCACCGGAAACAATGTTTTTAATCTTCGCGCGTAGAACCGCACCTCCGCGCCCCATCTTTGTATGTTGAGACTCTATAACCACATACGGCTCTTTATCATATTCAAAAACAGTTCCTACTTTTAAATCTGAGATGTCATACATTTTATTAATTCGAAATTAAAAATTAATAATTCAAAAGTTCCTTTAGTCCTATTTATTGACATAAGGTAGTAATGCTAATATGCGTGCTCTTTTTATAGCAAGTGCTACTTTCCGCTGATGTTTCACGCAGTTACCGGTTCTTTTTCTAGACTCTATTCTGCCATAGTTTGATATAAACTTTTGAAGACCTTTGGCATCTTTATAGTCAATATGTAAGTCCTTATCGATACAGAACCTGCATCCTTTTCTTGGTACATACATTGCTGGTTTTTCTTTAGAATGGTATGTCATCGAGATTTATCTCCTCTTCCTCGTCCTTCGTAGCTTTAGCGGAGTTGGATTCTTTATCTTCCTTTTTTGATTTTGATTTACTGTCTTTCTTTGGTGCCTCTTTTACAGCATCCTCTACCGGATAGTCACCACCATCTCTTCTTGAGTCGACGAAAGCTATATCTTGCGCTACAATCTCAGTTTTCTGCCTCTTTGCTCCATCTTGGCCTTCCCAACTTCTGGTTTGAAGTCTGCCCATAACATGAACTTTCCTACCCTTTGTCAGATACTGACTGCAGAGTTCGGCTAGTTTACCCCAAACTACAACTTCGTGAAACTCCACTTCATCCTTTTTATCACCATTTGCATCTTTCCATGAACGATTTGTTGCAACACCAAATGATGTTACCGGTTGGCCATTCGGTGTATATCTGAGCTCCGGATCACGTGTTAAGTTTCCCATTACTATTGCCAAGTTTACGTTTTGCATAATTGCTCCTTTCCTCTTGTCATTCCGGACTTGATCCGGAATCTATACAAATTATTTAATTTACCTACTTATTCCTTCTGGATTCCCGCTGGAGTTTATGCTGAACTAGATTCAGTGCGGGAATGACAGGAGAGGATTAGGACTCTGTATCAGGCCCTATTATTGCTTGTAATTTTTCGTCGAGTTCTTTTTGTCTTTCTTTTTCATCTTTTTCTTTTTCAACTTTTGTCTTTTTAGGTTCTTTAACTTCCTTTTTAACTGTTTCTTTTTCTTCTTTCACAGTTGTTTCTTTTGGTTTTACGCCAGATTTTTTTGTCGCTTTTGACATATCTCGAGGCTTTCCTTCAACTTCTTCCTCTGCTTGTACTACCATAGATCTTATAATTTCCTCTGATAGACGCAAAGTACGTTCTACTTCTTTAACAGAAGCTGACTCCATCTCTACAAGTAAGAATTCATAAATACCAACAAAGTTCTTCCCTATTTCATAAGCAAGCTTCTTTTTACCCCAACTTTCCTCCTTTAAAATCTTTCCGTCAGATTTTTTTAGTATACTTTTTACTTTTTCTGTAATTTTATACGTACTTCCTTCAAGATCGGGGTGTATAATGTAGACAATTTCGTATTTTTTCATTAAAAAAATTCCTTTCCACGGACCCTTCCTGCCTCGCTAACTCATAAAGGCTGGTTGGGGCTCTTCTTCTAAAAGAGCAAAAATAGAATATATTAGTTAATAGCTTAATTTACTGATAAAATTATAGCGCACAATAAGGCAAAAGTCAAATGCAAAAACTAGCATCAGAGTTTGAACATACTACAATTATAACCAAACAGGAACGGGCTGTTTTAGGATCTCTAAAAGATGTCATTGTAAATCCTGATACAGGAGATGCTATTGGTTTATCTTTTTATGTTACTGGGGCAAAACACAAGGTAATGGTAGTCAATACCTCTGATATTACCGGCATAGGAACTAACTTCATAATGATAAAGAGCGCCGACAATACATCCGAGCCGGATGAGATAATCAGAATAAAAGAGGTTCTAGATAAAGACATTGAAATAGTTGGCTCAAAGGTAGTAGATGAAGATGAGAGACATCTTGGTAAGGTTAGTGACTGGAGTGTAAGTTTAAAAAATATGCGTCTTGAGAGACTATACGTAACATCTTCTAGTTTAGTAAAGATGCTTGCTCAAGACCTAATAATCCCAGCAAACGATATCATAAAAATTGAAAAAGGAATAGTTATCGTACGCAGCGGTTCTGTCAAATCTGGTAAAAAAGTAACAAACATAGTCAAAACAGTAAAAACGGCTAGTGCAAAAGTTGCTCATATGAAATAGAGCCTACTAGATGCCGCTTAGATCTATCTTGTCTAGTTCAGATGTATTATCTATATCTGAGATGTCAATATCGTCAGATTTCTGGATTTCACTTTGAATATCATTTGTCTCTGCTTGAGTTGGGTCAGCTGTTCGAGCCGGTATACTACTAATACCTGCTGTTTGCTTGAGACTCACACTATTACAGTAGTAGAGCCAACCAAGAAATCCGCCACCCAAAATAAATACTGTCATAAAGACCGCAATTAATATTTTAAGTGTATGTCTCTCGTTATTCATTTGACCCCTCCTTTTCATTCGCAAGTTCTAGCGCACTTTTCAAATCTCTAAATGCTGCTTTAATGGTTTTTCTTGCTTCGGCTATATTACCTGCGTCATTTAGTGTCTTAGTATTTGTTAGTTTTGTTTTAGCCTCTAATACCAACCCTTCAGCCTCAGCTTTTTTGGAAGTATCTGTGATTGCCGCAACCCTTTCCTCAACTTTTGTAATGAAGGTCTCCATTTTTGTAATCACTGTTTGAAGGTGAGTCTTGTGAATCGCTTCAACAATATCTTTCACAATCTTCTTTGCTTCCTTGACTTCTGTCTTAAAACCCTCCATTGCGCTTTGTAGTTCTTCTTTTGTCGTTGCTGCATCCACTGTAGTTTTTCTGGTATTTAGCTTAGTAATACTCTCATCAATTTTTAAGTTAAGCTGCGTTTTGAGACTGTTTTCGATGTTTGGCATTGCCGCAACCCTGTCTTTAGTCTTGTTAAGTTTTTTAATAACCCGACTTATATCCGCATTGACCTTCTCTTTTGCCTGTTCAAGATTTTTCTGCTTAAGTGAAGCTTTTTTTTCTTGGACATTTTCCTGTTGTGCCTCCTTTTTCAAAGAACCATTACTACTGGTGGGCGCTTGTGAGTTCTGCGCACGCACCATAACTGTTCCTAGCCCTAAAAACAAACCCACAGCAATAGGCACGATCATTATTTTTACAATTTTTTTAGACATTTAATTCCCTTCTCTTATATACCAGATACTATGCTACATCATTTGTAATGTCAACTTTCTTTAAATAGGTTTATAATTGAATTAACAAGAAATGAAAGAGCATAGCACAAAACAAATAGTCCTCGCTTTTTTTGGAAACCTGATAGTGGGTATCCTTAAGTTTATTGTAGCCGGTATCTCCGGTTCGGCCGTCATGTTTTCTGAAGGGTTGCACTCCGTAGCCGATACCGCAAATCAACTTTTCCTGCTCTTTGGTATAAAAAGGGCAGAAAGACCGGCGGACGAAGAGCACCAGTTCGGATTTGGTAAAGAGAGATTTTTCTGGAGTCTTATCGCTGCTTTTGGTATCCTAATCATCGGTTCTGTCCTTTCTATACAAAAAGGAATCCATGCTATTACCAATCCGGAAACAATCTCCCATATCCAGTGGCCCCTCATTGTCATAGCCATTTCTATTGTAATTGAAGGTTACACACTGCTCGTTACTTATAGATTTCTCCATAAGACAAAGGGGAGAGTAGGCCTTTTTAGATATATTGACAGCTCATCCGAAACAGCTGTCATTACGGTATTTTTTGAAGATATGGCAGCAGTTTTGGGCCTTTTTATCGCAGGTGTTGGTATTACACTATCACATTTTTTACACACCTCTCTCTACGATGGTATCGCTTCTATGGTCATAGGAGTACTCCTTGGATGTGTGGCTATATTTTTGGTCAATAAAAACAAGGAGCTCTTAACCGATCAATCCCACTTAATAATAAACAAAAAGGTAGAAGCAATCTTTGTGAGTCATCCGGCAGTGGAGCAGTATCACGACCTTCGTACCATCATATTCGGACCCCATCATGTAGTTGTCGTTTCAGATGTAGAGTTCAAAGAAGAGTTTGTATATGAAGACATGACCAAAAGAAAGGAAGATCGCAAAGAATATACTGAACATGTTATCAAAAAGATTGGTTTGTTAACTGATCAGCTAGAAACACAGATAAGAGTCATGTGTCCCGAAGTAAAAGAGATTTATCTTGAAGTAGAACAAGACAAGATCGTCGCAGCAAAAAAAGAAAAAGTCTCAGTGTCCTAAATATTCCAAAAAGTGCTTGACAGGGGATAGCGTTTCGAGTATCATAGTTTCCATCGTCTTAAAAGAGAGGATGTTGATGTTGACAATATTTTTGTGGGTAATAGCCTTTGGCTTTACTTACAGTATTATCGCAAGATAATAGAGTAAAAAATTCCCCGAAAGGGGGTTTTTTATTTAAGGGAACCTTTTGCTTTGAAGGTCGGACCTGGCGAGTACGCAAGGATCCGACCTTTTTCAAAACTATTTACCTAATCTCCAACCTTTTAACTACCTGTTTGAATATGTCATAGGAGAAACCCTTCCGAGTCAGACTTTCGTAAATTTTTGTTTTTTGAGTGTGAATATCACTTTTTTCATATTTTTTAAGGGTTCTCTCAGCTGTTTTAAGGGCATTTTCCAATTCTATTTCCTCATCTTTGTCTTGCATTAAAAAGCTAATAGTCTCTTTATCAACTCCCTTTTTCATAAGTTCAAGACTAACTAGCCTTTTTCCCTTCTTGCTCTGTTTTATATACCTCTCGGCAAAGTCCGTATCATTTATAAGTCCTTGACCCTTTAACTTTATAGCCACTTTTTCAACAGTTGCTTCATCAAAGTTTTTAGTTAATTTCCTTTTAAGTTCGCTTTCGGTATTTGCCCGATAAGAGAGAATCAGAATTGCCCGATTGTATGCTTTCCCTGTCTCATCAGCGTTTTTTATTTCCTCAATTTGCCTATCTGTTAAACTATGGTTTTCTTCTAGGCCACAATCAACTAGAACATGACTGCTCAACGAGAAACTATAAACACCATTGAGATAGATGTTATACCTATCTCGCTTGGTTTGTTTTTCTATTTTTGTAATTTTCTTTTCCATGTTTTGTCATTCCCTTGAAGAAGGGAATCCAGTCAAACAATACTATCAGATAAATCTTTCCATTTAGGATTGAGGTCTTCGATAATTCTCATTTTCCACTGACGATTCCATTTTTTGAGTTGTTTTTCCCTTTTAATAGCCTCTTTGATACTGTTAGTTTCTTCGAAATAAACTAGTTTATCTACTGTGTATTTCTTTGTGAAACTATCATATACACCATTTTTATGATTGAAAATTCTTTTTATTAGACTGAAGTAACACCAATATAAAGGGTGCCATTCCTGTCACTGGCCATTATATAAACATAGTATGAATTCATATTTTATAGTCTAGATTCCCGCCTCCGCGGGAATGACAGAGGAGGCGAGCATGACGGGTGAGGAACATCCCCATCATTTCTTTACCGGAAAATACTTCATCCTAATGACCTTCTCTAGTTCTTCAGAAACCTTAAGATTGTCTTTCAAAAACTGCTTTGTTGCTTCGCGCCCCTGACCGATTTTTTTGTCTTTAAACTCATACCAAGAGCCACTTTTCTTAACCAAATCTTCGGTTACGGCCAAGTCCAGGATATCACCATATTTTGATATGCCTTCATTGTACATAATATCAAACTCAGCAGAACGAAATGGTGGTGCAACCTTATTTTTCACAACCTTAACTTTTACATGATTCCCAATAATCGTTTCACCGTCTTTTATCTGTTCTTTCCTCCTGATATCAATCCTAACAGAAGAGTAAAACTTCAAAGCGTTCCCACCACTTGTTACTTCGGGATTACCAAACATCACACCTATTTTCATTCTCAACTGATTGATAAATATGAGAGTCGTATTTGACTTTGATGTCGCGCCGGTCAGTTTCCTAAGAGCTTGTGACATAAGTCGCGCTTGAAGACCTAGATGAGAGTCACCCATCTCGCCCTCTATTTCATTCTTCGGGACAAGAGCCGCAACAGAGTCTATAACAACAACGTCGACTGCATTTGAACGAACTAATGTTTCTGTTATCTCAAGTGCTTGTTCGGCCGTATCGGGCTGAGAAACTAGGAGTTTATCTATATCAACACCAATATTTTTCGCATATTCAGGGTCCAAGGCATGTTCAGCGTCTACAAATGCTGCTACTCCACCTTTTCTCTGGGCTTCACTGGCTATATGATATGCGAGTGTTGTTTTACCACTAGCCTCCGGTCCATAAATCTCTACTACTCTACCCCTCGGTACACCACCAACCCCAAGCGCTATGTCTAGCGACAGTGAGCCAGTTGGTATAACCTGAATGTTTTGAGTTCCTTTATCGCCAAGCTTCATTATGGCGCCTTTACCAAACTGTTTTTCTATCTGATCTACCGCCATCTGTATGGCTGCTGTTTTACCTGATTTCTCGTCCGTCATTCTTCCTCCCTTACTAATTACCAATAATACTTATATACTAATTCTATTCTAGATTTAAAACTCTTTTAAACTTCACATCCTTCTTCCCAAAATTTATTATAATGCCAAGTTGTAAACCAAAGATTTTTAAATATTCGTGAACTTGCTGAATATCTGAGGCTAAAAATCTGCCACCTATTTTTAGCTCAACTACTACCTTATTATTGATTAGAAAATCAAAAAACCTATTAGCTACTTTTGTCTCCAAATATTGAATTGGCATGTTAAGTTGCCTTTTATATTCGACACCAGCCTTGTCCATAGCTTTAGCAAACGCTGTTTCATAGGATTTTTCTCTTAAATCTCCGCCTAACTTATTATGTATATTAAAGGCGATACCTACTAGCTTGTAGCTTAACTTTGGATAAATCAAATCATTTCGTCGTTTTTTCATTTATTGTCCTATATGAGAATTGGTAAATTGGTATTATTAGTAATTAGTAATCGCTATTTTGCAAACTTTAAGTTAAAGAGATATTGCCCTCTAACTTTGCTTTTCTTTTCAACCTTTATTAGCCCCTCAAGTAGTCTTATTAAAAGATCACCCTGACATTTTATCATTTTGTAGCTTGTTCCTGTAATTCTTTGGTATTCATTAAAAAGTCGGGCATAGAAGAGAACATTCTCACAAAGTTTTATTGCTCTCTCATAACATTCAATCCTTTCCTTCTCACTATAACACTCATACCCCAGCGCCACTAAAGACATGATTTCTGCAGAATCTTCTCTCATTGCTTCCAGAAAATTACTATATTTTTTGATACCCTTTGTTTTATCATGAACGAGCGAAAAAAACTCGTTAGCTTTTCTAATAATTTGTACTTCTATATAATCTCTCATGACTCACTCCTTGCTTTACTCTTTAAAATTTTTAATAACCCCTATAACCTTGCCCTGTATCATAAACGTTCCTTCTTCCGGAACCAAAACTTTGTGCTCCTTGTTTGAACTCATTGGCTGAAACATAGCTTTCCCCTTGGTAGTATCCAATCTTTTCACAGTTGCTTCACTTCCTATCAAAACTACTACCTTATCATTGTTTTCAGCCGTATCTTGTTTCTTAAAAATGATATAGTCACCTTCTTCTATACCGGCCTGATCCATAGAGTCGCCCTTTGCTGTCAACATGAAAACATCCTGGCTTCTTTTCACTAATTTCGTAGATAGGGGAATCCAGTCTTCAATCAGTTCCTCTGCATATATCGGCATACCACAGGCAACATTACCAACCAAGGGCACATTTACAACATCGTGATCGTGAGAATCACGGATACTTCTGCCATCTAAAACGACTATTCCGCGCGCTTGATTGCCAAGCCGTCTAATCTGACCTTTTTGTTCAAGGGCTCGTAGGTGAGAAACGACACCCATTGGTGAGGAACAGCCAATCTTGACCTGAAGTTCGCGTACTGTTGGCGCATCACCTGTCTTATCAACAGATTCCTTTATCCAAGTCAGTACTTTCTTTTGTTTATCAGTTAATTCTTTTGCCATAACTACACCTCGTTTTATCTGTCCGTCATCCTTGAGCGAGAGCGAAGGATCTAATGAGATTCTTCATTTCATTCAGAATGACAATGTTTTATTAATACTATACAACTTAATCATTTTGTATAGCATAAGTGTATACTATAACTTATCCACAGGTCAAGTGTTTTGTATACTATAAACTAGTATACAAGTAGAAATTAATCTTAATACTTGTTATTATTAAAAGATAATTTGGAGTAAAAATGTCACACATAATTATATTTGGCAGCAGTAATGATTATGGTTATGGAGACCATGAGGGCGGCTGGGTCCAAAGATTACGAAAGTTAATGGACAAAAAGACTCTCTTAGATGGGGAATATTATTATCTTCTCTATAATCTTGCCGTGAGCGGAGATACATCAGATAATCTATTGGAGAGATTCGAAGACGAAACAAGGAGACGGGTTTATGACATTGAGGATCCAGATAAGACAATTGTTATCTTATGTATCGGCAAAAATGATATCTGCTGGTCCAAAGAGAAAAATGACTTTTCTGTACCAATAGAAAAATTTGGGGGAAATGTTAGAGATCTTATTAGCTTGTCTAAAAAATATTCAAACCATCCCGTTATTATAGGACCCGGTGTAGTAGATGATTCTTTATGTAATCCTTGGAAAACTTTTGATTATTATCTCAAGAATGAGAATTTAGAGCGATATAATAATAAATTACAGCAAATTTGTTTAGAAGAAAAAATTAACTTTATTGAAATTTTTTCTGTTTTTAAGGAGAAAGATTATAAGAAATTATTAATGGATGGACTTCATCTAAACAACCAAGGACACGAGTTATTATTCAAAATTGTTAAAAATTACTTAGAAAAAAATAAGATAGTTGAGCTCTAGAGCCCGCAATTACAAGGGTCCGTCCCTTGTATTGTTTTGCTTTGAAGGTCGGACCTGGCAGAGTACTGCAAGGGTCCGACCTTCTTTAGAAATTTATTTCATCAGCACAACCATCTCTCTCCCTTGCCCCATTTTTGGGGTTTGGGCGTCAATGGCTGAGAAAACCACGTCCCAAGAGTACTGAATGCTTTCACCTCTGATACCGGCATCATTAGCGATGACATTTTGAGCATTGTAGCCCTTTATAACTAAAATATGGTATACAGATTTCGGTCCGTAGCTTGGGTTCTTTAAACTGTGGGTCATAACAGGGACTAAAACCGGGTGTCCTGCTGATATTTCGCGCTTAATATCGTCTTTTGTTATATTTTTAAACGTTTGATATTTATATCCGTAATACTGCTGCATGAAAAGACCAAGTTTCTCTATGCTAAGATCCGGTTCAACGCCATAGTTTTTTACCTGCCACGCTTTCATTTTCAACATTTCGTCATTTGCAGTTTGAGGCGGTATGATGGTACTTCCCGAAAATGTGGTCTGACCTTGTAAAAAATAGTGATACATTAGCGCTGCAGCTTCCTCGCAGGATTCCTCGTGAATACTCAAGTTATCTAGCGGTCCCTGTAGTGTATAGGGAACGGGTAACAAAGCTGAATCTTTAATAACAACCGGTTCTTCTTTTTTGGTCTCTAATTTCGTCTCGGCAACTTTCGTCCTCTCCTCAACTTTAGTTTCGGGCTGACTCTTTGGCTTTTCAATCATCTTGAAAAACAAAAAACTACCGGCAACTAACACTGATAGCCCAATAAATAGAAGGTATTTTTTATTTGTCTGCTTTTTTCTTTTTCTCATGATAAACCTCGTTCATAAAAGGTTATCTATCTATAGTTTGTAAACTGGAGTGGGATATCAAGGTTTTCTTCTGATTTAAGAAGAGTCATAATACCTTGCAAATCATCTTTTGATGATGAAGAAACACGAACTGTTTCTCCCTGTACTTGTGCCTTTGACTTTGGGTAAGCCTCGCGGATTATTTTTGTTAGTTTCTTCGCTTTTTCTGTGTCCATGCCTTTTTTGAAAACTATTTTTTGCCGTACCTTATCACCCGAGGCATACTCTTTAGCATTTGTTTTATCCAAAATCTTTAGTGACAACCCGCGTTTAACCATTTTTGACTCTATAATATCTATCATGGCATCAACTTTGTAGTCACTGTCCCCAATTAAGACCAAGCCTTTCTTGTCTTCATCAAACTCAATAGAAGAGTCGGTGCCTTTAAAGTCATATCTTTGAGATATTTCCCTTTGTGTTTGGTCGAGGGCATTTGTCATCTCCATCATGTCAAAATCGCTCTCTATATCAAATGAAAAATCTTTACTCATGTATCCTCCTGCCAATTATTAAACTTGCTACTGAAATTACTAATTACGTATAATACGAATCTACGAATTCTCGTCTAGACCAATTTATGAGGCTATCAAGCTAAACAAGAATTAGTAAATTAGTATTATTTGTAATTGGTAAGGTAAATTACTTACTAAACTTTTTATCTTTTATTGCCTCTCCTTCTTTGCCCATTGGCCCTAGATCTTTGCTATTCAAGGTAACCTTTGTGCTACCGGCATTATTAGTAGAGATAATTATATCATTTTTTGCATAAAATACTTGCGTAGAACCGGCAAGCATCACACCCGAAACATTCAACTTTTCTCCATCACGAACTATTTCAACTGTTGCGGGATTGGGTCCAATAACGACTTTGACCTCTAGAGGATAAATAGACCTGTCAACGGTTGCGGTCGATAACGGTAACTGTGCTGATATTTTCCTTTCAATACTCACTTCTCTGTCCATCTTATTTTTTGCTTTAATCTTTAAAATATTGACCCCGTCTTGAAGACTAACCCTTTCCTTGAAAATACCGGAGTCATCAGTACCGACCTTGACATCGTTTATAGAAAGTTCAGCCTCTCTGTCCGTCTGACCCTCAACATAGACATAGTCCTCTGTCACATTTAGGTTGTCGGCCGGACTCTTGATGGTTAAAGATGGTGGTGCAGTAAGTATTTTGATTTGCCATCCAATGAAAAAAAGAACCGCAAATACCAAGAGAGAAGAGCCAATCAATATCAGTCTTCTGGGGGTTATAATAAGTTTCGGCGTTTTGAGTGCTGGCTTGGTTTTTGGAGAAGGCTCTCGAACCATTTTAACTTTTCTCTCTAAACCCCTTTCTTTATCATAAATACTCAATATTTTTTTTGCGTTCAATCCTAAAAATGCCGCGTAGCTCTTAATGAAACCTCTGGTGTAGACATCCGGCGGAAGTTTGGAATAGTTTCCATCTTCAATATTTAGAATATGGCGCGCTGGTATTTTTATCGCTTTTTCAACATCTTTAATATCCAAATGAAGCGAATTTCTTTTTTTCGCCAGCTTCTCACCCAGAGATTCCCTTTCGGAAATCGTTGTTCTTATAAACTTAGCAGGCGCCATTTAAATCTCCGCTTCTTCTTTTTCGTCAATAATCTCTGATATATCACTAATAAGAACATCTCTCGGTCTCGATCCATCTGCCGGTCCAACTACGTCTCGCTCTTCAAGTAAATCCAAAAGTCGCGCTGCCCTAGCATAGCCAATTCTTAAACGCCTTTGAAGAAGTGACGAAGATGCTTTGTTTGAACGAATAACACAGTCGACTGCGTCAAGAAAAAGATCATCATCCGGTATATCAAAGTCACCACCCTTGATTCCACCGATTTTCTGTTCCAACACTTCTTTATTATACTCCGGGCTTCCGTTTGACTTAACAAAGTCTGTCACAGCCTTGACTTCCTTTTCTGCAATGAATGTCCCTTGTATTCTTTTCGGTTTGGAAAACTCTGCAGAAACAAAAAGCATGTCACCATTTCCAAGCAGCTTCTCGGCACCCGACTGGTCTAGTATTGTCCTTGAATCAACCTGTGAAGCTACAGAAAATGCAATCCTGGTGGTAATGTTTGCCTTAATAAGACCGGTTATGACATCAACTGATGGACGCTGTGTTGCTAAAACCAGATGGATACCAACTGCTCGCGCCATCTGAGCAAGTCTGCAAATGAGAGCCTCCACTTCTTTGTGTGCTACCGACATAATGTCAGCCAACTCGTCAATAACAATCACAATATATGGCATTCCTTCTTTGCCTTTTATAGTGTTGAAGTCAACAATATTTCTTTTTCCGGCCGACTGGAGCAACTGGTAGCGTCTTTCCATTTCTATGATTGCCCATTTCAAAGCCGATACTGTCTTTTCAGGTTCAACTATCACCGGCGCGAGAAGATGTGGCAGGTCATTATATAAAGAGAGCTCTACTCTTTTTGGGTCAACTAGTATTAGTTTTAACTCATTTGGTGAGTTTTGATAAAGAAGGCTTAAAAGTAATGAATTAATAGAAATAGATTTTCCTGAACCGGTTGAACCGGCAATAAGCAGGTGAGGCATCCTTGTTATGTCGGCTATCTGTGGGTGTCCGGAAACATCAAGCCCCAAAACAACGGCTAGTTTTGAGCGACGACCTTTAAATGTTTCACTCATGAGAATATTTTTAAGTCTTACCGTAGCCGCTTTTTTATTTGGGATCTCAACCCCAACAAGTGACTTTCCCGGTATTGGCGCCTCAATCCTTATTGGATGAGCAGCGAGTGATAGTGCCAAATCACGATCAAGATTGGTAATCTTTGATAGTTTTACACCATCACTGGGCTTCAAAGTGTATTGCGTTACCGTCGGACCAACATTAACGTCACGCATAGCAACATCAATATTAAACTTCGCCAAAGTCTCCTGTATGACAGCTGCATTTTCTTTCACATTTCCGCTATCTGCCTTTGTTGTTGTGTCTTCAAGTAGCTCTATGGATGGAAGTTTCCAGTCCTTGTCATCTCCAACCATCATTACTTCCGGCTCTTTTGGTTCCGGCTTAAACTTATCCGAGACATTCTTGGCGACAGCGACACCCTCATTAATTTTAATATTTTCTTTTGGTTTCTTCTCTTCACCCTCTTCTTTATTTTTAAAGAAAGCAAAAATATCCCGAATAGAAGTGTCAGTTGCCAAAAGTAGTCCTATAACTAATGTCGCGGTAAATATTAAAAATGAAACGGGAGAGTTAAATATTTTTAGAATCTGTGTCGTTAGAAGTGAACCAAGCATCCCTCCGCCACTATCTTTTTTCAGTCCGCTAAAAAGTATTTGGAACATTCCGCAAAGAGACACAATTGATAGACCTAGTCCGGCAACAGAAATCTTGTTGACAGGAAATCTCTCTGGGAAAAAAAGTCCGGTACCAACACCTATCAAAATAAATGGCATGAGATATACGACAAAACCGAGTACATCTTTGAAACTCATAAATATCTTGAGTGCCCAAGACCCACCGAAGTTAAAAGCTCCAGCGAGAAGTATCACAGCTAAGATAAAAAGTCCGACCGCAACTATTTCACCGACTATTTTCGGATTTAATGTGCTTTCGGTCTTTTTTTTCTTATTGCTTGAACCCTTAGGCCTACCTGGTTTTCTATGTCTTGCCATGATGATATTATACTCGATTTATTTTAATTATTGTAGAGTCTCTTTTTTATCCTACGTGATTTTTTCAAAGCTAGGACAAGACAAATGAAGATACAAGTTACAAGAAAGCAAGGTACAAACAAAAATCAATCAATAAATCAGAAACTTGGAATTTTGAGTATTTGAAATTTGTTTGATTATTGTCTCTTGTGTTTTGTTTCTTTCCTTAGACTTCTATTATAACAGCGATAACCATCGGACTTCTTTTTGTGAAACTATAAAGATACTGACTGACTTGATCGCGAATTTTCAACTTCATTTTTGTCCAGTCAGGCATGGGTTCACCGTCGCGTCTCACCATCAGCTTTTTAACTTCATTTCTAGCGTTGTTAACAAGCTGTTCGTTTTCCCGCATATATATAAATCCTCGAGAGATTATATCCGGTGAGGTCAGAAGTCTGCCGGTTTTTTTATCAACCGTGCAGATGACCACAAACATTCCTTCGGTTGCCATAACTTTCCTATCCCGAAGAACTATTTCTCCAATATCACCCACTCCAAGACCGTCAACGAGGACGATACCGTTTTGTACCTTTTTATCAGCTAAAACAATTTTGCCATGAGCAACTTCAAGAACATTTCCATTGTCTAAAACAAAAGTGTTTTCCTTTGGTATACCTATGCTTTGAGCAAGCTGAGCATGGTGAACGAGATGGTGAACTTCTCCATGCCATGGAATAAGGTATTTTGGTCTTACAAGCTCCATCATTAGCTTGAGTTCTTCTTCACCCGGATGTCCGGAAACATGAGTTCTGTCGCCTTGTTTCTCATCAAATATTACTTCTGCGCCACGTCTAAAAAGATCATCAACAACCGTGGTAATAGATGTTTCGTTACCCGGAATAGGTGAGGATGAGTAAACTACCGTGTCGCCTTTTCCTACTTTTATTTGTTTATGTTCTCCGCGGGCTATTCTAGATAGCGCTGCCATAGCCTCTCCCTGAGAGCCTGTACACATTATGGCCACTTTATCTGGTGAATACGTGGCAATATCTTGAATCTTCATCGCAATTCCTTGCGGAATTTTCAGATATCCAAGACGTTGAGCAACTTCTATGTTGCGCAGGAGGCTTCTACCCGAAAATGCTATTTTTCTGTGATGTTTCTGTGCAGCATTTATAACTAGTTGGATTCTGTTAATCTGTGAGGCAAAGGCAGCAACTATTATTCGTCCCGGCGCTTTTTCAAAAATATTATCGAATGTATTCGCAATGGTTTGCTCACTAATCGAGAATCCGGGTACTTCAGAGTTTGTGCTATCTGAAAGTAGTGCGAGAACACCCTTGTCTCCAAGTCTTGAAAGCTTCGCCATATCTGTTTTTTTCCCGTCTACGGGAGAGTGGTCAAATCGAAAGTCACCCGTGTAGACTATACGTCCTTCCGGAGTATTCATGATTATACCAACCGAGTCAGGAATAGAGTGAGCTACTCGGAACCATTCTATTTCAAAGGTTCCTAGCTTTATTTTATCCTTGTCCGGGTCTATCACGTTTAGTTTTATTCCTCTCGCACCAGGATGTTCGGCTATCTTTGCTTCGATAAGTCCGCAGGTCAGCTTTGGCGCATAGATGGGAGCATTCAGTTGAGGCAAAATGTAAGGTATACCTCCCACATGATCTTCATGAGCATGTGTAATAAGGACTCCTCGAATCTTGTCTTTTTTATCCTGCAAATACGAAATGTCGGGGATTAGATAGTCCACACCAAGCATGTCACCGTCTGGGAATATAAATCCCATATCGATGATGATAATATCGTTTTCATATTCATAGACGGTCATGTTTTTGCCGATTTCACCTAAACCTCCGAGAGGGATTATTTTTAGAACTCCCTTTCCGGATGCATGAGGCATCGAGCTTACCATAGCGGTCTCATTGTTTGTTTTAATATTCTTTTGCTTTATGGCTACATCATGAGCCGTAGGCATTTTTCTTTTTGGTTTGTTTTTTGTGTTCATTTTGTTAATTTTTTTCCTTTTCACCCTTCCGTAGCTTTAGCGAAGGAGGGTCTTACCCCGACAGTATCGTCAGAGGCGTTTAATTAGTTATTATTTAGTTTTATATTCTGTCATTCCGGACTTGATCCGGAATCTAGATTAATCAAACTGGATCCTAAAGTCATGCTTCAGGACGACAATTTAGAATAGTTTAGTTTGTTCTATTTTTGCTTGCCCCGATCGAAGCGTCGGGGTATCTTCGTTATTATTATTCAAATTTTCTTCGTTAATCTTTTTTAATATTTTAGGTATTTTGCTAAAATCTTCTTGTAACGTTTTTTTCATATTCCCATTATAAAGCGCCACTGCGGGATGATATAAGGCTAGAAATACTTGTTTTCGTCCACCCCTGTCATTCCCGCGTAGGCGGGAATCTAGTCCTTCAAAATATAATTCCTTTCGAAACGCTTTTCCGTGACACTCTGAAATCTTGAGTGTCGGATAGAATCTATTCATCGCATGTCTACCTAGAAATATTATCAATTTTGGATCTATAATTTTAATCTGCTGTTTTAGAAACGGCCAGCACATCTCAGCTTCTTCGGGTAATGGGTCACGATTTGACGGCGGACGATGCTTTAAAACGTTTGCAATGTAGACATCTTTTCTCTCCCGTCCTAAACCTTCAATCAACTCAGTTAAAAGCTGTCCGGCGCGTCCAACAAATGGCTCTCCTTGCAAATCTTCGTCTTTCCCCGGCGCTTCACCGATAAACATTACATCGGCATTTTCACTGCCAACACCAGGTACATCCTTCGTTTTGGTCTTATATAAAGCACATCGCTCGCACTTTGAAACGAGCTCATTAATTGCTGATAAATCACCAGCACTAGCAATATCTTCCTCGGTTATTTTCATACCCTCTGTCATTCCCGCGCAGGCGGGAATCCATGCATATCATTTAATTTCATATTTTGAGAACTTCAAAACGTTGGACCCATACTAGCACACATCCGTGCAAATGTCAATGACTTTCTTGGACGTAATTATAAAAAAAGAAAAAAGGACCCTGCATAAAAAGCCAGGGTCCCTTTTTTACATCCGTGTTGCATGCTGCGTTAGCAGCCGCCGCTCGCGCCACCTCCGCCGCCGTCTCCGCCACCGAAGCTGCCGATATCAAGTCCACTGGAACCGCTGTCATTGCCTGAACTTGAGGAAGAGCTGCTACCGTCGTCATCATCACTGTATGAGCGATGCGGACGATGGTGCTCTTCGCCGGAATCGCCTGAGGATTCGTTGCTTCCAAGCGTAGATCCGAGGACTGCCCCTGTTGCCAAGGTTCCCAATAACGGTTCGTCATCGTCAATATCGACTATAGACGGCGTATATGTCTCCTCCTCACTCCCCTTAAAGAGCAAGAAGTAACCTACCAAAGCAGTCAGTCCGATAAGGGTGAACAGCGCCAGAATGATAACGAAGGTCGGCGGCATAACACTGCTTGACACCAGATCTGTCTGCCCCTCTGAGTCCGCTACGCCACTGGCTCTCTTGTCCGCGTAGAAGAGATCAGCAACTGCGCTCCCACCGGCACTTAGCCCTTCGGCCCATTCATTGCTCTTGAAGTGAGGAACCATCTTGGCCTCGGCTATTTCGTTCGCCTTCAGATCCGGGACGATTCCTTCTGTGCCATAACCTGTCGAGATGGAGTACTGCCTCTTCCTGGTGCCCGTGTTGATAGACATGAAGTCACCGGGCTTAGCGGCAACGGCGATTACTATGCCGTTGTCCTTATCCTGCTTACCGACACCCCACTCGTGTAGAACTCGGTCAGCAAGACCCCTCAAGTTGTCAGGATCATCGATCTCGACAGTCAGGAAGAGCATTTCAGCCGTCGTTTCTTTCTCGACCTTGGCCGATAAGTCAACGAGTTGTTTCTCTTCATTCGGGGTGAGGATTCCGGCCAGGTCCTGAACGTAGCGGTTAGGACCTGTTGGTTTTGTCGGCAACTGGAAGCTATCAGCCGTCGGAGCATCCGACTTGGCTGTCGCTTCACAACCGACGATGAACGGTAGAGCTATCAGAAGCGCTACCGCGATCGACAGAAGTGATGCTTTTTTGATATTAGCAGTCACCGCTGTCACCTCCGCCACCGCCATCGCCACCATCGAAACTGTCACCCGAACTGTCGCCGGAGTCGCCGAAGCCACTCGATGAGTCATCATCGCCCAGTAATCCGAAAGCGGCACCGACAGCCATACTGCCGACGTCAGACACTTCGTCCTCGATCTCTTCGCGCAGGTGACTGCCACTGTGATTGCTCAGCTCCTCGTAACAGTCCTTGCAGTGGATCTTCTTGTGCAGATGGCCTTCTTCGTAGTACTCCTTGCCAGGAGGGATCAAGTGACCCTTCCCGTCTTTCATGTTCATGCCTGTTATGTTCCTCTTTTTCTTCAAGGGGTTCTCCTATCGTGTCGTGTTTGTCGGTACGTTCGTGTTCAGCTCGACCTTCGGCGCTTCTTGCGCACCTTCGTCGGCCTTGAAGTAGGCCTTCTTCTCAAAGCCAGTAAAACTGGCTACGATGCTTGAAGGGAACTTCTTGACCTTGTTGTTATAGATCTCCACCTCATCGTTGTACCGAGTCCGTTCAGTCGAGATACGATTTTCCGTCCCTTCGAGCTGGACCATGAGATCGTGAACCGCGTCGATTGACTTGAGCGTGGGATAGTTTTCCATCACTACAAGCAACCGTGCGATTGCCGACTCATACCTGTTTGCCGCCTGTACCTTCTCTTCCGTCGTGCCGGTCTTTTCGACATCGGCGTAGTGCGTACGTGCCTGAGCTATCTCACCAAAGACGGCCTGCTCCTGAGTCATAGACCCCTGAACTGCCGCAATCAGATTTGGCACCAGATCAAACCGGCGCTGGAGCTGGGTTTCTACCTTGCCCCACTGGCTTTCCACGCTCTGTTCACTGCCGACCAGTCCGTTATAGCTGCCCACAACGGCACAGCCCGGGATTATGACCGCGAATAAGAAAATCGCCGCAAGAACCCCCACAACTACTAAAGTCTTGTTTCCCACTTTAATCAACTCCTCTCAGACAATGGATTTTATATACTTGCACCGCAAAAATTTGCGGATAATACGGATGTAAATTATCAAGTTACTTTGGTTAACCATAAAGATTAACTAAGATATTTTAGCACAATATCACCGATGTGTCAATAATTTTTATACTATATTATTATTTATGTCAAGAGCTTAAGTTCTGCTTTTCTTAAGGCATCGAACATCTTGGACACATTCATCTAAAATGAAAGGAGATG
>ERZ1292633.702-Hain-H41-02um-R1-702-length-37722-cov-6_pt1 | contig 37722 bp, 32 predicted proteins | sample MGYA00564406_ERZ1292633 | MGnify/ENA primary metagenome ERZ1292633 (study PRJEB36523, sample SAMEA6512639) | groundwater metagenome | collected 2019-01-08 | study: AquaDiva: Metagenomics assemblies of 32 groundwater samples
TGCCCATCGTCACGTCCATGGCTTGGGCGGCCGCGCAAAAGGACTGGGACGGCACTGAGGGCACATGGGCCTCCTTCAACGCCCGCCCGCTCGAGCAGACCGGGCTGCATGCGCGCATGAACGGCACGGGGCCTTTCCGCTTGGATCGCGCGGGAGACGACGAACTCGTGCTGGCGCGTCATGAGGGCTACTGGCGCCGTCCCAGCGCGCTGGAACGGGTTCGCTTTCGCGTCGTTGCCAGCGGCGGCTTGCGTTTGTTCATGCTGCAAGCGGGAGACGCCGATTCCGGTTACCTGGAGGAATCCTTTCGTCCCTACGCCAGCGCCGCCAAGAGCCTTCGCGTCATCGGAGATCTTCCCGATGACGACATCGGCGACATGCTCTTCTTCAATCTGAAGATCGAGACTTTGGACAATGAGTTGGTGGGCAGCGGACGGCTTGATGGCGCGGGCATCCCCTCCGATTTTTTCAATGATATCGAAGTCCGCCGCGGGTTCGCCTGGTCGTTCGACTATGAGCAATTTGCGCGCTCGGCCTTCCTCGCCGGAGCCCGCCGTGTTCGCTCGCCATTTCCCCCAAGCATGTCGCCCGGGGCCGGGGGCGCGCCCTATGTCAAAGATCTCAAGAAGGCCCGAGAGGCGTTTCAGAAAGCCTTCGGAGGAGAACTTTGGAGCAAGGGTTTTGTCCTGCCGGTCGCTTATTCGATCAATAACTTGAATCGGGAACTGGCTGCCGAGGCCTTGCGAAACGGCCTCAAGGAGGTTAACCCCCGCTTCAAGGTCCAGCTTCATCCCCTGCCCAGCCGGGAGTATTACGCGGCCTTAGAGGGTCGCAAGCTGCCGTTGTTCATTAACGGTTATTTCGCCGACTATCCCGATCCTCACGCCTATGCCTTCGGGCTGCTCCAGAGCCAAAGCTACCATCCTAAATATCAAAGCTTTTCCAACCCGGAGATCGACGCTCTTATTGAAACTGCCTCAGTCGAGGCCGATGCCGCTAAACGCAAAGCGATGTATCAACGCCTCGCCGTTCTAGCCGAAGCGGCTTTGCCTCACCTCTACACGTATGCCGCCGCACCCCTGCGCGTTTGCGGCGCGTCGGTGACGGGATGCGATTCCCGCGACAATACCAACAACCTGGCCGCGAACAATTTCCCCTATTTCTATTCGTACTCCAAAACGCAGAGTCGTTGACGGAGTGTCTCTCGCCCAATGAGCGTCATGAGAGCCTCTCGGCTCGCGATCAGCGCTGTCCTGACTTTTTTGGGCTTGTTTTGCTACCACGCTCGGGGAGTGGGCGCGTATCTCTTGCGCGCGCCGGGGGCCGTCGATGGGAACTCCCTGCGTCTATGGCTTCATGCCGCCGCGCTGCCCGCGCTGGCGGCTTTGAGCCTGTGGGCGATCGGCCGGGGGATCGGTCACGCGGCGATCGGCCGCTTGGGGCTTCGCCCGACGCGCTTCTTGGATGAGGTTGCGGTGGCCGCGCTCGGGTTAGGTGTGTTCGCGCAGGCGATTTTCTTTCTGGCGTGCGTCGGCTGGCTGCGGCCGGGGGCGTTGCTTGCCTTGACGCTTGCCGGCTCTCTTGTGGCCCGAGCGCATCACGGCGCGATGCCTCTGGCGAGGCCCGCGTCGGGCGGCGTTTTTGAGGGGATCACCGCGGGGTTGTTAGCCTATGCGGCGGCCTGCGTCGTCGCCACGGCGCTAGCGCCGCCCATCGGATGGGACGTTTTGGCCTACCACCTCGCCTTGCCGGAGCGCTACCTCAAGGCCGATTCTTGGACCCCGACTTCGTGGATGATTCACTCGCATTGGCCGCACTTGATGGAGGTTTTTTACAGCCTCCCGCTGGCTCTCGGGCTCCCGGGTGCCGCGGCGCTCGTCCATGCCGGCGCGGCCGGGCTTCTCGTCGCCGCCGTGGCCGCCTGCGCAGGGGGCGGCCGCGCGTCGTGGACTGCGGCATTGCTTTTGGCGGCCCAGCCCGCGTTGTTGCGTTCGGCTGGATCGGCGCATGCCGACGCCGCCTCGGCCCTGTTTGTCTTTGCCGGCGCCTGCTCGCTGGTCCGATGGGAGGAGTCCGCCGAGGACGGATGGCTGGTGGTCGCCGGTCTTTTGACGGGGCTGGCGGTCTCCTGCAAGATGCTGGCGTTCGCCTCGCTTGGGATGTGGACGGGGGCCTTGATCTTGAAAAAACGTCGGGCGCGCGAGGCCCTTCTGTTTTGCGGCGCGGGACTGATGATGATCGGGCCTTGGCTGGCGCTGACCTGGAGAGAGACGGGAGATCCCGTGTGGCCCTTTCTGAGGCTCGGTCGTGAGAGCGCCGAATTGGCGTCGCGATACCTTCGCTCGAATCGCTGGAGTTTCCCCCCCTCACTGGCGTTTTTCCAGCATGATGGCCCGCTCTTTTTGATAGTGCCGGCTTTGGGCGGGATCGTCCTGACTCGCGGGCGCGGCGCCGCGAAATTTCAAGTCCAATCATGGTTATGGATCGCGGCCGCCGGCTATGTCGCTTTGAGCTGGCGCCACAACGAGATGTGGCGCTTCTTAATGCCGATTTGGCCCGTGTTGGCCTTGGCGGCGGGCGGGGCCGCTCAAGAGCTATGCGCCAAAGGGAACCCGCGCAAAGCGGCGGCGGCCCTGATCGCGCTTGCGGGAGCCTTGCCGATCGTTTCGTTGAGCGCCAATAACGCCCTATTCGCGGTCCTGGGGCTGCGTTCTGGCACCTCTCCCACCGTCGATCCTCGGGTCATTTTCCTCGAGCGCAGCGTCGATGTCGCCGCATTCTATCGCCAAGCCAGAGGTCTCCTGCCCTCCGGAGCGAGAGTCCTTCTGTTTCGCGAGGTTCGCGGCTACGGAGCCGGTTTCGATTATCTCTGGGGAGACCCGCTCAACCAAGCGCTTATCGACTACGTTCGCATCGCGACGCCAGAGGAGCTTGCCGGACGTCTCAAGGCGCTTGGCGTCACACATGTGCTCGATCATCCCAGCTCTCATCTGTATCGCGAAGATCCGGGCTATTACAACGCGCGCACTCTCGGTCTCATGGCGGACTGTCTCAAGCTCCGGGCGCGCCCCGTCCTCGTCAACAGCGAGCTTGGTCTCTACGAGCTTTTATGACGCCTGAGCGGGCGATATGGGCTGAGTCGCGTGATATTCGTCGTCATAGGCCTTCACGATTGTGGACGGGGCCAAAGGTCCCATGACAAGCGATCCCGGGCCTGGCATAATATCCGCGCATTGATTAGACCGCTTCGTATAGATTGAAATTCTTGCCCACCCCCTTTAACGAATCCACAGTGCGCTTTCACTCCAATCTCTTCGTGGTCATGGCTCTGGTGTTCTCCCTTCCCCCCGCGTTCGGCCTGCCGCTTGCGATGCCTTGGGATGCGCCGCGTTTTCGCGAGAAGGGACCGCTGCAATACGCGGCGTCTCTCGAGACTTTGTATCAATGGGATTCGAACATCCGTCATCAGGCGGGGAAAGGAAAGCAGGATCACATCGCGATTGTGCGTCCGAGCGTGGCGGGGCGTCTGGTCGGTTACGAGGACAGCTTCCTCAGCGGCTCGTACCAATTCGAAGGTGAGCGGTTCGCCAAGACTCTTGAGCTCAACGCGGCCAATCACCTCGCCGATGTCCGCGGCAGACTGGGCTGGCGGCGCGGTTATCTTACGGCGGGGGAGCGTTACGCGAGGACCAACGATCGCGCCAACACGGTGTTTACGGATCGGATTCGACGAGAGGACAACACCATCCGTGCCGGTTTGGGACTGTTGCTTGCGGATTGGACTCCCGAGCTCAACGGCGAAATGTTCAAGCGGATCTACAATGATTCCAATCTGCCGGGATACTCATCCTGGGCGGTGGAGCCGCGCTTGATGTGGAGCATCGACGAGCAAAACGGGGTGAGCGTGCGGACTCGCTGGGAACGCATCAACTATCCCGAGCAGACCGCGAGGGACGGCACTGTGTACGAAGGAGACGCCTCTTGGGTTTACTCCTCTCCCGGGAGCGGAGTGCGATTGGATGCGCGTGTGGGCGTGCAGAACCGCGTTTATCGGGGGTCTGGCGTTAGCGACTACATGGGGCCGATTGGGGAGGCAAACGCGCGCTACATTCCTAGAGGCCGCCTGGCGCTTTTCGTCGGTGGAGCTCTTAAGGTGTTCGAAGCCCCTATTGAGCCTCCAAGCGCTTATTACCGCCAACTGTCCATGAACGCGGGGTTGGAATATCCTTGGAGCGATCGATTGTCCTCAGTCGTTTCCCAGTCTCTGGCCTCTCAACGTTACGGCGACAACGCGCACCGCTCCGACTTCACAGGCCAGCGCCGCGACACGACCGCGAGCGCCTCGTTTGAACAACGGTATCGCTTCGATGAGGTCGTTTCCTTGTCCGCGGGCGCGTCTTGGGAGGAACGGAGTTCGAACGTGGCATCACTGTCTTACCACGGATTCATCATTACGTTTGGGTGTAAGCTGGAAATATAACGGATGGAAGGGAGATATATGAACGGACGCATAGCATGGATGATGGCGATCTTGGCGCTGCTCAACCCCCGGGCCGCGTTTTCCGCCGAAGGGCAGGAGTATCGCATAGGAGTGGGCGACGTCCTTTCGATTCGGGTGCTTAACGAGCAGAGCCTACACAACACCTACACCGTCTCGCCCGATAAAACGATTTCATTTCCTCTGATCGGGCAATTGAGCGTCGGGGACATGACGCTGTCGGAGATTCAGGCGTCGCTGACCAAGCAGCTGGAAAACGGGTTTTTGCGGCGCCCCGTGGTGACCGTCGCTTTGGAAAAAAACAACAGCCGCCGATTTTTTATCTACGGGGAGGTCAAAGCGCCCGGAGAGTTTAAATTGTCCAGCGATGTGATGACCGTGATGCAAGCGATCTCTTTGGCCGGAGGATTGACCAAGTCCGCGTCGGAGTCAAAAATTAAGATTTTGCGTCCCAAAGACAAAGAGCAGGCCTATACCGTCATCGAAGTCGACGTCAAACAGATCATCTCGACGGGACTCTCAGATGCGGCGATTAAAAACAACGACATCGTGGTTGTCAGGCAAGGATGGCTCTAATGGAAAATCAAGACGAGTTCAATTGGGAAGTCCGGGACTTAGCGAAGATCGCATTCAAGCGGTGGTGGGTTCCCCTGCCGGTCACGGCGATTTGCTTGCTTGTGGCGGTGACGGTGATGATGTTTTGGACGCCGGTTTATACCGGGACTGTCCGTCTTTTGGTGTCGGGAACGGCCAAAACCGATTCTCCCCTGTACAGCCCCGTTCCCGCCGGACGGATGATGAGCATCGCGCTCTCCCATGCCGAGATGATTAAAAGTCAGGATATACTGCAGACCGTCGTCGTCGATCTTGGCCTGCACAAGCGCAAAAATGAGTTGTATTTCTCGGCGCCAAAGCGCTGGGTTCTGCGCGGGCTTGATTGGGGTCTTGACCTCTACGAGCAAGCTGGACAATTCGTGATGGCCTCGATCTTGAACTTGCCGCCGAGCGAGGGACGCAGGAAAGACATCGTCATGCAGGCCGTGGAAGCCCTCGAGAAAAGAGTGGTCACCGAGGCGGTCGATAAAACAGACGTCTTGACGGTGAAGGTCAAGGACTATGACCCAGAGATGGCGGCTCGCATCGGCAATCTCATGGCCCAACGCTATACGGTCTTCGTCATGAAACAGCAGGCCGCCGATCTGGCCACGCAATACGGTCCCAAACATCCTTTGACGATGCAGCTCATGGAGGATATCGCCCGCCAAGAACTTCATATCGTTGCGGGCAAGCCGGCGCTGGCCTTGAGCACGGGAGTGGGGACGATAAAAATCGTGCAGACGGCCCATGCGGCCACAAAACCCTCTCAGCCTAAACGGCGGCCGATTCTATTGGTTAGCCTGATCGGAGGCTTGCTTGGAGGAGTGATCTTGATGTTCATCTTGGAGCGTTTCGATCCGACGTTCCAGGGCCTGGAAAGCCTTCGACGCGGGCTGCCGTTTCCCGTCATTGGAGTGGTGCCCAAAAAAATATGGCGCAAGAGCGGGGCGCTGAAAGGGAATACCCACGATCGAATCGATCTAGATCCCTTCATGGGCCTGGCCTATCAAATCGATTCGCTGCGCCGCCGTGCTGGAGCGAAAATCCTTTGTCTTTCAGCCGCGGAGGAGACCCGCTCGACCGTCCGATTGGCCCAAATGCTCGCTCTGTGTTTGAGCCGCATCGAGGAGGAAAGAGATCCCAGCAAGGATGGGCGCGTGCTTCTGGTCGAAGCTCAACAGAGCGGGAGCCATTTTCTCCAATCGCGAGGCGATGCGAAGGACGGCGCGCTCATCGCGGTAAAATCCTTGGAGGAAAGCGCCGAACCTCACGCCGCCGTTCAGCGCATTGACGATCATCTATCCGTGGCCGTGCTTTCGAAAGCGGGAAGGTCTTCTTCGGCGATCTCCCTCGGAGAGAGGAAATGCCGAGACTTTCTGAGGAATGCGAGCGAGAAATTCGGCACCGTTCTGATTGGAGGATCTGGCTTGTCGCATCGACCTGATGCCCTGATGCTCAATGCCCTTTGCGATTCGACGATAGTGATCATCAATGATGAAATGACTCGCAAAAAGGCGCTCGCAGGCCTCTTGGCGATGCTGGAAATAAACAAGATCACGGTGCTAGGGGCCATCCTTAACGATCAGCGGCATCACTTGCCCGGGCCGCTTTACCGGATATTTTGAGCGATGCTGCCGTGATATCCGTCATGGACGGCCCTGCGCGGCCGCAATGGCCTCTGATCGTAGCGTTTTCGGCTCTCTGGGGCCTGGCCCTTGTCACGTTGGCCAGCGTCGAAATGCGCTACGGAGCGGCTTTGGCCGCCGGGCTGGTGGTTTTTACGATGCCCTTCTTGTTGAGCGACAGCAGGAGATATTTCCTCACCCTGATCACTCTGACCTTGTTTGTGGGCAGCAATAAGATGTTCGCCTCCGTGACCAACGTGTGGCCCTACGATCTTATCGAGCGCATGACCATCAACGGCACGGACGTCTTGCTTCTGGGAGGATGCGTCGTATGGCTTTTTTCTGGAATAGGCGCGCAGCGCGCTCCCGGACTGAAAGGCAAGCACCTTTTTCTTCCGATGCTGGGCCTTCTTGCGGCCGTGTTATTGTCCTTTCAGAACGCGACCTACCCGATGCACGGGGTCTTCGAGCTGTTTCGCATGGTCAAAGTCTTTCTTCTCTACGTGTTCCTTGTTTACAACATCCGCCGGCGCGAGGAGATCCGTCTGATCGTGGCGATTCTCGGCCTCAATATCATGGTCCAGCTCGCCATCACGTTGCTTCAAAAATACGGGGGTTCGAACCTCGGTTTGGCGTATTTCGGCGAAGCGACCGCGTCCATGGAATCCATGATAGGCGTCGAGAGAGTCTTTCGAGCCGGAGGTACGCTGGGGCACCCCAACCATTTCGCCTATTGTTTGGATCTTCTGATCCCCCTGTTTCTGAGCATGAGTTTTTCCTCATCGCTGAGCCGGCGCCAGAGGGCTTTTTTTACGGCGGCCTTGGCGGCGGCCTTGTTGTGTCTTTACATGACGCTCTCGCGCGGAGGGCTGGTGGGCACCGGAGTCGCTCTGGCCATCGCCGCACCGCTCATTCTGCATCGAAATATGCGGCTGGGGCGATTTTCAGTGCGCACGGGGGCGCTGGTTCTTGTTCTGCTCGTAGCCGCCTGCGCCGCCGCGCCTTTGATCTATCAGCGCTTCAGTCAAAGCGATGCCGGCGCCTTCCGTGCACGAATCGATCAGTGGCAAGTCGCCACCAACATCATCTCGGCTCATCCTTGGGTCGGGATCGGACTCAACAATTACCGCAATGTCGCTCCATCTTACGACGATACCGCGTCGCATATCGCGACGGTCTTCACCTATCCCGTCCATAACGTCTATCTGCTTGCCTGGGCTGAAACCGGTGTCGTCGGCTTGATGGGATTGCTCGTGCTGATGATCGCTGCCCTGCGCATGGCGTATTTCGGCCGATGCCCTTACGGCGAACAGCACGACCTTCAATTCGGCCTCTTTTTTGGATTTGTCGCTTACCTGATCCATTCGAACGTCGATATCAATCCTCCTGGCAGCTACGCGTTCTTTTACTTCCTTCTGGCGGTGTTGACTGCATCACAGCATCTCGCGACCCCGGGGCCGAGGTCGACGCGATGACTTTGTGGGAACGGGTGTTCGACAATGCGAAAATCCTGCTTCTGACGGAAGTTCTCAACGTCGTCGCGGGCGTAGCCACGGTGATCGTTTTGGCGCGCCTTGTCGACGTGTCCGCTCTCGGTCTGTATTCGCTGTCTTATTCCCTGGGAGCGGTCTTTGCCATCATCTGTCTTTACGGCGCGAACCAGTTCCTAACCCGCGAGATCGCTCGTCATCCCGAAAATCTTGAATTCTGGCTCGGGAATTCCCTTGCTGTCAGGTTGGGGATCGCTTTGAGCCTTTTTATGGTCTGCGGCGTGTTCTTCATCGCGCTGGATTATGGCCGCGTGCGCATTCTCATCGCCCTGCTGTTGATTCTTAATCGGGTGCTCGAATCGCTTCTCTTGATGTTTTGCGCCATCTTTCGAGGCTACCAAGAAATGCGTTATGAGGGTTTATTGAGATCCGCCCTGAGCGCGGCCAGCCTTTTGGTCGGTCTATCGGTGTTGGTCCTTTCTCGGTCGTTGCTGAGTTTCGCCGTCGTTCAGGTCGTCTCCACGGCTCTCGTCGTCTTTGCGGCTTACCGTCTGGTCATTGGACGCTACCATGTCGTGCCGATGCGGTCGGTGGCCCCCGCCGCCTGCATGAAGGTCTTTCGCGACGGCTTAAGCTTTTCAGCCTACAGCATCTTGCTGGTCTTGTTCGTGCAGACGAACACCATCATGCTCTCTTTGTTCAAAGGAGATTTGGACACCGGTTTATACACGGCGGGGTTTCGATTCGTCAGTGCTTTGGGCATGGGCGCGGCCAGCATCACCGGCGCGCTCTATCCCGCGGTGTCGCAGCTCAACATCCAAGACCACGCCGATGAGATCCGACTTATTTACTTGCGCTGCACCAAGGTCCTCTGGATTCTGGCGAGCTTTTTCTCCACGACGCTCTTCGTCTTTTCCGATGAGATCGTCTACGTCGTCTACGGCGCCGGCTACGCCCCCGCGGCGGCGGGGGTCAGGATCATGGCCTTCTCCTTGTTCTTTTCCTACGCGAACGTCTCTTCGACCAATCTGTTGTTTTGCTTGGACCAGGAGTCGACGGCATTGCGCATCCTGGGGAGCGGCACGCTTTTCGTCTTCATCATCAATCTTGTCATGATTCCTCTTCTCGGCTATTTCGGAGCCAGTTGGACGACCTTGATCCCTGAAGTCTTCGTATTGATTCTTCTGGCAAGCGCGCTGAGGAAAATCCTCGGCCGTATCGGCACTTTGACGCTCTTTGTCAAGTTCGTCGGCCTGGGCGTCTTGGTGTGCGGATCCGCTCTTTTTCTTCATTCGTCGCCGCTCTTGGTTCGAGTTGCCGCGTTCCTGGCCGCGCACGTCGCCGCTTTGATGGCCATGTCCATCGCTTCTCCATGGACCGCAATCGATATGTTGCGCCGAAAAGCGGGCGCTTTGGAGGCCGCTGATGCAAGAAGTTGAGGGACGAGAGCAGGCATTTTGGGATTCGAGAGCCAATCATTCATTCGGGGGAGTCCGTTACTACGGCGATCTCGTCAACACGGACGACGCGAAGCTAATCAATCTGCACACCTACGCGCTCGGCCTGCTGGGCTCCCTGGAAGAAAAGCGGATCTTGGATTGCGGCTGCGGCTACGGAGCGTTGAGCTGCCACCTCGCCAAACAAGGCGCTAGAGTCACCGCCATAGATATCTCCGCGGCCAGCGTCAATCATGCCCAAGAGTGGTTTCGCCTTAACGGAGTTCATGACCGCATCGAGACTCGGGTAGGCTCGCTGCACGAGCTGCCCTTCGAAGACGCGAGCTTCGACATCGTCGTTGGAAGCTGTATTCTCCATCACCTGGATTTGCGTCTATTTGGCGCGGAATTGCGACGAGTCTTGAAACCGGGCGGTCGGGCGGTCTTCGTCGAGAACAACGCCAAAAGCCGCTTGCTGATGTTTTTTCGCAATAGGATCTTGACGGCTCTGAATATGCGCCGGGGTTCCAGTGACGAGTCGCCAATGGATGAGGAAAAATTAGACCAGCTTCGCGCCCATTTCCCGGGTTTGCGCCTGCATTATCCCGAGATGGTGTTTTTTCGCTTGGGAGCGTCGTTCTTCTTTCAAGACAACGGATTCATCAGGAAGGCGATGGAGGCGTTGGACAGCGCGGTTGTGCGCGCGTTCCCGTCTTGGGGGGCGTATTCTTATTTCGACGTCATAGATATTCCTGGAGGCCCTCGTTGAGCGCCGAGACTCATACACTTCGAAATGTGTTCTTTTGTATTTGGGAGGATGCCGCCCGCAAAGGCCGCCAAATGGGGAGGCCCGCCACGAAACTCTCCATCGTGCGCTCTTTTATGTCGATCAACGTGATCGCCGTGGCTATTTTTCGATTGTCGATATACTTTTGCGCCAAGGGACTCTGGTTGCCCAGCATGTTCTGCTACTACGTCAACATCATCGCTTTCGGTTTTGACGGCTCTCCCTACAGCGAGATCGGTCCGGGCCTTGTCGTCGTGCACCTCGTCGGCAATGTCCTTCATGCCAAAATCGGCCGTAATTGCACCCTCTTCGGACGCAACGGCATCGGGGGCAAGGGAAAGGGAAACACGGGAGGGTGGCGCGGCGGGCCGGTCGTCGGAGACCATGTCACCCTGGGTTTCGGTGCCTGCATCATCACCGATCAGCCGATCGGCGACCATGCGATGATCGGCGCGGGATCATGGTGCTTTAAAGGAGTGCCGGAGCGCGCCATAGTGGGCGGCTTGCCCGCGGAACTTTTGCGCTTTAAGACAGGCGAAGAGGTCCAGGCGGAGATTGATTCATGATCAGCGTGGTCATTCCCACCTACAACAACGAAAAGACGCTTTTGAAATGCCTCCAGGCCTTGGCGCGCCAGGATATCTCTCTTGACCTTATGGAGGTCGTCGTCGTAGCCGACGGCTGCCGAGAGCAAACCGCTGAAGTCCTTTCGAGTTGGGCCGATTCGTCTCCGTTTCCCTTTGTTTGGAAGCAGCAGTCCAACCAAGGTCCCGGGCCGGCCCGCAATAACGGAATTCGAACCGCCGCCCACGATCTGATTCTGATCATCAACGATGACCTGATCGCCGAGCCCCAGCTTGTTGGCCGCCATGCGCAGTGGCATCGCCTTCATCCGGCGCCCGAATGCGCGCTTTTAGGTTATGTCCAGGAGCTGCCCCAGGAGACCGATGGTTTCAGCGTGGTTCGCTTGGAGCACGCTTTCGAATCCGCTTGCCAGAAATCCGCTCTGAGTTGGGACAATTTCTGGACGACGAATATTTCCCTCAAACGCGGTTTTCTGGAGTCTACCGGAGAATGGTTCTCGTCGTCTTTCCCCCACCCCGTCCATGAAGATGTCGAGCTGGGTTATCGCCTCGGCCGCAAGGGCCTGACGCTTCATATGGACGAGCAGGCGCGCGGCCTTCATGACCATCCCATGGATTACGCCCAGTTCGCTCGTCGCGCTTATCAATCGGGACTCTGTTTAACGGAGTTTTTTCGCCTTCACCCCGAGCTCCGCGCGTTTCTGGAAGGCAAGGGCCTGGTGCTGCCTAACACGTCGAGGGGCTTGATCGCCGCCACCTTGATCAACAATTGGACCATAGGAACCATTGAAAAAACCGCGAAAGCCTTGCGTCGATCCGGACGGGTCGCCCCATCCGATTTCTTGTTCAGCCGTCTGTTCGGCTACCATCAGCGACGCGGCGTGGCCGCGGGACTGCGCCGGGGGGCCTCATGAAGTCGCCAGAGGTCTCCATTGTCATCGTTAACTGGAATGGGCGCGAGCTTCTTGAGGACTGCCTATATTCGATAGAGGAAAACACGCCCGACCTCTCCTATGAAGTCTGCGTCGTGGATAACGCCTCGGACGACGGCAGCGTCAAGATGATCAGGGAGCGCTTCCCCCGAGTCCGTCTGATTCAAAACGAGGGGAACTTCGGCTTTGCGAAGGCCTGCAATCGCGGCTTTACCGAATGCGGGGACACTCCTTTCGTACTCTTTTTAAATCCCGACACCCGCGTGTCGCAAGGGTCGGTGGCCCGCCTTGTGGAATGTCTTAAGACCCAAAGCGACGTCGGAGCGTCGACATGCGCGTTGCTTGACGGGCGCGGGCGCTTTCAGTCGGGCCAAGGCCTACGGCTTTTGACGCTGCGAACGGCGATCAACCAATACTTCTTCTTGAATTCTCTCAGCCAGAGCCTGTTCCCCGGAGTCTTTTGGGCGCGTCTTCCGAAGGGACAAAGGGATGTGGAATGGATATCCGGAGCGGTCATGATGGTGAGGCGATCCGCCGTCGGCCCCGCCCCTTTCTTCAATGAGCGGTATTTCATGTACGCGGAAGACATGGAGGCCTCCAAGACACTGCGCGAGTCCGGCTGGAGATTGGCTTTTCTTGCGGACGTCTTCATGACCCATCATATGAAGACGAGCACCCGAAAAAGCGGGACGAGGGTCTTTGCCAGTCAGGTGGTCAGCCAAGCGGTCTATATCGAGCGCAACCTCCCCCCATGGCAACGCCCCCTGGTCAAGGCCAGCATGGCCGCGGGCTATGCGCTGCGCTGGCTTGTCTACGCCTTCTTGAGCTTATGGCGTCGCAGTCCCGACGACGCCCTGCGGCGGCGGGATCATCGCGCTTACCTTATGACGCTACTGCGCTCAGAGGTCGCGTGAGAGTCGCTATCGACGTTCAAACCATTGGGCGCAGGCGAACCGGAGATGAAACATATTACCGCGGTCTTATTTCTCACTACGGGTCCTTGAGGCCCGACAACGAATACTTTTATTACTACACGCGCTCCGAGGCGGAACCCTTTCTCAAGGGGCTGGGCGGCATTTCCCGCCCGCGAAGGATAAGACCGAGCGCCGCTTTTCTTCGTATCCCCCTCTTATATCCCTGGCAGATGCTCAAGGAGCGGGTGGACGTGTTTCATACTCAATACGTAGGCATCCCTTTTGGAGGAGCCAAATTGGTTTTGACGGTGCATGATCTCAGCTTCGAGCATTATCCCGACACCTTCCGTCGCGATCGCGCTTGGCTGCTTAAGCTGACGCGTTGGAGCGCCAACAACGCGAGCGCCGTCATCACGGTGTCCGAGAGCACCAAACGCGACCTCATGAATTTATACGGCATTGCGGACAGAAAGATTCACGTCATCTATAACGCGGCCGGTGAGGAGTTCGTCCCTTGCGTTGATGAGAGCAGGCTCGCTCGTTTGCGAGAGAGTCTTGGCATCCGCAAGAACTATTTTCTTTTCGTAGGGGCATTCCAGCCCCGCAAAAATCTTGGGCGCCTGCTCGCGGCGTTTCATCATGCGCGCCGGAGGCCGAATTTTGATTGTCAACTCGTGATCGTGGGAGCCCACGCATGGGGCCGCTCCTCGGTTCCGGCCGAAGGCCGCGACGTCGTGGCGCCGGGCTACCTTGACGCGGGCGTCTTGCCGGCTCTCTACTCGGGCGCGATGGGGCTGATCTATCCCTCATTGTACGAAGGATTCGGCCTGCCCGCCGTTGAGGCGATGAGTTGCGGAACGCCCGTGATCGCATCTTCCTCCTCTTGCCTTCCGGAGATTTGCGGCCAAGCGGCGGTGTATGTCGATCCTTTCAGCGAGGAAGACATCACCAGGGCCATGTGGGCGATTCACGATCATCCGCAGCTGCGCGTCAAGCTTCGTGAAGACGGCTTGCGTCGTGCTCGCCTGTTTTCCTGGCGTGAAAGCGCCAGACGCACTTTGGAGGTTTATGAGAAGGTCAATGCGTCATAGGGCTTGGAGCGCGGCGGCGATCCTTTTGGCCGCGCACGCCTCGGCGGATTCCCTGGTAGGCCCCTCGCGTCTGGGGACATATGTGGGAGGCGGACTGGGGCTTTATGCCGCCGGCGATGTCTGGAAGGGGGATATCGCGCTCGCGCGCGAACTGGGAACGGGGATTGTTCGGTTTAATTCCGATGTCTGGGATTTGCTCGAGCCACGGCGATCGGACTATCGCTGGGAAAAGCTCGATGCCGCAGTGGAGGTGATGTCGGCCGCGGGGGTGGAGCCCTTGTTGACGCTGCCCATTTCCAGCAGATGGAATTCCACATCCAAAGCGATCAAAAGACACGGCTTTGATATTGGGCCTACTCATTTCCCGACTCGCGATCTGATAGCCGTCAAGGCTTTGGCCAAGGCGATCGCCGCGCGGTATCGAAACAAAATCAAGTATTACGAAGTCTGGAACGAGCCCGACTTCTCTCTATTCTGGAGGGGCGAGCCGAACCCCGCCGAGTATCTGGCTCTGCTGAAAGAAGCTTATGCCGGGATCAAAGAAGGGAACCCTCAAGCCGTTGTTCTTATCGGCGGTTTAGCAAAACCCAAGGAAACGGCGTGGCTCGACGCCCTCCTCTCCGCCGGGGGCGCACGCCACTTCGATATCATGAATATTCATGTTTATCCGGCGTTCGCCACCCTCGATGAAGCGTTGACGGTCACTCGCGGGGTGATCCGCCGCCACGGGGTCGTGAAACCCATTTGGATTTCTGAAACTTCGACCACCGGGTGGTTCTTTGAAACATCGGATCGCGACAAGGAGGAGCGGGCCAAGGCGCACTATCTCCTTAAGACATTCGCTGCCGCCCTCTCTCAGAGCGACGTCGAGCGAGTGTTTTGGCATTCGCTGCGCAATCCTGGCAAGGATGTCGGGCTGTCGCGGGACTTGGACTTCGGACTCATGACCTCCGGCGGCGTGGCGCTGCCGGCGCATCACGCCTTTCGCTGGCTCAATCGTATTCTTGGAGGGTGCCGTCCTTTGGGAAAACGCGCCGGCTCCAAACTGGAGATATATCCCTTCGAAGACTCGAAGCGTCGTGTCGAGGTTCTCTGGACGCGTTCGGGGGCCGCTGAGTATCAGGTCCCCGCCGGATATCGATCAGCCCGTCGCATATCCGTCATGGGCGATGAACTGGGAGCATTGGAAAAGACATCTAAATTCTCCGTTACGGAAGAACCTCTTTATTTGGAGCTAATGAAATGAAAGCCGTGATATTGCTAGGGGGTATGAGCAATTGGCTCTACCCTTTGTCCGATCAATCATTGCGCGCGATGCTTCCTCTGGGCAATGTTCCGGCGTTGACGCATTTGCTGGAGTTGCTCTCTCGCCACGGAATCAGCGACGCGTATATTCCGCTTTCGAAGGATATGCAATCTGTCCGTGACCATTTTCAAGACGGCACGATGCATGGAGTTCGAATTCATTACCGCGAGGAAGACTATTGGCTTGGGACCGCCGGGTGTGTGGGCCTTTTCTCCAACGAGCTGTCGCAAGCGCCCTTTTTAATCGTCAATGGAAACAGCTATCTCAATCTGGACTTGACGCCGCTCTTGGCGCAAAAAAACGGCGACAAACCTTTTTTTATCGTCGGCATTAAAGCCAACGAATGCGGCGACTGCGCTTTCCGAGAGAAAAATCATCAAACCGTGTTTTGGGAGAGCTGTCATTGCTCGTTTGCCCACGCCTATCTTGCTCATCCGGAAGTTTTGTCGTGGATTCCCAAGAAGCGATATTTTGACTTGCGCGAACAGTTGATTCCTTTGGCCATCAGCCGCGATTGCGACGTCCGCGGAATCACTCTATCCGGGACGGTCAATCCCTTGCGCAGCCTGCAGGATTATCTGGAGGCCAACCAGGAGATCGCGTGCGCCTCCGGCGGCGGTCCGCGTTCCTCCAGCCGAATCGATCCGACCGCCTCGCTGCATGGCCCAGTTCTTATGGGAGAGAACGTGGTTATCGAAGCGGGTGCCTTGGTCGTGGGTCCGGCCGTGATCGGTCGTGACGCCGTGATCGGCGCGGGAGCGGTTTTGCACGAGTCGATCGTGGGTCCGCGGGTTCGACTGCATGAAGGCAGCGTGGTGCGCAAGTCGATTTTGGCCGAGGATGCCTTCGTTCATCCGCAGCGCATGTTGTGGCGCACGCTCGCCTTTCAAGCCGTCGATCTGCCCAACGGCCACGGTGATCTGCTTCGTCTAAGCGAGGAAGGATGGAGCCTCATGGCCGGAGGCGCCATGGTTGAGACCGCCGTCGGCCGCGGACGCCTCAGCCGCTTGGCAAAGAGGGCTTTTGATTTCTCCGCTTGCCTGGTCTTTGGCCCCGTGATCGCGTTGGTTTGTCTGGCTTTGGGAATTCTCGTTAAGTTGACTTCCAAGGGCCCTGTTTTGTTCCAGGAGACGCGCCAAGGAGAGGGCGGACGGGACTTCACATTGTACAAGCTGCGGACGATGGTTCAAGGCGCTCATCTCGAACAGGAAGCCCTCCAAGCACAGAATGAGAGCGATGGACCGATGTTCAAGATCATGCATGATCCGCGGATCACTCCCTTAGGACACTGGTTGCGCAAGACCAGTCTCGATGAACTTCCACAATTCCTGTGCGTGCTCAAAGGCGACATGAGCCTTGTAGGACCCCGCCCCCTGGCTGAGAAGGAGATGAAATGGAATCCCGCGTGGCGGGAGCTTCGGCTCAGCGTTAAGCCGGGTCTGACCGGGCCCTGGCAGGTGTGGTGCGCTACAAGTTCGGACTTTTCCAGTTGGATCGTTTCTGATGCTTACTACGTCAGGCATGGGTCCTTCATCTTGGATATTCGCTTGATATTTGAAACGTTGGCCGTCATGGTGCGCGGACGCAGAACCCAATGAAACGGCCTTTGGAGCTCTTGATCTCAATCGTCCATTATAATACCCCGGGCATCCTGTCTCGCTGTCTCGATGCCCTCGGCGCGGAGGGCTCCGGGCTCAATATGCACATCGTCGTTGTCGACAACGCCTCGCACCCCCCCCTCGACGGCGCGGAGATTTCGGCGCGGCCCAACGTGACCCTGATTCGGAACACGGTGAATGCTGGGTTTGGAACCGCCAACAACCAGGCTTTGAGGGCATGGGACGCCGAAGCCTACCTCGTGTTGAATCCGGACGTCATCGTCGCGCCCGGCACCCTGGGAGAACTACTGCGCAGACTGCGCCAGAGCGCCGAAGTGGGACTGATCGGTCCGCGTCTGCGCTTTACCGATGGAGGGCTTCAGCGCTCATGCCGCCGGTTGCCCACTCTGAGAGCCGTTTTAATCCGGGGATTTCTTTCTCAGGAGAGCGCCTCTCGCTTCACGGCTATTCGCAAATATCTGATGGAAGACGAGGTCATCAACGCTCCCACTCGAGTGGATTGGATGCTGGGGTCGTCTTTATTGATCAAACGCGATGCGCTGCGGCGTGTCGGGGGCTTCGACGAAAGATTCTTCATGTATTACGAGGACGTGGATCTCTGTCATCGGATAAACTTGGCGGGTTGGGGGGTCGAGTATCATCCCGACGTCGAGTGGATTCATGAGTATCTCAGACAAAGCGCGAGGCCCGGTCAATGGAAGCTGCGCTTCGCTCACTTCACCAGCGCCATGCGCTTTCTTTTAAAACACAGGTCCCGGCGAGGCTGGTGCGCGACCCTCTAGGGTCGAACTCGCGGTCTGCTTATTCCTCGATCCGCCCAATTCCGAAATCTCGAACGGCCTTGGAGATAAACACGGCGTAATTGTGGCGCGGACCGATCATCAAAATCGAGCCCAGACGCTGGTAGCCGCTCTTGGACTGCCCTTTTTGGGAGCTCCAATTGACGGCGTCCACGTAGCCGACTAAGCCTTTTTTATCCTTCCACTGAGGGAAAGAGAGAATCTGGCGGTGGCGGTGGGATTGGAGCCCGTAGCCGCGGAATTTGGGAAGCGTGAATCCCGCGTAATTGTAGAGATAGTCTTTGGGGGTGGAGAGCCTCAGTTCCGGGAAAAGCCTTGGCCGGCCTTCGGAGTGTATCCAGGTGTAGCCGGCAAGTTGGCCGTCGACGAGGCTCAGGAGGCATTGGTCCCCTTCTCGGAGCGCGGCGATTTTGTCTTCCCCCATTTCCCAGATTCCATCGGCCTGCATGCGCAGGAGATCCTCGATAGAGGCCGCGCGCGCGCCGTGGCGAAGGTTTCCGCAAGGCGGTTCTGGACTCAGGTTTTCGTGACGGAGCACGATGATGTGGATAATCCGGTAATAGACGATTTTATTGAGCGCGTTTTCGAGATAGGAGCGCACGGAGCGCGCCCAGCCGTGCCTTGACACGGAGGCCTTGAGGTTTTCCAGCTGGGCCGATAGATTTGTCATCGTCCCAGGCGCAGGGTCGCCTCTGCGGTCGCAAATATCTCTCCGGCCAGACGCCCCTCGACGGAGCACCGCAGGATATCCCCGTTCGAGTGGCTCTCAATTGAGCTGATGATCCCTTGGAACACGAGTTCCCGATTCACCGGAGCGCTTTTAACGACCCTCCAACTCAGGGCCTCGATGCGGCCGGCCCCCTTGAGCCAAGCCGCCAACATCCGTGCGATGTAGTTGCCGATGAGTCCCCGCTGGACCACGACATCCGGCAGGCCTTCGGCCAATGCGCGGTCCTTGTTGTAGTGAATCTGATGACGGTTCCAGGTGACCGCGCTGAACATGAACAGATCCGCCGGTCCTGGCGTGAGCGCCAAAGGGCCGATGATGTGTCCGGCCGAAAAATCTCTATTCGGGGTCATCGCTTGATGTAGGTGGCACTTTCCTTGGCCACGAGTTTGCCTTCCTGATTGACGAAGGAGGTCTCGATCACGAGAAAATACAGCAATCCACCCTTTCCTTCCTTCACGTAAGCGTCCCTGAGCGTGCTCTCGATGCGCAGGATATCGCCGGCGCGGATATCTCCGGGGAACTCGAAGGAACTGCTTCCGCCGACGGCGCGAGAGGCCGGGATCGGGGCGTCGAGCTCGATGGGCGAGCCGTCTGGAGGGAGGCTCGCCAGAGGAACATCCTCGAAGATGAAGGATTGGCAGAACAGGGGCGGGGCTTTAACGTCATCTGATTCTCCGATGGCCTGGGCGAAGCGTCGAATATGCTCCGGGGTGACGGTCCGCGTGCGCGAGCGCGTCTTGCCGATCAACGCTCTTAGAGCCTGCGGGATCTCATGAGGCATTAGGGCGCATCATACAAACCTTTTTCGGTCTTATGAAAGGTGACGGGCCCAAGGAAAGTGATAAAATATCATGTAATCCATGAGAAAATTTGGTGGGAGCGCCGTATGGCGATGGCTCCAGATCCCGTACCGATTCCTGAGGAATCGAGTTTATTATGAGACGCTTCTGTATCCGTATGGGGCCTGGAGACACCGTCGTTTGAATAAGACGGCCTTGCGCAGCCAAGATCACAGCTACACGCGCTTCTACCGGCTTCCCGCTCAGTTGGAGGCGCTCAGCGGGCCGGTGCTCGATTTTCTTGGATTGGGCGACTCTCCCGACCGGGTTCTGCGGTTACTGGTCTTTGCCTGCTCCAACGGGGCGGAGCCCTATACCGTTGCCTCGGAGCTGCTGCGGGCGCATCCGGGGCTGGGTTTTTCCATTCAGGCCACTGATCTTCACCCCTCCTTGATTGCAAAAGCCCGGGAGGGACTGTATGGAGACGGGGAGCTCGTGCGCAACGAGTTCTTGACCGAGGAGCGCATCGCCGCCACCTTCGATCGCGAGGGGCAAGGCTGGCGCGTCAAGACCGGGATACGGGACAAAGTCGAGTTTTCGCAGGCCGATCTGCTCGATGGGACATCCTGCGCGCGATTGCCTCCCGCCGACATTGTCTTCGCGCAAAACGTCTTTTTCCATTTCGACCCTCCGCTGGCCCGCGCGGCGTTCATGAATGCCGCAGCCTGCCTCAAGACACGTTCGGCCTTTTTCATCAACGGGATGGATCTCGATCTGAAAATCCATCTGACCCGCGAATTGGGACTTGCGCCGCTCGAGTTCAAGCACCGCGAGATCTACGAGCAGTCCCGGCTGCATCTGGCCTCGGATTGGTGGAACTATCATTACGGCTCCGAGCCATATTCTTTTCTTAGACGCGATAGGCTGCGACGCTACTCGAGCATTTTCTTGAAATCATAAAGACCCGACTCAGGACAGGCCCCCAACCCTTGAATCGGATTGGCCGCCGGGTCCCGAAGGCCACCTCAAACTGGTCCTTTGGGCCCATTCGGATTGGCCCTTTCGGCCCTCCCGCTCGACGATAATTTCAGCGATAATATACCATGCAGTTGTTATGCCCTGACCGGATCGCCGAATGAACCGCATCGGTTCCCGCCATACATGGCGTTGGCTGGCGCAGCCCGCGGTCGACTTTCTGCTTTTTTACGTCGGACTCGCTACGACCCTGATCGTTCGCCAGCCCGGGTATTTCAATCTGGACACTGGACTTGGTTTCTTTCCCCTGTTCATATTTTGGCTTGCCGCGATCTACACCCTCGGCCTCTATGACGTACGGTCGATCCGGGACACCGCCTACCTTGTCCGCAACCTCTTTCTCTCGGCGGTCACGTGCATGGGCCTGGGAACGACGTACTTCTACTACCTCGGCTCCCTGACGCTCACACCCAAAACCCATCTGCTTCTAACGGTGCTTATTTCCCACGCCCTGATCCTGGCGTGGCGCAAAATCTGGCTGGTCCTCCTGAAGTACAACATCCTCGACCAGCGCTTCGTATTCCTCGTCGATCCCAGCGACCTCAGCAAGATCGAGAAAGAGCTCCCGCACCACCTGGGGGACACGGGCCTCATCTCCGTCCCTTGGCAATGGCCGGGGGTCGACAGCGTCGTTGCCGACGGCCGGTGGGTCGATCGAAACTGGGATTCGGCGCGGGCCATATTCCTGGCGGCGATCGTCCGGGGCGTACCCATCATCACCTTGGAAGATTTTTATGAGTCGGTTTTCGGAAAGGTGTCGCCGCATTACGCCGGCAACCCCTCTTGGGCCCTAAAACACATTCTACCGAACAATTCCGGCTTCCATCAGAAGTTCAAGCGCATCGTCGACTGCATGGGCGCGGCGGTCCTTCTGCTGGCAAGCTCACCGATTTTCGCCGCAGCGGCGGCCCTCATCGTCCTGATCGACGGACGTCCCATCTTCTATCGGCAGTCCCGCGCGGGATTCCTCGGCAAGCCTTTTAGGATCCTAAAATTCCGCACCATGCTCGCGGGCAGCGAGGCTCATGGGCCTTTCACCTCCGCCCTCGCCCACAAAAGCAGCATTACCCCTCTTGGAGCGGTCCTGCGGCGCTTTCGCCTCGACGAACTGCCCCAACTCTGGAACGTGTTGATCGGAGAGATGTCCCTTGTCGGTCCGAGACCCGAGTGGACGCAAGAGGTGGCCGTGCTGGAAAAGGTCGTGCCGAGCTACCACCTTCGCCACCTCGTCAAGCCCGGCATCACCGGCTGGGCCCAAGTCCGCTTCCGGGCGACCAACAGCGTCGACGATTCGATCGAAAAAATCCACTTCGATCTCTATTACCTGAAATTTCTGTCGCTGGGTCTAGACGTCAGCATCCTGCTCAAAACCATCAAGCGCGTCTTCACCCACGACTCCAAAGTCAAGTCCTTGCCGACCCCGGCCGTGATGCAAAACAACGACTTTGTCCATTGGGCCGGGGACCTGGCGACATCCATCAAGCACCTCTGAGCGGGTGGAGACGGCCTCGACTCTCGCCCGCGGCTTAAGGGTCTATATCCGCTCCGTCTCCCAAGTCGCCGACCCCGTCCTGCCCAGGAACATCAGGATGCCCAGGAAGATCGCATAGTTCGATAGACAGAAAAAATGAACAGCGTTCAATAGGCGAGGCCGATGCGTCCCGAGCCACCCGCTCAAGATGCCCAGCGAGTAAAACATCAACTGAGCCACCAGGAGCGCCGCGAAGAGGATCGAGGAGGGCAGCAAGACGATGTTGGCAATGAATAAACCCAGCAGCATCAAGGGAGTCAACAACCGCAAAGCCTTATGAGAGATGAGCAGCAGCGAGAAAGTTCCGTACCGGAAGACGTTGAGTAAATCGCAGCCATACAGGAGGCCGCGGATATTTTGCAGCGTGATTCGGGCCCTTTTACGGATTTCCTGGGTTTCGGCATGAACGGCGACTTCGCGGCAAATGGCTCGGGGTTCCAGGATGGTCCGATACCCCTGGCGCACGACATTCAGAGGAACGATAAAGTCCTCCGCGAGGTGGACGGGAAGATTCTCGGGGAATAAATGCTTGCGAACGGCGAAGAATGCTCCCGACACCGACGTCAAAGAGGCCAGATGGGCTTCGGCCGCGTTGATCAGAATGTTGTAATTCCAATAGGCTTCCTCTCCCTTGCCTATGCTGCTGACGTTCGTGTGGTCTGCGACAAAGAAGAGTCGGCCCGCGACGCAGCCAATTGTCGGGTCGTAAAAATTCGATAGCAGAATCTCGAGGCTGTCTTTCTCCAACTGGCTCGTGGCGTCGGAAAACACTAAAATGTGGCCCTGCGCACGCGCGACGGCTTTCCGATATCCTGAGACCTTCCCTCCGCGCTTTTCTAAGCGCAGCAAGAGGACGCCTTTCCCGGCGAATTCGCGCACGATGTCGTCGGTTTTATCCGTGGAAGCATCGGAGACCACGATGACCTCGAGTTTGGGATAGTGAAGGCTCAGAACATTTTCGAGTTTAGCGCGGATATTGGCCTGCTCGTTATAGGCGGGGATGATGATCGTGACCAACGGACGTTGACGCGCCGGGTCCTTTCTGCGTTCAACCAAATTGCCGCGACGAGGGCCGATCCCTTCGATTTTCGCGAAAATCAGCAGAAGAGCCGGATAGCCCAGATAGGTGTATACCAGCGCGGCCAACAGGCTGGCAAAGCCGGCGAGCGCGAGATTATAGGGCATGAGCGCCTGCGACTATTTCCGTAAAATACTCAAAGGGCGTCGCCGGTTCCGCGGCTAAACGCAGGAGTTTCATTGAATGACTTTGCGCATCGTTCATGCCGAATTCAGCCGTCGTCGCCGTAAGAAATCCCTCTTTGCGCACCGCGGTCACCGATTCCTCGTTAAAATCTCCCGAGAGTCCGAACGGGTAGCAAAAATGAATCACCGGTCGTCCCGTTTCCTGTTCAATGCGCTTCTTGGAGTCGGCGATTTCCTGCGATAGAGAGTCCGGATTGCGGATGTGGGACATGATAGGATGTGTGACGGTATGGGCGCCAAATTCCACCCCCTGGTCTTGGAGCATGCGCACGTCGGACCAGAGCAGCGGCGCCGCGCATTCAGGGGGATGAGGCGGCACGTCGACCTCAAGGCCGCGGGTGAGTTCAACGTCAATGAAATGCTGACGGTCCGAAGCCTCCATTTTCTTGAGTTCCTCAACGATAAGGACCCGTGCCGTCTTTCGCTGTGCTTGCGTTTCGATGGGAAACGTTGAGAGCGGCTTGCCGGGGAAAAGCGCAAGCGTCAAGGTCGTGCGTTTGCTCGCGTCAAGAGCGTAAGCGACTTGGTCCCACCAGAACCACATTTTACCGTCAAGAAAACCGCTGACCAAATAGACCGTCACGGGGAGGCCATGCTCGCGAAAGACCGGCGCTCCATTTAAAAGGAAGTCTCGGTACCCGTCATCGACGGTAATGGCGAGGGCATGCTGGGGTAGGCGGGCGTCCCCGCGCAGCGACCTGCCTATCTCAGTCAGAGACACCACGGCATAATGGCGCTTCATGTGGGCGCATTGTCTGTCGAGAGCCTGCCGCGCCTGCGGATCGGCGCTGGAGAAATTGTGGTACATGAGAATGCGGAATTGATTTCTTCTCCAGAGACGCACGCCGCGGAGCATGCCCGCTTTGTGGAGCAGGAAGCGCGCGCCTTTCTTCATCGGTGTTGATAACAGCATCAAATCGGCCTTGTAAGAGTGTGCATCAATCCGCGATTTAATATTAGCTAAATATGAACATTCAGTTCGGCGTAAATGGTTCGAAGCTCAGAGAGCCATCGTTTCGTTGAGAATTCCGCGGCGACTCGACTTTGCAGTCGTCGGCCCATGGCCTGCAAGCAGGCCTGCTTGTCCTTCACAGATATCTCGAGGATTCGGGAAGCGGTTTGGTCGACAGACTCATGAAGGTCGATGCGCAGGCCGTAGCTGTCATCAGGGATCAAATCTTTGATCCCCCCCACCCAGGTGCACATCACCGGGGTGCCGGCCCAACCGGCTTCAATGAGATTAATCGGCAGGCCTTCCGCTTTGGAAAATGAGAGGAGAAGGTCGAGCCCCGCCATTTCCTTGCCCACGGCGTCGCGGTAGCCCATCCATTCAATGCGGTGGTCGAGGCCCAGTCGGCCGGCCTCTTCCCGCAGGATCTTTTCCATGTCTCCAGAGCCGAAAATCAGGCAGCGCCACGGCAAGGCGCCGCCGTTTTTTTCCACCTGGGCCAAGATGCGCAGAATCCTCAAGTGATCCTTTTCCGCCGATAGGCGTCCGACCACTCCGAGCAGCAATAACGCGTCGCGATCGGGTTCGTTGGGCAGCCAGGACGCGCGGATGCCCCGGCGAGCCTCGAGACGCGCGGAGTCTTTGACGAGAATGCCGTCCAAGCCATTGAGGTGGCGTTTGAGTCGGGAGGCTCCAATGGCGGAGCGCTTGAGGATTTCGTAGTCCTCGGTGGAAACGCAGAGGACGCGATCGAAGAAGCGCAGAAAAACCCAGCGGTAGAGAATTTCATAGAGGCGGGTTTTCAGATCGGGCAGACCGCCTACGCCGTGATGGGTGGACACGATCGGGGGGCGTTCTTTCATGGAGAACAGGCACTGCGCCAGATAGATCGAGGCTTTGCCTACGTGGGCATGAACCAGCTCCGGTTTTTCAGTTTTCAAGACATCCCGCAAACGGCTGATCGCGCCCCGATCCCAGCGAGCATGAACCGGCACGGCCGTGTAGCGCAGGCCCAAGGAGCGGCTGAACTCCTGGAGCGGGTCCTTGCGGCGAAGGCTCTCCAAGCGCTCTTCGCGCAGATTCACGATCATGAACCGGTCGCGATGCTCCGCCAGGGCGGGTAGAACGAGACGCTCCGGTCCGCTCACCACGCTTGAATTGAACAGATGGAGGATCATGGTCGTTCGATGATTTTTGCCAAGCTCAAGCGCGCGTCTTCCCACGCGTCCGCGTTGGGCGTCCAACTGATATCGGTGTATTGGAAAGTCGGGTCGGAGGCGTTATAGACGCCGACTTCCCACAGAACTTTTGGGATCATCTGGTTGACGATCTTCTTGACGGCCGCGGGATCTCGAATCGCGGCCAAGGTCAGATAATCCACATCCTGGATCCCTCGGCGCCAGTATTTAAGCCGCAAACTGGCCAAGGGGCCGTTGACGTCGTAGCTGCTTTTCGGATACATCTTGTCCGTTCCCGGATACATGAGAACGCCGTCGCCGTTACCGTATGTAGCGCTTGTCTGGCCGTAAAGATTGGGCTGCTTGACTGAAGGCTTGCCCCCATAAGTTCGCGCCTGTTGGAAAAGATCGGTATCCCCGGCGGCGCCCTGATAATCGTTGTAGTAGGTGGAGTGCCAGTAGAACCAGCGGTTGATGCCTTTTTTATATTGTCCCCACGCCAATTCTCTGAGCGCCACGCCGTCGTCTTCCGTGGCAAAAGAGCCGGAAGCGGGCCTGTGACCGTTGTACATAAAAAACCGTTTGCGGAGATCACGAGTGTAGCGGGCGGACAGTCCCTCCCATTGCGCGGCAACCCCATGGCCGATGGTGGAGGCGACGATATCCAGAGTTGGAGCTCGGCTGGCGGCGGTGGGCAGCGCCATCGTGGCGAACGATCTCAGCTGCCGTCCCTTCCCCGGGTTATTGAATATCCATTGAGCCCATTGTTCGATCTGCGCGATGTCGGGAGATTCATCGATCAGAAACAAGAAATATTCGGTGGACGGGGAATTCCGGGTGAACCAATCGACCCAATTGTCGGCATGCCGCCACAGATCCTCCCGGACGCTTTTCTTCCAGTTCCAGGCGCCGTAGGTGCCGATGGAATAGACGTTGTTGCCCGTGTTCTCTCCCGGCCCGGCATATCCATTCGCGGAGGAAAAAAGGCTGCCGTCGAGCCGAGGCGTCCACTCCGGACACGGCTGATCTCCAAGGTCGGCGCAATCGCTACCTGGAACGTCGCCTATGAGGGAAATGCGATGTCGGTGCGCAAGCATGAAGTAGCGATCCCGTATCAGACGCGCCTTCTTCTCCTCGGGGGTGTTAAAATCCGGGAAGGCATTTCCAAGAAAGCGTTTGCTGATATCCGAGGCGGTGTAATACAGCATCGTCTTGGCCGAAGGCATGTCAGGCAGAGTGAATGCGTGGACGCGCAGCTGCACCGGAACTGCGCGAATGGAGCGCCCCCTTTGCCTCACCTCAACCGTCCCGCGATAGAGTCCCGGTGCCGACCTTTTGGGAATATAAATATCCGCCCAAATGCTCTGATTGGAATGAGGAGGGATATTAAAGCGGGGGTGGAACTCAAGAGGCACCGCGATTTCGGGATAAGGCCTGTCATGATCCGGCCGGTCGCTCCACTGCCCATGTCCCGATGCTCTTGGAGAGAAGAGGTCCTTGGTCCAAGGACGTCGGAATCTGTAGGGAATCAACCGTTCATCGTAGGTGGCATTGGCGATGAGGCTCAGTCCTCGAATGGGAAGGTAGCGCACGTAGAACAACTCGATCTGCCTGCGCGTCCAATCGAAGACCTCGTTTCCGACGGCGGGGGCCCCACGGAGGAACTCCGCCGCCGAGGATGCGAGCACATCAAAAGACACCGACAGCTCGGACGCCCCAGCGGTCGATTCCAGAACTAAGTTGAAAGACACCACCTCGTTTCGAGCGCCGAAGAGTTGGATCGTCTCGCCGTCCCAAGCTCGGCTGATCGTCCGGGTTGATCCGGATGTTGCCCGCTGCTCGTCTTGAGCCACTTTGTCATCGCCAGAGTTCGCCCAGAACGCCGTGATCTGGGCGCAAACCGTCCGCGGGTGAATGGTTTGCGTCAAGGCGAGTCCTGCGACAAAGAAAATGCGGACTACGGCCGAGCGCATGAGCGGCATTATATGGTTTTGACCACCCGCGCTGGATTGCCGGCCAGGATGCTGCGGGCTGGATAGTCGCCGGCCAAGACGACCGCTCCCGCGGCCACGATGCAGCCATGGCCGATGCGCGCGCCCTTTAAAATCGTACAGTTGGCTCCGGCCCAGACGTCATCGCCGATCTCCACAGACTCGCCGGGAAAATTCCATGGGAATGTCTCCGGAAACGGCGTTGCCGCGTATTGTGGACGGAATCCTGAGCAAATGGCCTCGAGCTGACGTCCTCGACTCTCAGGATCGACCGGATGTGGATCAAAATCCTGGATGAATACGTTCCAGCTGCTGATGAAGCGCTGGCCGATCTTGACCGCGCGCCTGGAAACGATGCGGATATCTCCAAGAACAGAACAGGCGCCGACCTCGATGCGGCCGTTGCCGTAGGCTTCCAGAGACGCTTTCTCGTAGATAATCGAATGGTCACCGACCGAGATGCGGGCATCGGGTTTTTCCGCGCTGAGGCAACACAGCTTCTGCAATCGAACGTTGCATCCCAGCTCAATGAGAGAGGGATCCGGTCCTAACAGAGGCAGCAAAATCCGCGTCCGGAGAAAAAGAAGGTAGCCCCTCACTGTGCGCAGAAACGCAGCCGGGCGATTTCTTAAAATCCAAAATGCTTTGCCGAGCAATCCCAAGATCTTCATCGTGTCCTAATCTCCTGATCATAGAAACCGGAATAGGTCGCGCTCATCTTAGACAAAGAATAACGAGAACGGATTTCAGCGGCCTTCCGCCAGGAATCCTGGGAGAATTCAGCGGGTCCGTCGGCGATGCGTTTGAGAATCCCGTCGACGATGCGCGCGCCTCGGGCGGGGTCGTTGAGCGGGTACTGCTCGCTCCAGGCCCGGAGAATCTCATGGCCTGGAATCTCTGAAAGAACAAGGGGAAGTCCGGCGCCCGCGGCTTCAATGGGGCCCAGGGGCATGCCTTCAAACTCGGAGCAGGACAAGGCGAGCTCGGAGCTCGCAAGCCAGAGTTCGGGGCAGTGAGTGGCTCCTAAATACAGGATTCGCTCACGGTCTGCCGAGGCCGCGATGGCTGTTTGCAGATGCCGCAGCCGCCCCGCTTCGCTTTCGGGCCCCACAAATAATAAGACGCAGCGGCTGCGCGTGAGGCGGGGCAGTTGTTCCCAGAGTCGAAGCGCATGGTCTTGTCCCTTGATCGGATGCAGTCGGGCCATGTAGAGGATCCATTGCGACTGCGCAAAAGGCTCGAGGGCGGCTTGGCTCAGGGGCGTGAGACTATTCAGTAGTTGCTTGCGAAGGCCCATCCTGTCGCTGGTTCTAGGCGCGGCGCCATCGGCGAAGCGGGCCCCGTTGGGCACGAGGTGGATCGCGTCATAGTCAATGCCAAGCGACGTGTAAGCCAAGCGGGCATCTTCCGAGACTACGGTGAGTACGTCGGCGAATCGGACGAACAGGCGCTCATAGTACTGATAGATCCACCTCCTGGACAAATGGACGAAGGAATGCTGCGTATGGACCAGGCGCACGCGAGTGGAGCAGGTGAGTTTGGCAAGCACGCCGTATATGAGCGCTCCCAGATCATGCGTATGAACGACCGAGATATTTTCCGCCGTCAATATTCGACGAATAGCAAGAACGGCGCCTAGGGAAAAGCCGGGACTTTTGATGAAGGAGTCAACCGCGATTCCCGCCGCGACAAATGAGGGGGTCAGATCGTTGTCAGGGCCGGCGTCCGGCAGACGGTCGAAAACAAATATCCGCGCCTCCCAGCGGCCTTGAGCTTTGAGTTCGGTCGAGAGGTTGAAGACCATCCTCTCTAATCCGCCCATATGAAGGTATTGCGTGAGCATGAGGACCTTGCGCGCCTGCGGCGGAGGGTTCACCGTCGCGCTCTCAGCAGGCGTGCGATGGCGAGCAGGCAGGCATGCCCGCGCGCAACCCCGAAGACCAGATGCAGCACCGTCAAGCCTGCGAGGTCCCCCCAACGACGTCTTTTAACGACCAGGCGCACGCTGAGAAGAAAGGCGGGGGCCAGCCATGCGGCCAAGAAATACGTCGGCACGAGCGGATTGCCCGAACCGAACATTCTCGCCGTGCCGAGCACCACCCCCGTCGCGCAGGCCAAGGTGTAGGCTCCGAAAATCAGAGCTCGCGGGTTGGTGATTTTCGGCAGTTGCCGCAAGAAGACGAGCAGACCATCGGTCGCGTGCCAAAGGTCCTTCTTGTAGAAGCCGCAGAGAGTTTGAGGAGTTCCAAGGTGCACCACCGCCACCGTCGCGTCCGCGACGACGCGCAGCCCCGCGCCGCGGATTCGCCCACAGAGTTCGCAATCTTCGTTGGTGCGCAACGACTCATCGAACCCCCTGATCCGCTCAAAAGTCGAGCGGCTCATGATCATGTCGCCCGCCGGGATCCACTCGATGTCGCCTTGCTTTTCCAGTGCCATCCCGCCGAACCAAACCCTCGCCACCCAACTCGAATCGTCGGGAATTTTATAATGCGCGCCGAGCACGCCGAGTTCCTCCAGGCGCAGACGGGCGAGGGCCGCGGTGAGCCAATGCGGGGGAGCGAGGCAGTCGGCATCAAGGAACGCGACGAACTCGCCCTTTGCCTGGGAGACGCCATAATTACGCATCGCTGAGATCGTCGCTCCGGGTTTGCATAATACGGTCACATCCAGCGCGTTGGAAAATGAACGGGCGATCTCCACCGTGCGGTCGGTCGATCCATTGTCGACGAGGATCACCTCGATGGGTCCGGCCGCCGTCTCCAGTCGGGTGAGAGCTTGCAGACACCGTCCGATGACGCGTTCCTCATTTAAGAACGGAATAACGATGGAGACTGCGCGGAATTTATCGGATGACATGCCGAGTCCGCGCGCTGACGCCGGCCGAGGCCAAGATGAGCGCCATCAGAAAATAAAAATATTGAGAATAAGCGTGCGAGAGAAAACTCATAGCGACGCCATAACCCACGACCGAGAAGAGCTGTTCCGGTCGCATCTCTTTGTTGAGCCAGGCCTTTCGAACGATCGAAGCGACAAAGGCGGTGAAAAAAATAAAGCCGACGAATCCTGACTCCCCCAAAACCAAGAACCAGCTGGAGTGCGCGGTTCTCTGCCCCCATTCATGCACCGTTCCCACCGCATACGACTCATAGTTGCTCGGATACTGATTGAATCCCACACCCAGAATCGGGTTGCGCACGCCCATGTTGACGGCCGTCTTCCACAGAGTGATGCGGCTGGCCTCGGAGGTCGCCATGTCTTCGACGCTGCGGGGAATCAGTTTGGTGAACGCGAAATAGCCAGCCAAGATGAGCGGTGTGAGCAACAGCCACCCCAGCCTCCTGCCGGAGCCCCTCACCCATCGAAAAACGAGAAATTGCGCGACCACGGCAAGCATGGCGCCGCGCGATCGGGTCAGCCAAATGACGCTGGCGGCCATGACCATGTAGATGAATCCAGCGCCCTTCGACAGCGGACTCGATTGCTCTTTGACCCATAACGGGGCGAGTGCGAACGGCAGCGCCATGACGATAATGGCCGCCATGTCGTTGGGATCGCCGAGCATTCCGCCCGATTGCAATCGACCCCGACTCAGGGCATCGCTGAAATACTGATAAAGCCCGACCGCTATCAACGAGAGGCTGCTGACCACCAAAGTCAGTTCGACCTCCTGGATGCTGAGATCGTCTTCCACAAGAAAAAGAACCATGAAGAAAATGGTGAGCGCCTTGAAGAATTTATCAAACCACTCAGCCTGGGCCAGGGCGGGAGCCGAGGCTTTGACCGTCGTGATCAGCAGCCAAAAGGCGAAACCGCAGAGAACCAGGACGGGGCCTGCGACCTCCCTTGTAAGGCGAGCGTGCTCTTTGGGGTGGAGGAGCCAGGAGAAGACGCAAAGCACGACCATGAGCCTGGGCAACAGCATCAGCACGGGGTTGCCGACGGCGATCTCCCACGGCCTTAGGATCATGAGGTGAATCATGAAGCACAGAGCATTGACTGGATGCATCAATGAGAGGGTGATGCCCCCGGCGAGGGCAACGCCCGTCAGCGGAGAACTTCTGACCAGTGAGGCGGAGAAGACCGCCGACATGGCCAGAAAGGCGACCGCCAGCCAGCGCAGTTTCAGACGCCCGCCCTGGACATAATAACCGGGCGCGGCGGCGCGGCGAAATTGAACGATCAGGGTGAGGGCGACAAACAACAGCATGACGACCGATTCGATGTGAAGATACTCGATCGGTAGCGGATTCATTTCAACGGCGTCGGCGTCGTGGGGCCGTCCGGTTTCGGGGATTTCTGAGCGGACGGAGCTTTCGCAGGCGCGGGCGCCGATTGTGGAAATCGAGGAAGCTCCCCGAGCAGGGGCACTCCCAATCTCTCAGCCAAGACGTTGGTTCGCAGCGCGGTCAAGTCGAAATATTCGCGGATTGCGGCGATAAAGACCGCGCAGACGAGGCCGAAAATAAGGCCGCCCAATAGAACCAAGGCTTTGCCCGGCCCTGAGGGCGACGCAGGATAGAGCGGCCTTTCCAGGGTGGCGAAGTAATCATCCGGCTTTGTACGGTCGGAATCGATGGCGATATCGAGATAATTGAGTTTCTTGATGAGATCGCTTGCGATCTCTTTCAATGTCGAGGGATCCGAGCCGACCATGGGTCGGGAGGAGGGCGCGTCACCCCCTCCGGGTTTCTCTTGCCCGATGACCTTTATGACCCGCATCAACGCCTGTTCCCGATCGTGCAGTTCGCGGACCAAGGGGTGAGACGCGGTGTAAATCGCTCTTGCGCCGTGAAGCTTGTCGCGAACGGTCTGCAATTCGTCTTGGGCGCTTCCTCGATTCGCGGGACTCGGAGTCAGAGACGACGTCAGCGCGGCGGCGCGCCTTTGAATGGCGTCGCGGACCGTTACGAGCATGCTCATTCGAACATCGAGCAGACCTTGCAGGATTTGAGAATGGAGATCCTGAGCGACTTGAAACGCGACCTGCGGATCCGCGTTGGAAAAGCCGATGTTGAAGGTCGTGCTGTTTAAGGAAAATATCGTGATTTTCGAGAGCAGTTCTTGACGATCTTTCGATATTTTCGAGTGCTCGGGGGGCGGTTGAATAAAGCCGTACCGAACCAGAGGGTCTTTTAAGGTTTTTTTAAGAGCGCTGCGCAGCGTTTGCAGCGGAGATGTATTCTGCGATGCCGGTCGTAGGGAGGCGTAAATGCCGTACTTCGACCCGATCGAGTCGATAAATTCCGGCGTCAGGGTTTGGCGCATCAATGATTCCCGCTGAGCCCGAGCGTCGCTGGACTCGCTGAGCGACGGAAGGAAGTCGCCGATCAACGGGGTCTGGAAGTATTTCGAGTAGATGGTCAGAACGAAATGGACCCTATATTTCGTGGGCATTATGAAGGCGGCGACTAAGGAGAGCGCGCCGCCCAATAATACGCCTGAGAGCACCAGACGTCGGTGCTTCGACCAAAGGCGTGAGGCCATCTGGATATCGAGCGCGGGCGGTTGATTCATTGGGTGAACTCCTCATTGGAGATCATGCCGATGAGGTTTAAGGAGGGATCCTGGAGCATCTTCAAATGCTCATCCAAGCGTCCCGCATCGAGCAGTTGTTGGCTGACAACTAGAATCGAAGCGTTGGCCAGCCTGGCGACCAAACGAGGGTCGAAGTTGTTTTTATTCTTGACCGTCAACGGCATCGTGTCCAGCAGGACCAGCCCATACTGCTCGGCATCGACTTTCGTGGCATTGGTGATGATCGCGAATTCGCTGCCTCCAAGCGAATCGGCGGCGGAGACGGCCAGCGGATTGTCGCTGCCGGGCGGTCCCGGCAAGGGGGCGAGCGGGGCCGCGAAATCCCGGCGCTGTTCCGCTAGCGAAATGCACTTCACGTTGTTTTCTGAATTGGGCAAGCATTCCGACAGAGAGAGCGATTGCGCGCCCGCAAGCAAAGTCGTATCGACAATGAGAACCCGCGATCGAGAGGTCTCGGCATAGGCCAGGGCCAGGGCGGCGCAAAGCAGCGTTTTTCCCTCGCCATGGTAAAAACTCAGGACGGCGAGGGAATTAAATTTCTTTTCCTGCTGCAGGGCGGCGATCGTATAGGCGAGCTGTTTTATTTCCGTGTAATGACTGTAGTCTCGCAGTCGAACGCCTAAATCTGAGGGTTTCTTCGCACCCATGGACTGGCTCCTAAAACCTCCCTCGATTATAAGACAGCACGATGACGGTCGCTGTGACGACGGAAGCCAATGCCCCGATGATGGACGTCATGAGGCTGGTCTTGCGTTCCACCTGTGACACATGATCGGCGTGAACCATGATAATGTCCCCATGCTGCGGAGCCGGGGCTTTCTTGAAGTCCTTCCAAGAAAATAGCGAGGACCTTTTTCCATCCAGGTCTTGATACAACACCTCGATGTGGTTTAAGTCGGCCCGTTCGGTAAAGCCGCCGGCTTGGACCACCGTGTCGACCAAATCCAATCCCGGAGCGATCGGATACTCGCCGGGTTTGCGGATCTCCCCGAGCAAGTAGACCATCTTGCGGTCGGGCAAAGCGGCCGATTTATCCGCCGTCGCAGCCGCCGATTCCTTCTGGAAAAACAAAATCTCCCCTCCCAGCCAGCCCAGAACCGGCGAATTATTCTGGCCGGAGTAGTATTGTTTGAGATCGAGGACGAATAGTTTTGAATCTCTCTGAATTCGAACGTAAGCCGGAACAGGCTCCTTGCTGAGCCCCCGGCCAAGCCGATCACCAAGTCAAGAGAGGCGTCGAGTTCAACCAAGTAGCGACCGGGCTTGTTGACCAGCCCGCGGACGTCAAGCCAATAGCGCCGCTCCTTCAGCTTCAGATCGATTTGAGGAACGGTCTTGAAATTCGGGCTTAAACGCGACTGCAGATTTTGCCTGAGACCGCTCAGGGTGAGGCCGGCTGACTTGATGGTGGTATCATACGGCAGGATGAGATCTCCATTGAACTCAATTCGATAGTCGCCGTTGAGCTTATTGTCTTCCGGGCATCGCAGGCTGATGAGATAGCCGGCTTCAAGTTGCGGATCCTCGGCCACATTGGAGAGGTCGGGCTTGACGCCCCATGAAGTGGGCGTTTCACCGGAGCTGTTCGCAATCCGGGCTTCGGCGCTTGCTCGCTGGGCCGTTACGGACTGAGTCGTGCCGCACCCGGTCAAGGCGGCCAGAATCAAACACAAACCGCGCCGAGCTCCGGATGCCGCCTTGCGAAACGAGAATCTCATCATGAATTCGCTCTCCTCAAAACAGCTCATAGTAAGAGACGGCCCGGGCATCCGCCCCCTTCCCCACGAGTTTGGACTCCACTCCAAGCTCCCGCAGGTCCGTTCGCGTTTCCTCGGAATCGGCCAACACATGGTCCGGGAAGCGGGAGAACATCCTATAAAAAAAGCGCCGCTGCGGGGAGTGATGGCGGCCGCGCACGCTGTGGACGCTCAGGATCAATCGAACCTGTCCCAAGGTCATCAGCTTGACCAGGCTGCCATAGACCAACGGTCCGACGTCGTGGGCGTGGATGATGCTCACCTGATCGTTGAACACCAGGCGCATGATCCGAAATAGCGTGGGCGTGGAGAACCCCGGACTTTTATTCCATATGATCAGCGGAATGTCCGATTGAGCGCAGAGCGTCGGTGGCGGCGAATGTCCAGCGGGGGTGCCATAACTTCCCACGGACACGCGAAATCGATTATCCCGGGTCAATAGCCTGCAAAGATCGACCATGGCAGCCTCGAACTGGCGATCGTGCCCCAGACGAACGGCCAACTGCAGGATATGGGGACGTTCGAGCGAACGTGCTTTGAAGCGTTTCAAGAAGATGGCATAGGTGAGGCAAAAATAGATCATGGGAAAAATGGGTCCGGCGACAAAAAACCACATTCGACTATCATGGAAAAAGGGCCTCAGCCCCAGGGAAATTCCGCTCGCCACCAGCGCAGCGCCCAATTGAGTCAGGAGGTCGCGGAAGGGCAGGAAACTGGAGTAAGGAAGATTCAGGCATCGGCGGGCGTAGGTCAGAGCATAAAGGCGAAGCCCCAACGTCGTCGACAGCATCGACAGAAGCGCTCCCATCGCTCCCCAGCGAGAGGCGGACAAAAATACGGCCAATAAGCTGATCGGCGCGGATAATAGGGTGGTTTTCAATATCCACGCGCCGTCGGCGCGCGCGCGGGCAAGAGAATTAAACGGTATGGCCATGAAGAGATACGCCAAGGCGAAAAACTGCAGATAATTCGCCGCAGCGGCGTATTTCTCCGTAAAAAGAATGAGCACGATGGGCTTTGAGAAGAGGATCAAGCCGACGGCCGCGGGCAGGAGAAACAGCCACAGTTCCCCCACCGCTTGGGCAAAGAGCCTCGCCACCTTCTGTTGATCGCCCTCACCGCTCGCGCGAGCCATGCGCGGGATGAGAATGCGGTTCACCGATGTTTCCAGAATATCGAGCGGGGGGATGGACAGGCAGCCCATCGCGTAAAACGCGAATTCAGCGGGACTCAGCCGAAATGACAGGATCATCTGGTCGATATTCGTCAATCCGATGCCCGCCAAGGCGGCGAGAGAAACCGGAACCGCGTAGCGAAACACGTCGCGCGACTCCTTCATGGAAAATAACGGCGTCAACTCTCCCGTTTTCGAGAGAATCAGCCACCCGGACAGGCTTTTGAGCAGGCTCACGCCGACATAGGCCCAGAGTACGAATTCAATCTCGCGTGTCCACCAGGCCGCGGCGAATATCGCGCTGGTCCGAACCAAGTTGAAACCAGATGAATACCAGGACCCCCTCCAAATATCCCCCCGGGCGATCATGAGATCCTCGAAGAAACCCGCCGCGATGGCGAACGGAGTGACCAACATGAAAATATTGAAATCGATGACGGAAAATTGGAAGTATCGAGCCAAGGGTTCAGCGAAGATCAGCCCCGACAATGAAAAAAACATGACGAGGGCCAGACACCAGGTCCAGCTTTGCCGGATCTGCGGTTTCGTCTGCGGGTAATTGCCCATCCAATGGTACAGGCCGTTTGAAAAACCGGCGGTCAGGAATAGGGCCGCGCTCAGCGTCGTATATAAGAAAAAAATCTTATAGCGTCCGATTTGATCGGGCGAAAGGATGCGAACAAGGCTGATCGGCAAAAAGATGTTGAGAACGGCCGCAAAGCCGTTGGTCACGGTTATAGGCCAGTGAGAGGAAGTCCGATCAGTCATTCTCGATCCGGGGCATACACTGCATTAAATGATATTCGTGATGCATCGGGAAGAATGCTGCAATCCCTCATTGGCAAGACCTGGAGTTCCCCCTTGCACGAAACCCTTAAGCGGTCTACAATGACAGCCAATGGCTAGCCCTCCCTCCCCCCTCACGGTGAGTCGACTCAACGACGGCGAGTTCCAGCAGCTTAAGAATGAATGGAACGCGCTGTTGAGCCGAAGCCGTTCGAATAATGTGTTTCTTCGATGGGAGTGGATATCGTCTTGGTGGGAGGTGTTTGCAAGGCAGCGCACGCTTTTCATCCTGGCGGTCAGGCAGGAAGGACGACTCGTCGGCATCGCTCCGTTTTATATCGAGCCGGCCGCCGGCCTCACCGCCCGGCACATGCGCTTCTGCTCCGATGATCGCGCCCCCGATTACATGGATGTGATTATCGAACCAGGCCTGGAAAAGCCCGTGATGGACGCAATCGCCCGCTGCCTTCAACAGCATGCCGACAAATGGGATATCCTTTTTTTGGACAGCATGCTTTGCGATGCCGTTATCCCGACACAGCTCTCGTCATTGGAGGGGCTTGCCTATATCGTGCAGGAAGCGGCGCACTGCCCTTATATTCCCATTGAGGGTCCCTTTGAGGAACACATCCAGCAGCGGCACGATCTGCTCAAACTGTCATTGCCTAAGAAGCATAAGAAGTTCTTCGCTAAAGACGGGGTGCGGCTCGTGCGCGTTCAAGATCGCGCCGCCCTTCCCGATGGATTGCGCGATCTCTTTAAACTGCACAAGATGCGGTCGGACAACAAAGGCCGACAGACGAATTTCGCGTCCGCGGATGTGGAGCGGTTCCATGGGAAACTCGCGGCGTCTTTTCTCGACCAAGGCATTTTAGACCTCAGCTTGATCTATGATGGAGAGACCCCCGTCAGCGCTCATTATGGGTTTCGTTACGCGAACAAGATTTATTATTACGCCGGCGGCTTCAATTTGGAATATAAAAATTACAGCGTCGGCTCGCTCAGCATCTATTTGGCGATCCAGACGGCATTCGCCGAGAAGATGGCGGAATACGATTTCCTCAAAGGCGAAGAGTCTTACAAATCCTTATGGAGCAGCCATAAGCACCGTCAATTAACGATGAAGATCTACAGTCCCACCTGGAGGGGCCAGCTTTGGCGCGCCGCGAGACGTCTGGCCGATGGCTTGAAAGCAGTCAGGAATACCCTGGCAGCTTGGAAATCCCCGTCCTCTCCCTAACCCGGAATCTTAAGTTGACTCTCTGCGGATGAGGGAACTGCGTTCGGATCGCCCCTTGTCGGGATCGCTCGGGTTTGACCCTCGCTTGGCGC
>ERZ1292633.241-Hain-H41-02um-R1-241-length-71352-cov-13_pt2 | contig 37701 bp, 34 predicted proteins | sample MGYA00564406_ERZ1292633 | MGnify/ENA primary metagenome ERZ1292633 (study PRJEB36523, sample SAMEA6512639) | groundwater metagenome | collected 2019-01-08 | study: AquaDiva: Metagenomics assemblies of 32 groundwater samples
GAGCGCAGCCCTGCGAAGGCTGAGGCCGAACGTTCGAATCGTTCTGGGCTCACCACGTAAAAACCGCGCCCGTGAGGGAGCGGTTTTTACGTGCCGCGTGTCCTGGTGAGAGCGAGGATCTTGCGCGGCTTCCTTCAGCGCGGTTCACGTGGCAGGCCATGCTAGAGCTTGAGGACTCGTCCGAGGAGGTCACCGAGCGGCTCTTCCGTGCGTCCGTCTTCGTTCAGATATTCGAGCAGCGCACGGCGCACGTCGACCGGATCGGCGTCATCGATAGGGACGACGATCCTGGGCGTCAGCGCGTTCTTGTGTTCGATATAGAGGTTCTTCACGTACGGCGGCTCGTAGACGATCCAGAAGTCCTTCAGCTCCTTGAACGGCACGAACAGGTGCCCGACGGCGACGCCGCGGGTCGTGACTTGGAAGAGGATCCGTTCCGGATCGCGCAGCGTGGAGAGGCCGATGATGACCCCGAACATCACGAGGATGATGGCGAACAGGAAGTTCTGGGTGATGAGGGCGTACAGGATGAGGGCGACGCCGACCAGGAACGAGATAGCGTACCAGACAGGTCCGCGCTCGTGGCGCTCGTATTCATCGACAAGCCAGCCGAAGACGCGCTCGCCCTGGTCCTCGATGGCGTCCAAGATGTCCTCCTTGGTATCCATTGCCATATGGGACAAGTATACCATAAAAACGTCAAAATCGGAGCCTCCCGGCTCCGATTTTCATGGCGGAGGGTGTGGGGATCGAACCCACAAGACCAGTTGCCCGGTCGCAGTTTAGCAAACTGCTGCCTTACCATTCGGCGCAACCCTCCCGAACAGGCGTATTCTAGTGGTTTCCCCGTGACTTGTCCATGGCGGAGGGGGTGAGATTCGAACTCACGGATCCTTGCGGATCTACAGTTTTCAAGACTGTTGCCTTAAACCGCTCGGCCACCCCTCCATCCCGCTCACATTACGATTTTTCCTAGTCCTTGGGAAGGCCGCTCCCCCAGGCCAGCGCGAAACCGTGGACTGGCCCGGAACCCGCCGCACGTAGGGCCGCGGCGCACTCCCCCATCGTCGCGCCGCTGGTACGGACGTCATCGACCAGCAGGAACGGACGGCCGATGAGCGCGGCAGGCAGACGTCCGCAGAGGAACGCCCCGCGTACGTTCCCCTGTCGGTCGTCCGTGCCGGTCTGCGAGCGCGTGCGCCTGACGCGCGCCAGGAAGCCGTCCGCGCGCTTCCGACCCGTCGCCGAAGCGACCGCGCGCGCAAGGCTCTCGGCCTGGTTGAAGCCCCTCGAGCGCAGACGCGACGGGTGCAGAGGAACCGCCGCGACGGCCGCATCCGCCGGGAAGATTCCGCCGGCCTTGGAGGCCCATCGACGCGCGAGCGTCTCGAGCGGATCCAAAGCGCAGGTCCATCCTTCATATTTGGCGTCGTGCAGGAGTCGTCGCACGAGCGGCTGGGCGTACGCGAAACCGACGGCCGTCCGCGGCCCCCCATCATCGAAAAGCCTCGGCGCGAGCGCCACGGACGCCAAGCACGCGGCGCAAGCGTGCGTGCCTGGCTCTCCGCAGGCGACGCACTCGAGCGGAAAGATGATATCCAAAACGCGCCCCATACGGGCGCGTTTGTACTCTTTTCTGGGCGCGGGCGTCAACTAATCCTCCCACGATGAGGCGTCGACGCGCCAGTCGTCGCCGACGAGCTGAAGCTCCATCCGGAGCGTGCGATAGCCGACGGTCGGGGCAGCGCTTCCGGACGTCCTCTCCTGCTGGAGAGAGACGGCGATGACGGCGGAGTCGTCGTCGATGTTCCTGGTTTCGGCCGAGACCTTCTTGCTGGTCACGCCTTCGAACGGCTGGCCCGATCGGCTCTCGGCCGTCTTCAGGAACGCCTCGGTCGATCGGCGGTATCTCGCGGTCATGATCGGCAAGAGGTCGCGCAGGTTCTCGTAGTCGCCCTGGTTCGAGTAGCTTCCATACCGCTCCGCGAACAGTTCGGCCATCTGCCGGCTTGCCGTGCTGCCCAGCGCCGGCTCGGGCTCCACGATAAGCGGGTTCACGAAATCGCTCGGCGCAGGCGCGGACTCGGTGATCTGCGTCAGGTCAGGCTCGACTTGTTCAGGAACAGGCGGCTGAGCCACCGTCCTGCGGAGGAGCAGCACGGAGAACACGATAATGCCGATGAGGATCAGGGAGAGTCCGACGATGAAGAGCGCGCGGCGGCGTGGCGTCATACGTTTGATTTGCCTTCCGCCGCGGCAAGGAGCTGAGCGTCAAGTTCTTTCTTGGAGTTCTCGATCTCCAGCAGCTGCTTCGGATCGGAGGTGATGATCTGGTCTTCCGCGTAGGAGGCGACGACCTTGATGGCCGCGTGGCGCGGGCCGGCGAAGAAGATGCCTTCGCCGACGCCGGCTTCGAGCAGCAGGAACTTCTCCCCTTCCGTCAGCAGGAAGGTCTTCTGCACCAGGTCGACGGAGGCCGAGGACTGCTTGAGCAGCATCTGCATCGAGGAGTTGGTGACGATGGCCTGTCCGTACGGCGAACGCAGGAAGTCGTTGACGTCCTGGGTGATGGTCGTGACGCCCAAGTAGTATTTGCGGCAGCGCTTGACCAGGGCGAAGATGAACTTGGCGGAGTCGTCGTGCTGCATCAGCCACCAGGCCTCGTCGATGACCAGGATGCGCTTCTTGCGTTCCGAGCGGACGATGTTCCAGATGTAGTTGACGATGGTGTAGACGGCCATCGGGCGCAGCTCGTCCTCGAGGTCGCGGACGCTGAAGATGACGAGCTTGTTGTCCATCTCGACGGTCGTCGGCGAGTTGAGCAGCCCGGAGAAGGTGCCGTCGATGTACTTGCGGAGCTTGATCTGGAGATCCTGGGTACCGGTGATGCCCTCCAGCACCTGCTGGAAGTCCGACATGACCGGCGGCTCGACGGTCGCGAGGTCCACGCCCGGAACGATGTCCTTCTTGGCGTAGGTCTCGAGAAGCGCGCGGTCGATGATGGAGTCTTCGGCCGTCGTCATCGTGCCGAACATGATGCGCATCAGCCCTTTCACGGCGATGACGGCGGAACGGATGATGTCTTCGGAGCGCACGTCCTCCCCCACCGGGCGCGGCAGGTCGAAGACGTTCAGTTTCGCGTCCGACGCGAGCGAGATGTTGATGTAGGTTCCGCCGACCGCGTCGGAAAGGTGCTTGTACTCCATTTCCGGGTCGATGATGATGACCTCGACCCCGACCATGAGCGAACGCAGCACCTCAAGCTTGACGGTGTAGCTCTTGCCGGCGCCGGAAGTGGCGAAGACGACCGCGTTGGCGTTCTGCAGCGAGAAGCGGTCGAAGAGGATGAGGCTGTTGTTGTGGCGGTTGATGCCGTACAGGATGCCGTTGTCGGACGTCAGGTCGGCCGAGACGAACGGGAAGCCCGAGGCGATCGGGCTCGTGTTCATGTTGAAGGTGATCATCAGCTCGTCGTTGCCGATCGGCAAGGTCGAGTTGAAGCCTTGCTCGGACTGGTACAGGACGCGCTTGGTGTAGATGAGCCTCGATCCGAAGATTCCCTCGATCTGGTTGTTCAGCTCGTCGAGTTCCTTCTCCGAAGGCGCATAGACGGTGACGTACAGGGCGAACTGGAAGAAGTGCTCGATGCCCTGGGTCAGGTCGTCACGCAGGCCTTCGATGTCGCGCAGCGCCGTCTCGCGCAGGGGGTCGCGAGCCGCGCCCTTTTCGGCGTCGCTCATGATCTGGGCTTCCAGGATGCCGACCTTGTTCTTCAGCTGCTTCAGGATGATCTCCGGCTTGACGGGGTAGAAGAACATGGCGACGTCCATCGTCGCCGAGAAGTTGATGATCGGCGTGAACCAGCCCATCGACAGGTAGCGAGGGTAGGTGACGACGAAGATGGTGCGCGCGTAAAGGTCGCCGAGCCTGACCTTGTCGGGCCTGACCTCCATTCCGGAAGGCGCGATGAGGTCGCGGATGGAAGCGGCGCCCTTGCGGTAGACGCGCTCCTCCTCGAGCTTGATGCGCTCATCTTGGGAAAGGCGCTTGCGCTCTTCGGCGGTCATGGCGCGCTTCTCCCGCTTGGGGGCGGGCGCGACGTCCTGTTTCAACGATGCCGGCGTGAATGCCATAGCGCGTTATGGTTCGACCTGGACTTCGCCCACCTTCGGGAGCTTCTGCGACTCCATCGACTGCGGGTTATAGGCGGAGTAATACAGCTCGATCAGGCTCTGGGTGTCGAGCATGGCGTTGGCGAGGCTCATCGAGTTCAGGCTGGAGCGCACCGAGTCTACCTTGACCATGAGTTCCTTCTTGCGCGCCTGGAACTGGTCCTCGCGGATCTTGGCCGAGACGAGCGGCGAAAGCACCTCCGACATGCGCGCGAAGAAGCCTTTGCGCTGGGCGCTGGCGGGATTGTACGGCACGACCACGATGAACTTCTTCTGCATGATCTCGCCGAGCGTGACGAGTTCGCCGACGAATTGCCGGTAATCGGCGATCTGGTTGCGCAGCAGTTCGTTCGTCTGCGTCTTCTCGTGCTCCTTGAGGCGGTTCAGGTAATCGTCGACGTTCAGCTTCCGGGACTGGACCAGGATCTGGATAGGCGACTCGAGCGAGTTGAGGAACGACACGTAGCCGCCGATGATGGCCTGCTGCTCGTCCTCGGACTTGAGGGAGAAGTTGATGCTGGAGACGAGCAGGACCGCGCGTAGCGTGCCGTCCTTCATGACGACGATGTCCTCGCGGATCTCGGCGATGTCCAAGAACCGCTGGGTCGAAGCGGCGGGCTTCGATCCGGCGAGCTTCTTGCTTTGCATCAGCTGTTCATTGGCCATAGCTCCTCCAGCAGCCGATTTAGTCCTCCGGGCGATAGACGCCGCCGGTGTTCACGATAAGAGCGAGCTCCGAAAGCCGCGAGGTCGTGGGAGCCTCCTTGTAGATCTTCGCTGGAAGCGGCGGCGGGATCTCTACCTTCGAAAAGGCGATGATCTCGGCGTCGGTAAGGTCCTTGTTCCAGACGCGGACGTTCGGACGCCGGAACGTCTGGAAGAAGTTCAACAGGAAGTAATGGAAGGGCTGGCCGTTGACGCGCACGAACGCCACCGTCAATGCGGCCCCCAGCAGAGGCACGTCGACCGCGAGCGCGAACCAGATGCCGTCGACGGGCCGCAGCGTGACCAGGATCTTGTAGATGATGAACATCACGAGCGCCGTGACCATGAGGATGGCGAATTGGCGGGTCGTGATCGGCCCGAGAATCTTGTCCTCGACGTCGATGAATTGAGGTACCACGAACTGTTGCATGAGGCGATTATATCACAGATTCCCGGCGAAGTTTACCCCGGCGAAGGCCGGGGCTCGGGATGCCGGTGAGGCTAATACCTGAGCTGTCTGCTGAACGCGGCGACCGCCTGGAACTCTTCCGGGGTCAGGTATGGCTTCTTGGCCGCCTGACGAGCGGCGACGGCGTCCTTGAGCGGCGTGCCGTTCAATCCCTCCCCCATCAGCTCCAGGTAGGTGCGCACCGGCTCCGAAGCCCTCCAGGCCGCGATGGCTTCGGTGCGTCGGGTGTAAGACTGCTCGGCCAGGATATCGATCTTGTCCTTGATCTTCAGGCAGGCTTCGGAAGGATCCTTGGAAAGCCGGCGGAAGTCGACGATGGCGATGGCGCGGAGTTCCTCGACGGGACCGGTCAGTCTCGCCATCGGCTTCACGTCTTCCATGCGGGGCTTGGGCGCGTCCGCCGTGCCCTGGACCTGGGGCATGACTGCGACCCCGGGCGTCGGCCGCACCAACGTGAGCGGCGGAAGGACGGGGCTCGGCGCGGGAGCCGTGGCTGGCGGCGGCAACGGCACGATGGCGGGCGCGCGAAGCTCGGGCGGGACGGGGTTCGTCGTCGCGATCGGCAGGTTGGGCGGAGGCGTCAGTGCGGAAACGGCAGGTACCGCTGCGATGACGACGGCGGGCGCGACGGGCGCGTTCTGCTTCGCCTTCTTGGATTTGGAGACGATGCTCGAATACAGGCGCTCGAGATCCGTCTCGGCGCTCTTCTGTTCGAGTTCCGCATTCTCAGCTTTCTGCGTCCGTTCCTTCTCGACCCATTCAGTCTTCTCGGTCATGGTCTGGACGGCGTGCGCGTCGTGGACCTCGCGGAGTTTCGCCTGGATGGCGTTCAGGAGCGCGCGGGCGGCGTCCTGGCTCAGGCCCAATCCCCCGAGCTCCTTCGGCTGGACCATGGTCTCGAGCGTCTCCATCTGGTCGCGCACGTCGCGCACGCGGTTGGCGATGACGGATTTGACGCGCTTCGCCATCGCTTCGTCCTCTGTCCGCAGGCCGGACGCGAGATAGATGCCGTCGATGGAGGCTTCGATGCGCTTGGCGGTCTCGTCGGCTTTTTCCACGCCCTTGGCCGGCAAGACGACCTGCTTGAACTTCTCGATTTCCGCCTCATCCTCCGGCTTGATGGTGGAGAAATCGTCCTGTTTCTTCTTGACTGGGGCAGGCGCGGCGGACGCCTTCGCCGTGGCCGCAGAGACCTCGCGGTCGATGATGACCGAACGCGTCTCTTCCCGCGCCTCCTCGAGGACGCGCGCCGCATCCTGCGGATTGAAGCCGAGTCCGCCGATCTTCTCCGGGCGCGTCAGGACTTCCTTGGTCTGATCCTCGGTGCGGACGCCCGCCAGGAACGATTCGACGACGCCGCGCAATCGAACCTGCGTACGCGGTTCGGCGACGCTCGTGACTGATTCTTCCACGATGTCAAGCGCCGCCTCTTCCGGCGTGCGATGCTCGATCCGAACGCGGAATTCCGGGTACTGCGCCGGATTCCCCCCAAGCGAGCGGATATGGCCGTCCACGTCGCCGAGCCATTTGTCGAGAGGAAGGAGGCGGAAGCCGGCGATGTCGACGGCGAGCTGCCTGGATCGGAGCTCATCGAAGCCGAAACGCTTCTTGACCTCGCTGCCTAAGTCCTTCATGGCGAGTTCCTTCACGAAAATCTCGCGGAGCAGTCCGAAGAGCGCGGGCTCCTGGTCTTCAGCGAGCTTGTTGCGCGTGATGATCTTGTCGTTCAGGTCGCCGGCCGCCTCGGAGTACAGGTAGTCCTGCACCGGGCCGGGGAGCGCGGCGATCTTTCTCTGCAGGACGTCGGTGAGCGTCATAATTCGGATCAGCCTTGGCGCCGGCCGCCGCGGTTCTGGCCGCCGCCTTGCTTGCCGGCGTCGAATTTGACGCCCTTCACGTCGGCGACCGTCTTGGCGATGGCATTATCGAGCTCATCCAGCCGCTTCTCGAAGCCTTGCGCGGCGGACTTGAGGGCGTCGAGCTGTTCCTTGGGCATCGGCAACGTAGCGGCGACCTTATCGTTTCCTTCGGCCATGCCGATCCGATCACGCATCGCTTCCAGGCTCTTCAAGGCCTCGTCGCGCTTCGCGACGGACTGCTGGAGACCCTGGATGGCGGCCGTGAGCTTGCCGACCTCTTCGGTCGCCGCAGCGGAAGGCGCGACTGCTGAGCTGGCCTGCAGGGCCGAAAGCTGTTTCTGGAGTGCGTCGAGCATCTCCGGAGCCTCCGAACCGAGCGAAGCGCTCTGCGCGCTACGCGCCTGCGACGCCCTCGTCTCCATCTCGCCTCTCGAAGGCAGGACGTGCTCGTTCATTCCGCTCTTGCGCGCGTTCTGGATCTTCTCCGGGTTGACGTCGCCGATGAGCAATGCCATCGCCACGGCCGCGTCCGTCTTTTCCGTATCGCTGACCGAGATATTGCGGCCGAGTCCCGGGATATCGATCTGGTTGGCGTTCTGCTTGATGGCGGCCTGGAGCTTCGCATCAGAGTTGATGGCCGAAGTTTTCAGAGAACCGAGGGAAATCGCGTCCGGAAGGGCGGCCACGAACTTGGTGGAATCACCCTGAGGTCCGAGCGCCTCCTCCAGGCGTTTCCCGGCGCGGGCCGCAAGACGCCCATCCTTATCCTTCGCAAGAGCGTCGCTGCGAGCCTTGGCGTCGCCCTTCGTGCGATCAAGGACGTTGTCCGCGATTTCGGCGTTAGCGAACCACGAAGCCGGAATTTCACCGGCGGCGATCTTAGCGAGCATGTCCTTCCGTACGGCGTCATCTTTGGTGTCCTTATATGCCGCCAACATCGCCTCATGCGTTGCCGGAGTCCCGTCCTGCGCCAACTGTCGCATCTGCCCGGCGTTCAAGTACGGCATGAACTGAGCCATCGCTTCCTTCGGAAGGACCTTCAGGTCATCGACAGGCATCTTCGGCACGATGTTCTTAAGCTTGCTTCCATCGATCTTGCCCGTCGAAAGGAGCTGCGGAGCGAATTTCTGCTCAAGTTCCCCGATGGTCTTGAGCATGCTGGCGTCCTTGATGCCGCCGTTCTCGTCGAATGCCTCACGCTTGACCTTGTCGTACATGGCAGCCGCGAAAGTAGGGTCGTTCTTCGCCCACTGTCTGGCGTTCGGATCCGACATGGCAAGGCCGACGGCATCCTGAAGACCCTTGCCCTTCGAACCGGCCACCAGCTGACTGAGCGCGAAAGCTCCGTCTCCGCTCTTGCCCATCGCCTGGGCCGTCTTCGGATCGGCGAGACCGGCACGCACCATGCCGTCGAGACGCTTCTTGTCGAGCGGATCCATCGAGCCCTTCTTGGCAAGCGACTTGAGATTCCGATTGAAGGCGCCGGGACTGAGGCGCGCGAAGTCCTCGGCGCCGCCGGCGAATTTCTCCGCGGATGCCTGGCGTTCCTTCTTCCATTTCTCGCTGGTCAGGACCGCAGCGCGTCCGAGACCGCCGATGAGCGGCACTTTCGCCAGTACCCCGCCTCCGACGCTCATCAGTGGGGACGCCGCGCGCTTCATGTCGCGCTTCAGACTGCCCGTACCGAGCCTCAAACTGCCCATCGCGGCGGCACGCGCGTACTTTTGAGCTCTGCTCCTGATGCTGCCTGCCACTCCCGCGCCGAGGACCTTGCTCTCAGACGCGAACTTGAGTCCCGCGAACATGATGCAGATGGCGATGATCATGTTCATGATGACGTCCGACGAGGCGCCCGCTTCAGTGGGGATTTGGCTGTCGCCGATCCTGGTGGCGCTCGCGGCCTCGCCCCTTGAAGCGGCCGAACCCGGCGGCAATCCCTGGCTCGCGAGGCTGCACGGCGGCGTCGGGCAAGGCTGCGTGCCGGCGTGCTGGACGCTGGCGAGGGCCAGCCACAGGAAAAAAGCGATGACCGGCCCCGTAATGATGTACTTCTTGAATTCCGTCCACCATTGGGAGTAGTACTCCCCTCCTTTGGGTACGGCGCTCGCCAGGAAGGCGATCGGCGAAAGGATGATGAGCACCCAGAGCATCACGACGCGGTAGATCATGATGACGAGCATGACCAGCACGACGCTGGCGGCGATGGCGGTCAGGATGAACGCGAACATCATCGCGACGACCATGCCGAAGTCATACGTGCCCCCGCCGGAGTCCGCCAGCGCCAGCAGCTTGTTGACCTGGAAGGCGTTCACGAAGTTTCCGCCGGCGGCTTCCTTGAAGCCGTTGACGAACGTGAGCATGATGACCTGCCCCATGTCGATGAAGATGCCGCAGATGGTCTTCGAGAAGTTGATGACGACGGCCATGATGAGCAGGCGCGCCAGGTTCTTCTCGTAGTGGTAGGTGCTCGAGCCCAGGATGGTGCCGAAGGCGATGATGAGCAGGACGACGATGAAGAACATGTTGGCGAGGTCGCGCGTGACGATCCAGCCGACCTGCACCGCCGACGGTCCGGGCGAGACGAAGTTGTGGTACTGCGAGATGCGGATGAGCGCGTCGACTTCCAGCACGAGGATCCAGCCCATCAGGGCGGTCAGCAGCTGGAAGATCTTGATGAAGATGAGGGCGACGCACGATGGTATATCGCTGATGCTACAGGCCTCGGCGGGGTTCGGGATCGAAACGGTCATCAAGGCGGCGCTGCCGATGAGCGCCATGACACGCAGAAGCCACGCCTTCTTCACGAGGGCGGGGCGGACGGCGTCTGCGATGCGGCTGAAGAAGTTCATGGGGCAGTGATCGACGTGAAGGCCTGGCCATCGCGGAAGTTCGGGGCAAGACGCACCTCACCGCCGAATTCGGTCCACGGTTTCGCGTTCGCGGGAGCGTTCGAGATGTCGCAGCCGTCGGCCGCGCCGTCGATCGAGCTGTAGGCGCCGAAGTTTTCGTCGCAGCCGCTGCCGGTGCAGTTGCACCAGCCCCAGTTGTCGACGATCTGCACCTTCGGGCGATAGACGCACACCGGCGACCCGGCGATCATGCGATGGCACGGGGCGTTGTCGGCGGGATTCGTCGGGCTGCATGCCGGCATCGCTTGCAGGTCGCGCAGGGAGCAGGTGTAGGTGTGGTCGAATTGGTACGGCGCGGCCGCGCAGGCTCCGGGCGTGTTGCCGAAATGGTTGCCGACCGTCGTGCAGGCGCCGTCGTCCGGGCAGTCGGCCGAGGCGTTGCAGGTCAGTCCGAGGCCGTTGTCGCACTCGCCGACCGCGTTCTCGTCGGTCGTGTCGGGCGAACAGAACGGCTTCTGGTTCTTGTACCAGCCTTTCGCCTGCGGCTCGCTCGGAGAGAAGTCTCCCCACATGATGGAGCGGCTGACGATCGGCATGGCATCATGTCCGGCCCAGGCGAAGAACTTCGCCGTCACGTTCATGGCTCCGTCCGCCCCCGGTACCAGGCCGTCGTCCCTGCCGTTGACCGTCAGGGCGCGAAGCCGCATAGGCGCGCATGATCCGTCCGATCGGCAGGTGTCGAGGTCGACTGAAGCTATGCGCGGCGGGTACCAACCCACGCTGTTCCTGCCGCGTATGAGGAGCGACGTCGAATCGACAAGGGAAGTCTCGTCGAACGTCTGGTTCGCGCCCGTCGCGCGCGTGTAGTCCCCTTGCGTAGCGTCCGGAAGGAGCCGCCGATAGTCCCAGACCGCGAAAACGCTGCGGAACAGGCGGCGAACGCTCTGGCCCCAGAGCTCGAGCGGGGTCGGGGCCGGACTCACGGCGCTTCGCTGGTCCTCGGGGCGCTCTTTCCAGTACACGACGCCCTTCATGAAGTCCAGATCCGTGCATTGCGCGACATCGTCGACGCGGCGGCCTGCGACGTAGGTCCACGGCGAACGCGTCGCGCCGACCGATCCGGCCGCGGTCGGGGCGCTCGTGACGGCGCCGATGGCGCCGTACGGGCGGCAAGCGTCGCCGAAATTACGGGAATCGTTGAACGTGTCGCGCATGTTCGACGCCTGGAAGTCGCGGTAGGAGTTCACCGAGTCCGTGAACGCGACCGTCGCGCCGAACTCGTCCGGCTGGTCCACCTGCGCGATCTGTTCGCAACCCGGCTTGTATTGGAAACCGACGCGGTTGATGCCGAACGCGCCCTCTTCGTCCGAATCCGAAGCGGCGAGCTTGAGTCCGATGAGCTGCCCGTTGCCGTTGAAGGACGCCGAAAGGATGATGACGCCCTCGCCGTCGGACGGATCCACCCTCCAGCCGTTCTTCTCTTCCAGATGGAAGACGCTCCGGACACGGCCGTGGTCCGGAAGGGTCACGACGTCGCTTTCCGAGACTGGGGAACTGTCGATGCTCTCGTTATCCTCGTTGTCGATGTTGTCGCCCCCATCGTCGTTGCAGTCGGCGATGACGTTCTGATGCGGGTTCGTGATGACGTCGGCGAAGCTCGGGTGGGTCTGATGGCTGACACTGCAGCCGCTTGGCGGGCAAACGCATCGCGGGTCGCCGGGACACGTCACGGACTCCGTCGCGCGGACATTGACTTCGCCCGGCTGGAGCGGAGCCTCGTAATCGTAGATGTCGTCCGTGATCTGGAAGTAGATGCTTGCGAGCTGCTGGCGGTAGACCGGCGGGCCGATATACGGCCATTCGATGTACTGCTGGTCGGTCGAGCCGCCGTCGGCAAGCTCGTAGCAGCCGAGGATGCCCAGCGCCTGCGACTGCAGCGTGTAGTCGGTCTGATCCGAGACGCACGCGCCCTCGACGTCGTCGGGCGTAATGGCGCAGTGATACCCGCTCCCGCAGTCCGACGTCGGCGAACTGCAGCTCACGGACTTGCCATCCTCGATTTTCGGCTTATTGCTAGGCGTCGAGAGTCCCGGCCAGACGCACCAGCCTCCGGTGCTGGATTCGTCGCCGTTCACTTCGCAGTCCATCCGCCAGCCGGACTGTCCGGTGGCGCCGGAAATCGTTCCGGGACCGAAGAATTTCATGATGTCCAGGTCGAGCGGGGTGAGCTCTCCGTCCCCGTCGGCGTCAAAAGCGAGGTCTCCTGCGAGGTTGTTGTCATGGTCGTCGTCGTCCTTGTTGAGCGCGGGGATGTCGAACTGGAGCGTCCAGCCCGGCTGATGGCCGACGCAGTAGAAGCGCCGGTCCGCGGCCGCGAAGTAACCGGCGGACTGGTTCTGGTTGTAGATGTCGCGGGAGCCTCCGATAAGGTTGACGGGTCGCCAGGTGACGCAGGCGAACTCGTCGCTGCGCCCGTTGATCGGGGTCGTGAAGTCCCGCTCGAGGCACTGACCCTCGTATCCGACGACGCGGTCCACCTTGCTCAGACGGACGCACTGCGCGCCGTCGTCGCAGCTGTTATCGAAAGATACGAGGCCCTGATCGGCGGTCTTCGTGCAGCAGGAAAGGCTCTTCGGGCTGCGTGCGCCCGTCGAGAGAGGATCGCATTCGTGACCATCGAACTGTCCGCCTACGCAGAAGCCTTGCGGCACGTCCCCGCCTTTGACCGGGAAGTACCTGGACTGGCCGCCGTACTTGGCGATGATATAGCTGCACTCGCATGAGGAGACCTCGACGCCCTTGACGAGCCGGCGCTCGCAGACGTTCGCGCTGGCGAAAGCGGGTGACGGTCCGATCAAGACGGGATTGCCGTTGTTGATTTCCGAGGCGGAATTGTCCCAGCCGCCAGGATCGGCGACGGACGACGGGAACGGGGCGGCCTCCTGCGGATAGACGCGGCAGGCGGTGCCGGGGTAACCGGAAGCGTTCTGCGGCTGGCGAAGTTCAGCCGTGCTGCTGACGCGCCGGCCGCCGTCGATCGGGTAGACGCACCGGCGCGGACCCGGACCCATGCATGTGCCTTTGTCGCCGGCCGGGCCGCAGGCGGCGCCGTATGCCTCGCTGCACGTCCCGATGGAACGCACCAGACGAAGTTCGGGCGACGTCGACGAAGGACCGACGTTGAACGTCACGAGCTCCTCGACCGGGTAGCGGTTCGGGATGCCGTAGCCGGAATACTCCATACCCTCCCAGCTGACGTCGCGGCCGGCATAGATGCCGGGCGTGAGCGTCCGACCGGAATAGGAACTCTCCACGTAGCGCACGCACCTCGTCGTGTCGCCGGCGCGTTCAAACTCGGCGCACAGGCTGAAAGCGGTGCAGACGCTCTGGTATTGGCCCGTCGTGGCGTTGAAGACGTTCTCGCTGGAGCGGCAATCGAGCCACTCGCCGCACTGGCGGTCGCGCTTGACCTTGATGATGACGTTGGCGGTGTCGTCGGCGCCTGAGAGCGGCGTCACGAGAGCTCCGTTGGCCGCCTCGGAGGCTTCGTAGGTGAGCTTCGCGTCGTATCTCTTCTTGAGATCGTCGGTCTGCCAGAAGAGGACGCAGGCGGAAGCGTCGTTGGCTCCCAAGGGAGACTGCCGCAGGCTGGCGCGGCCCTGGCACGTCTTCACGTCGAGCCTGTCGTTCATGATCGCGAAATACGCCTTGCCGCCTTCGTACCCGGCCGAACGATCCTCAGGATCGATGAATTCCTTGCACATGTCGTAGCGGGCTTCGCACGTTCCGGCCCACCCCTCATAGCGGGCGTCGGAGTTCTTCCAGATGCCGAAGCGCGTACCGGCTTCAAGGAACTCGTCGTCGCACGGCTCATTCGATCCCTTGCGGAACCAGCCGTTGCCGTTGACGCCGTTCGACGACAGCGTCGTGGCTTCGCGGAATTCGCAGACGCGCGTGTCTGGGTCCTTGAAATAGACCTGCGCTCCATCGGCGCGGCTGGTGTAGGCCTGGCAGAATTCCTCGGACGACTTGCAGAGCGTCGTCGCGTACGAGCTGGGCAGGTTCTTGAGCGTCTTCTTGCTCCAGCTCCGCACCGCCAGACGGTCCGGGTTCATGGTACGGTCGCCGAGTTCGGAGCAGCCCATGTTCGAAGACTCGCAGCGGAAGCGCTTGTCGTTGACCAGGTAGACGATGCCGTCGGCGGCGACGCGGGCCGTGTCGCCGGTCGGACTGACGTTTTCAGGAGGGACCTCTTCATCCGCGTCGAAACGGCACGACGACGAGCCTAGGACGACCTCGCAGACCTGTTTGCCGGAGAAGGCGCACGGGCAGGAGAGTTCCGTGCAGACGTCCGGAGCGGCGCCGGCGTCGGGACCGTCGGGCAGCGAACAGACGGCGTTGAACGCCTGTGCGTACGGCGACTCGCTGTTGCGCGTGTCATACAAAGCCTCGCAACCGACCGCTTCGGGACGGCAAAGCTTCTCGAACGACTTGAAGTGCGCGCGGATCCTGTCCTTGTCGGAGTAGGCGCGGCAGCCGAGCATATACTGGGGCGCGGCGTCTCCCGCAGGCGTCTCGTCGCAGGACGCTGGGGTCTCCCAAGAACCGTCGATCAGGAAGATGTTCTCGGTCAGCTCCCGGAGCTCGATATTGTCGAGATACATCAGCGGGCTCCCTCCCCCGAGGCGTTCGATGACCACGTGCTCGTCGGAAGCCGGGGCGGAGGCAAGCTCGATCGGACCGACCTGGTACGGCTTCCACTCCGTCGTGAGCGAAATCGGCTTCTCCGTCCCGGAGACGCGGTCCAGGGTGAATGACGCTCCCTGCATCCGGTTCAGGCGCGCGGTAAGGTCGCCGGTCCCCTTCGCCCAGAACGTCAGGACGTACTGACGGCCGCGGCGGAGCGAGAGCGCGACATCCTTGAAGACCTCGGCGCGCGCGACCTTGAGAGAGTGCCCGGCGGCGGCGACGGATTCGTTGCTGTTGACGACGTCAAGGGTGGAACCGGCGCCCGGGGCGGAAACCCATCCGTCCGTCGTGCCGTTCTCCAGGGTATCCGTGAAGACGACGCGGAGGTTGCGCGAGGCGTTGCCGGAATAGGCGCGGCAGCCGGCGGCTTCGGCGCGACAAGAGACGCTTTCGGCGGCATAGGAGCGGTAGCGGCATTCGCCGTTCTTCCAGAAGCCTCCGTGGCTTCCGCACTCGGTCTCGGTCGTCTTCGTGATGCGGTATTCCTTGCACTCCTCGGTCGAGACGACCGTCTTGGAATACAGGCGATAGTGGATGTTGCCGGCGTCGTCATAGAACTCGCGGCAGTCCGGATACGATCCGACGAGTCCCTTGGAACAGGAGGCTGCGGCGACGCTTACGGCGTCGTCGGCGCAGACCGGCCGTCCGGAGACGTCGTACGCCAGCTTGGTGCAAGGCGCGTTGCCTCCCGTCGGATCGGATTCGCCGATCGCCGCGGCGGCGATATCGCTGCGGAGCAACGCCCAGCTGCGAAGACGGATGCCATCGCCGCTCTCGCCGCTTCCTTCCCAGGTGTAGTACGTGGCGGATCGGGGGCCGGGTTCCGCGCACAGGCGCAGATACGAGTAGTATTCGCGCGACTCCCCTCCCGCAGCCAGGCGCTCGATGTTCGTGAATTCCGAGCATCCGGCTTCCGACGCCGTGCAGCTCTGCGCCGTAGGCGGGATGAGGAAGACCGGGAATTCGGCATCGTTGAAATCCGAAGGCTCCTGACGGAACGTGTCGTAGCCGGAGCATTCGGACGGGCAAGCGTCGGCGTCTGTCGTCACGGCAGGAACGGCGATACCGCCGTCGAGCGGCTGGTACGAGTTGCAGCCGACTTCGTCTCGGCGGCAGGACGGCGCGTACTTGGCGCACTCCGGCGACGGGTTCGAGCCGACGCAGTTCAGGCCTCCAGGCGCCTTCTTCAGGAAGACGCGCTCGGTCGCGGCGGAATACCCCGCGTGGAAGCTCGTGGCCCTGACCGAAAGCTCCAGCTGGGCGGCGTCCGCCAGTATCCTCGGGGCGAGCGCGTTCGCCGAAAGAGAGATGACGGCGGAACCGGCTTCCTGCGGAGTGGTGAAACGGCACTCGGAGAGCGCGAAATCGGCGCCGTCCGCGAGATCGACGACGATCGCGTCGCCGACGAGGTCGCATCCGTCGACCGCGACGGGCGCGACGGGCGCGGGCGGGCGGCTGGAGTCGTAGATCTGGATTCTCGCGGTGCCGGAGGTAGCGCCGGAGGCCTCGCGGCGGCTGAAGACGGAGAAAGCGTACGAAGCGTCCGCCGTGATGCCGTCGATCGTCTGCGTTATCGGTACCGTCGAGAGGGCATACGCCGAGATGCCGTTTTGGCCGAGCAACGTGCTGTTCTCGTAGCGCGAAGCGGACGCTCCCTTCCAGAACGCCGGAAGGTCGCCTTCCGCGTCCTCGAAACTCGGGTTGCGCAGCACGTTGAGCGTGCCCGTCGCAAGACGCGCGAATCGGCTGCAGCCGGCCTGGTCATCCGCGCACTTCTCGGCCTTGGCGTTCATGAAGACGGCGTCGTATGGCGAGGCGGAGAAGGACCCGCCGAACAGTCCGATCTCGTCGAACCAGGTGCGGTTATCGCCGGCGGCGTCCGAGAAAATCGTGATTTCGGCGGCGACGGCGTCTTCGGGAAGCGTGATCTCGCACGCGCCGGAAAGATAGCCGAGGCTCGTCGAGACGATATCAAGGTCGACGGCGGTCCCCGTGCCGTCGCTTTCGCACGTCGTCGTCAAAGTTCCGGCATCGATCGCGGCGCCAGCGTCGTCAAGCAAAGCGACCCTGATCGTGCCCAACGCGGTCGTGTTCTCGTCCTCCTGCATGACCGAGCCGGAAAGGCGATAGGCGGTACCAGGAAGCAGGCCGCCGACCCGCACGCCGCCGCGCGCTCCGCCGCTCACGCCCACGGCGCCCGAACCTCGCGATGAAAGTCGTCCGCCTCGGTGATATCGCGCTTGAGCGGAAAGAGTCCAGTCGCGCGGCTCGTCGCCGAGCGCGTCTTCGAAGCCCGGATTCGGGACGGCATTGGGCGAAAGGCTGTACTGTCGGCAACCGGCGTTCTGCGAATTGCACGCGGCGCCATCGAGGGTGTTTGAAAGATACGAGACCGTACCGCCGCCGGCGCGCTGATACGTGCTGCAGCTTGCGTAGTGGGCAGGGCAGGCATCGGCATCCAGCTTCCAGGCGCTCTTCTCACGGACGCAATATCCATAGCCGCCGATGCAATTGCCTGACGCGTCCTCGGAAACGCACGTCGCGACGTCGACGCAGACCTGGGCGCGGTTCGCCGACTGGCTGCTGACCGGCGTCGGTCCGGGCCCGCGCTGGCGGCACAGCGACGCGGGATACTTCAAGACCCACTCGGGGTCGACCAAGTGGCACCAGGGATGGGCGGGGTCGGGAAGACGCGTCGTATCGACGACCTGCTCGCCGTCCGCGTCGGTCGTCATCGGGCAGTCGTTGAATCGGTCCATCGCCTCGCCGAGCGTGACAGGACGGGAAGATTCGTTGAAGGGCGAGTTCGCGGCGATCTCCCAACCGGCCGGGATGATACGCGCCTTGCGGAGCTTCACGAGGTTGCTGTAGCAGAACGCCTCGTTGAAGCAGTTGCCCTGAAGATTCTTCCGGTGCGCCAGCGGCAAAAGCTGCCAGTTGCGGTTCAGGTAACCCTGCTGGATGGCCTGGCGCAGCGTGACGGTGACGCCCTGTTCGACGCGCGAAAGCGCGCCATAGAACTGCTGGTCGATGACGCAATTGCTGGGAGTGCGGTTCTCCTCCGGACACGACGCGAAATCGAGGAGCTCGTTGTAGTTGCTGACCGTGAGGATCTTCGGGGTCAGGAGGGACGCGTTCGCCAGCTCGGCCGTGGCTCGGCCGCCCATCGAAGGCGCGGCGTCGAACTCAAGATTCTTGTCGCCGTCATCGCCTCCCAGCAGATCGCTGATGGAAATGAGGCCCTGCTCGAAAATCTTCTTCGTCAGCTTATCGGTCAGGACGCCCGCGAACGTCTTCAGCGCGGGCGACAGGACGCCGAGCGCGCCGGCACCGAAGGCGCTGCCGGCGATCAGCGTCGTGTTGTCCTTGACCTTGTACCCTTCGTCTACGCTGTATTCAAAGGTCTTCTTGACGGTCGACGCCGGCGTCTTGAGCGTTCCTGAAATCTTATCGACGACAGGCTTGAACCCGTCGCCCACCGCCTGTTCGATACCGGCCGTATAGGTGCGGAGGTTGATTTCCTTCAGCGCGACGCTGTTGACCTCGATCGCGGCGGCGAGCGAGCTTTCACCGGGCGAGAACATGACGCCCACGTTATCGAGGACGTCCGCGCTGCTCTGGCCGGTAAACGTCTCCCAGTTGGTGGAAATGCTGTCCCACGAGCACTTCGAGACGGGCGCGCTGCCGACGCCGAAGCTCGGGAGGCTCTTCAGGAATCCCAGCTTCAGGTTCAAAGCCAATTTAGGATCCTTCGGGACGCACAGGTTCACGCCGTATTTTCCGAACGTGGCAGGGTCAGTCGTGAGCGTGCCTAAGATTTCGCCGGCCGCGTCCCCGGTCACGCTTTTGAAATACGCGCCCGGACGATCGAAAATCAGCGGAACCTGCCCCTTGCCGCCGGAACTGACGTAGACGGCGGCATCGTAGGCGATCTTTTGAGCGAAATAATTGAGTCCGTTCAGGACGGCGACTGCGGCGGTGTTCGTGAGGGAAACGGTCCACTTCGCTTCAGCTTCCTTCCTGGTCTCGCGTCCTGCCTGCGCCGAATCATGCAGACCAGCCTTGATGCCCTGCGCCGTCTGCTGCTTCTCGTCAGCGATCAGGACGGCTTCGCCCGGGCTGACGTTGGTCACCTCGACCGGGGCCGCAGTCGCCGACCTCGACGCGAACAGGAAGATGCCAAACGAGACGATCCCGACGAACGTCGCGAGCGCTGCGGCAATCGATTTTTTCCTGAAGGACGGGATCCGGCCGCGCATAGGCTATTTTGCTGGGGGAAGTTTGGCCTGGGCTTCCGCCAGCGATTGGAGATAAAGCTCGAGCAGGGTCGCGTCGTCGATATCCTTGATGTCTTCCGGTTTGACGCCTGCTTGGAGGAGCAGCTGGCGGATCTGTTCGGGCGTCGGATTCATGAACTGCCGCAACGCGATATCTTCCTGCTTGGCCAGTTCCTCGGCCGCGGTCGCCGAGAGAGTGGCCTGCGTTTCGATGGCTCCCAGGAGGCCGCCGCATTCCTTACCGACCGGGCAGTTGGGGTCGTCGCCCTTCGCCAGCTCGGTCTTATCGTCGACGCCGTCGGAATCGGAGTCGGCGAGGTACGGACTCGTCAAATAGACCTTGCTTTCTTCGTAGTCGTTGAGTCCGTCGGCATCAGTGTCCTTCGTCTTCATTTCCTCGAAGCGCTGAGCCTCGAGTTCCGCGGGCGTCTTGAACGCGTCGGTGCGCTGCGCGAAGACTTTGCCGAACGATCCGCGCCATTGCATGACGCCGATGCCGAGACCGATGACGCCGACAAGCAAAACAACCCACGCCCCTGCGCGGTGCCGTTGGGGGCTTTCGTCCGTGATCATCCGATCATCGGGCATGACCCGATTGTATCACACCTGCTGAGCCAAAGTAATCCACTGTTCTAGCGAAGTTTCCTCCGGTCGCGCCTCAGGAGCAATGCCGGCTTCGCGGAGTCGGTCGGCGGCTGCCGGACCGAGGACGGACGCGAGCGTGTTCTTCAATTGCCTGCGCTTTTCCGAGAATCCGGCGGACAAAAGCCGGAAAAAAACGGCTTCTTGCGGACCGGTGAGGGGCACCCCGGAGCGAAGATCGAGGCGGACGACGCAGGAACGGACCTTCGGGGGCGGGGAAAAGGCGCCGGCCGGCACGTCGAAAATGACGCGGGAACTCGCGTAATATCCGCAGAAAACCGCCAGACGGCTCATTTCGCCGCGCTTGGCGACGATGCGCTCCCCCACTTCCTTCTGGAGCATCAGGGTGATGGATGTCGGGCCTTTGCCTGTCTCAGCGCGCATCGGCAGGAAGCGTTCGAGCGTCCTGGCCGTGATCTCGTAGGGCAGGTTGGCGACGAGCTTCCAGTCCGCGCCGAGCTTCTCGGAAAGCGTCTCCGGCTCGATGTCCAGGGCGGAGGCGCGGATGAGCTCGACGTTCGAGGGCAAGCCCTCCTCGACGAGCAGCGCGTGGAGGCGGCGGTCGATCTCGACCGTCAGGACCTTGCTGGCGGACTCCGCAAGGGCGCGCGTCAGGATGCCGCGGCCTGGGCCGATCTCGAGGACCGCGTCGTCCTGGCCGACGCCGGACGCTTCGACGATCCTGCGGACGATGTTCGCGTCAGTCAGGAAATGTTGGCCGTATCGACGGATAGCCATATCAAGGAAGTTTCGCGTACAGCAGCGAGAAGATCGCCGCCAGGACGAAGAACGGCAGGAAGGCGTCCGGCCATATCATCGCGACGACGACGCCGACGGCCATCATGAGCGCCTTGCCGAGCATGATGCTCATCTCGAGGCTGATGAGGCGCTCGAAGAACGGGCCTTTGCTCACGCGTTCGTAGAGGACGGCCATCATCGGAATGCCGAGGAGCGAGCGGGAAGCACGGTAGAAGAAATCACCCGCCAGGACGCCCAGCGGGCCGATGAGAAACGGGCGCAGGGCCCATGAAAATGAGGTGAAAATCGCGCCGGTGCGCATGACGGCGTGGCGACTCTGGAGGTCGGTGATGCGGCCGATGAAGAGCATCGTCAGCGTCGTCAGCAGTATGGAGACGGAGACGACGACGCCGGTCGCGGCGAAACCCTTCAGGGTGACGAACAGGAAGATCGGCCAGATGGCCTGGACGACGAACTCCTCGCCGAAACCGGACATCGCGGCGAGATCGGCGCGGCGCTCCTTGCTGAAGACGCGCTTCAGAGCCGGCAAGTACGCGAACCCGTCTTTCGAACGTTCTTCCGGAATGGAGATGAGCGGGATGTTCGAGGCGAGGATGAGCAGGCTGGCGGCGATGAACGCGACCGGGAAGCCGTAGAGGCCGATCAGCACGCCGCCGAAGGTCGGACCGAGGATGGTCGCGAAGGAAGCGAGGCTGGCCATGTTCGAGACCTCGCGTCCCCGCTCGCCGTCGCGGCCGAACCTGGCCATTTCCGCGTGGAAGGCCGGCCAGTACAGGATCTTCTGGACCGCGAAGGCGACGACCGCCAGGCCGATGAAGGCCGGGTGGCGCGGAATGGCGTAGAGCGCGAGGAAATAGACGATCAGGAACGGACTCGAGAAGAGCATCGCGTGCTGGAAGCCGAGGCGGCCGACGTAGCGCGCGCCGAACGGCAGGAGGAAGAACGTCAGCGCGTAGATCGCGAGATAGAACGCGCAAATCGAGGCGAGCGACCAGCCGAGCGCGTAGAGGTAAATCGGCTCGAACAGCGCGATCGAGGAGACGGCGAAATCGAGGACGGCCGTCGCCGACATCAAGCCCTTCACCTGGCGCGAGGCGTGGGTGGCGAGGAAGCGTTCGAAGACGTCGCGGAAGGCGGTCATAGGGTCCTCATCAAGGCGCGATGCAGGTCGTCCTCGGAGATTGGGCCTTCGCGCAGGATTTCCATGACGCCGCCGGATGGGCGGACGACAGTCGATGTCGGCGATTTCTTCAGCGTTCCCGCATCGAGGACGAGGTCAGGTAGCGTGCCGAGATCCGCGAGCGCGGAGGGGACGTCATACGCCGTCTTCCCGCCGGAACGGTTAGCGGAGGTGGAGACGATCGGGCGTCCGAGAGCTTTCGAAAGTGCGGCGGCGACGGGATGCGTACTGACGCGGACGGCGAGCTCTCCCCTCTTGGAAACGACGCCAGGCGCGAAGCGCGCGGCGGCGGGCGTGACGAGCGTCAGCGGCCCCGGCCAAAACGCGTCGGCCAGCACGCGGGCAAAAACGCCCGACCGCGTAAAATTGCCCGCTTGGGATTTCGTGGCGGCGATGAGCGGCAGCGGCTTCGAGGCGTCGCGCTTCTTCACGGAAAAAAGCCGCTTCACGGCTTTCGGATTTTTGGGGTCGCAGCCGAGCGCGTAGGCAGTTTCCGTCGGATAGACGACGAGGCCGCCGGATTTCAAGATCAAGACGGCTTTCTTCAGCGCCTCGGCGTCGGGCTTCTTCGGATCGATCTTCAGGATGAGCATCTCAGAGGGATTCGACGAATTCCAGAAGCTTGTCGCGATCGTGCCCGAACTCCGCGATCTTCCGGAAGGATCCCTGACCGAACGCGTCCTCAATCAGCCGCGCGAGTTCCAGGAGATGGCCGTTGAAGGCGCCGCCGGCGAACATCTCGAAAATCTCCTCCCGATCCCTGAACCTCTCCGGGGTTTTTTCCATGAGCTTGTCGATCAAGGCGTTCAGCGCCTGACGCTCCTTCGGGTATCCGAAACCCTGAAGTATGTACTCGACCTCGCCTTTCGGTCCGCGGACCTGCTTCGCCCTGAAAAAATCCGGACGATCGGGTTTTCCCCACTTGGCGTACAGCCGCTCCTTGGCTTCCCGTTCAGGTTTGATGAAGGGGTGATCGGCCATCTTGCGCATGAATCGAATCGTCAGCTCCTCGGTAACGGCCTCGTTCAAGGCGCCGAACGCGACGATGTCCCCCTCGGCAAGTTCGGCCGAGAGACCGACGCGCCGAAGCGAGGTCTTTTCGCCGTCAGGCTGGAGGCTCTGGAAGGATTTGAAGTGGACCATCTCATGGAACGCGATATGCATCATGGCCGCCCGGGAGGTGTCCGCTTTCAGGAACATCGCCTGCATCGCTGGCTTGAACTCGCCCGGCGCCCTCATGAAAGGGTCGTCGGGCATCATCAGATGCACGTTCTCGGGTGGGACGCGATACGACGGCAGTCCGTATTTCTCGCGCAGGAGATCGATTTCCGCGGCGATGAGCTCGAGCATCTCGATATCTTCGCGGGTCTTCGGAATCTCGCGGCCGACGAGTTCGTCGAACTCCTGGTCCTTGAAGAACTTTTCCGCCTGCTTGCGGACGCGTCTCTGCTCCTGGTCCGTACCGCCGACGACCCTGTCGATGGAGGACTTGTCGCCGAAAAGCTTGTCGAACATCCCCATATCAACGCCGCGTCTTGAACCAGGCGACCGTGCGGCGGATGCCGAGTGCGACGTCGACTTCCGGTTTCCAGCCGAGATCCTTCTTCGCCTTCGAGGTGTCGAGGCAGCTGCGCAGGACATCGCCGGAGGGCATCGGACCTTTGCCGAAACCCTTCTTCCAGCCGAAAGCGTCGGCGATGAGGCGCGCGACGGCGTTCACGCTCGTCTGCTTGCCAGTGGCGATATGCCAGACGCCGGACTTCTTCGATGAGAGCGCTTTCAGATTGGCTTCGACGACATCGTCGACGTAAACGAAGTCGCGCGTCTGCTTGCCGCCGCCGAAAATCGAAGGTTTCTTGCCGTCGAGCAGCGTCTTGCAGAAGACGCCGATGACGCCGCCTTCTCCTTGCTGGTCCTGGCGAGGACCGTAGACGTTGGCGTAGCGCAGGGCCGCGTAGGCGAGCCCGAATTGGTGCTGGGCGGCCTTCAGGTAGTGCTCGAAGGCGAGTTTGGCGACGCCGTAGGGCGTGAGCGGCGACGGCGGTTCCGTTTCTTTCGTGGGAAAGGACTTCGTATCGTGATAGATGGCGCCGCCGGAGGAGGCGAAGACGAGCTTCTTCGCGCCGGTCGCGATGCAGGCTTCGAGGACGCGGAGCGATCCGTGGATGTTGATCTCGGCGTCGTGGATAGGGTCGGCGACGGAAACGCGCGCGTCGATGTGCGCGGCGAGATGGAACACGAAGGCTGGCTTCTCCTTGGCGAAGACGCCGGCGAGTTTCGGGCTCGTCAGGCCGACCTGGTAGAAACGCGCTTCGTGGTTCACGTATTCGCGGCGGCCGTTGGAAAGGTCGTCGACGATGGCGACCGAAAAACCCTCCGCCAGCAGGCGATCGACCAGCGTCGAACCGATGAACCCGGCTCCGCCGGTGACCAACGCCTTCTTCCCTTTCGTCTTCATATTCTCTTGTTATTCCCCCTTCCCCAAGGGCGCGGCGGGATTCCGAAGCGAGCGAGGACTGTCTGAGGCAGGCGAGCGCGCGCTGACGCGCGAGCCGGTTACCCGGCGAAGGCCGGGGAAGCCGAGTTCCGCAGGGAGCGGAGGAATCCCGCCGCGCCCACTACTCCTCATCGTCATCTTCTTGGGCATGGGAGGCGAGATAGGCTTCGGGATCGCGTAACCACTTCAGGTAGGCCTCGATGAACGGCTCGATCGCGCCGCCGAGGACGCCGTCCGTGTCGCTCGACTTGTGCTTGGTGCGGTGGTCCTTGACCATGCGGTACGGCTGGAGGACGTAGGAGCGCGTCTGGCTTCCCCACTCGGCGCTGTGGTACTCGCCGCGCAGGCCCTGCATCTCCTTCTGATGCTTCTCCTCCTCGATGGCGGCGAGCTTGCCCTTCAGCATCTTCATCGCGCTCTCCTTGTTCTGGATCTGCGAGCGCTCGTTCTGGCAGGTCGTCATGATGCCGGTCGGGAGATGGACGATGCGGACGGCGGAATACGTCGTCTGGACGCCCTGGCCGCCGTGGCCGCCGGCGAGGAAGGTATCGATGCGGAGGTCCTTCGGGTCGATCTTCACGTCTTCAGTATCGCCGATGTCGGGCAGGACTTCAATCATCGCGAAGGACGTGTGGCGCGCCTTGGCGGCGTCGAAGGGCGAGATGCGCACCAGGCGGTGCACGCCGTGTTCGCTCTTCAGCCAGCCGAAAGCGTGGCGTCCGATGACTTCGATGGTCGCGCCCTTGAGGCCGGCTTCCTGGCCCTTGGCCTCGTTCAGCATCCGCACCGTCCAGCCCTTCTTCTCGCAGAAGCGGGTGATCATGCGGAAGAGCATCTCCGTCCAGTCCTGGGCTTCGGTGCCGCCGGAACCGGAGTGGAAGCCGATGATGGCGTTGTGGGCGTCGTAGCGGCCGTTGAAGAGCACCAGGAACTCGAGATCGGTGAATTTCTTCTCCATCTCGACCATCTGCTTCTCGATTTCGGGGCGAAACTCGGCCTCTTCGTCGGGTTGGAGGCCGGAGGCGAGACCGACCAGGTCGGCGACGCCTTTTTCGAGTTCGTCCCAGGTCTGGAGCTCGCGGCGGATTTCCGCGACCTGTTGGGCGATGACTTTGGCGCGGTCCGGCGAACTCCAAAAGGCCGGATCCTGCATCTGCTCCTCGTACTTCTTCAGTTCGTCCCGCGTGGCGGAATCGTCAAAGCAACCTCCGCGTGGAGACGATCTTCGCGCGGAGGGTTTCGACCCGTTCAAGAATATCTTTCATAAGCCGGAGCTAGAGTTTGATCTGTTTGGCGTACTTGGCCAGGATCGGAAGTTCCCACGATTCGCCGTTCAGGGTCTTCACGAGCGCCATGACGTTGACGACGAGCATCGAGATCCAGGCGGCCCAGCCGACGAGCGGGATCCAGGCGAAGAACGAGACGACGATCCAGGCCACGAACAGCGCGATGCCCTGCTTGGCGTGAAACTGGCAGAAGGCGCTGTCCTTCTTCATCATCGGGACGAGGAAGAGCAGCAGCACGTACGAAAGCGCCGCAGTGACGCGATGGTCCTTGGAGTCCTGGCTCATACCCGGACAGTCTATCATTTTTCAGCCTTCTTTTCAAGGCACGTCGGTCGCGACCAACGTGCCAAGGGGAAAACCCTGGGGCAGCCTTGACGTGCGGCTTCTTTCGTGATACAGAGTCGCGCAGGAGGTACTCATGCGCGTCATCAGGCCGAATCGCGAAGACCCCCAATGGAAGCGCGAGGTGGAGTGCTCCTCCAGCGCTCTGGGCGACATGGGGTACGACAAGCAGGGGTGCGGAGCCGTGTTGGAGGTCACGAAAGCGGACCTCTTCATCCATGAGACGGAAAGTGGCCTGTGCATTGTCGAGGTCAGCTCATTCGTCTGTCCGTGCTGCGGTGAAATCATGCCGTGCGGGGAACCGTTTGGGGACCTGCCGAACTACAAGAAATGGAGAGAGCGGCAAACGCCTCCCTATCGATGAACGCGACGAGGCCAGCGGCCTCGTCTTTTATTTTCCTAGATCAGTTCGAGGTCGGCTTGGAAACGGAAGCTCATCAGCATCTTCTCGAGGACCGCGCGGACGGCGGCTTCGTCGGCGAGCGTGAACTCCCTGATGGAGCCTGGCTCCCAGACCTCGAAGACCGACGTGGCAATGCGCGTGGCGAGCTCGTAGCAGTCCCCCTCACGGAAGGCGCGGTAGTTGCGGCCGTCGAGGCGGTGGCTCATCGCGGCGTCGCTGAACGAGAAGGAAGAGAAGACCGTTTCGCCGAGCATCACCGCGCCTTCGGCGATTTCGGCTGGCTGGGCCGCGAGGCATTCGGCTTCCGCACCGAGGTCGTCGCGAAGATGCACGGAGAAGGCGGAAGCCTCGAAATTCGTGTCTTCGTACGCCGGCGGGTCGTACGGGAAGCAGGCCAGCGCGTGCAGCGGGTCGCAGACCGGGATGTAGCCGAAGCTGGCCATCGCTTCGCGTTCATGAAGCGGGACGATATCCGCCGGGTAGCGTAGGACGAGGTCATGCTCGGCATCGAGGTAGAGGCTGATGCCGGGCTCTTCGGGCGCAGCCAAGCGGCCGGAGTCGATCGTCCGCTCCACCGTTCCGGAAGCCGAGATCGGTGCGCCAGGCACTGCCGCCACGAAACCGCCGCGCGAAGATACGATCCACGCGAGCGCACCGACGACGGATGCCGCGAAGAGCGCCGAGAGGAGCGCGGCGCGGCGGGACTTCATCTTGTGGTGTGGATCGTGCATGCCGACAGTATACCAAAAACCGGCCCGCGTGGGCCGATTTCGTGCGGACTAGAAGTCCATTCCCATGCCTCCGCCATGGCCACCGCCCACTGAGGCGGCTTCCTTCTTCTCGGGAAGCTCGGCGACGACGGCTTCGGTCGTCAGGAACATGACGGCGACCGAGACGGCGTTCTGGAGGGCGTTGCGGGTGACTTTGACCGGGTCGACGATGCCGGCGGCCAGCATGTCGTCGACGAAGGTCTCGCTCTTGGCATCGTAGCCGGCGCGTTTGTTCGATCCCATCTTGGCGGCCACGGAGGTGACGATGTCCAGGCCGTTCTTGCCGGCGTTCTTGGCGATCTGCATCATCGGGCTCTCCAAGACAGTAGCGACGATCTCTCGGCCGACGTGGCGCGAGGCGGCGACGGACGAGGCGTCCTTGGCCTTCTCCTCGCCGAGCTCGACCTTCGCGCGCAGGAGGGCGGAGCCGCCGCCGGCGACGATGCCGGATTCGAGGGCGGCCTTGGTGGCGTTGACGGCGTCCTCGATCAGGAACTTCTTCTCCTTCATCTCGGACTCGGTCGCGGCGCCGACCTTGATGACGGCCACGCCGCCGGTCAGCTTGGCCAGGCGCTCCTGGAGCTTCTCCTTGTCGAAGTCGGAGGTCGCGGCGTCGAGCTCGTTCTTGATCTCGGCGATGCGCTTCTTGATGTCCGCCTCGGCGCCTTTGCCGCCGACGACGGTGGTCTTGTCCTTGGTGGCCGAGACGCGCGAAGCATGGCCCAGATCGGCCAGTTCCAGGGTCTCGAGCTTGAGGCCGATCTCGTCAGAGACCAGCTTTCCGCCCGTCAGCGTCGCGATGTCCTTCAGCATCTCCTTGCGGCGGTCGCCGTAGCCCGGAGCCTTCACGGCCAGGACGTTGAAGGCACCGCGCAGCTTGTTGATGACGAGGGTCGTGAGCGCTTCGCCATCGACGTCTTCGGCGACGATGACGAGTTCTTTGCGGCCGGTAGCGGCGATCTTCTCGAGCAACGGCAGGATCTCCTGGATGGAAGAGATCTTCTTGTCGGTGATGAGGATCTGCGCGTCGTTGAAGACGGCTTCCATCCGCTCGTTGTTGGTGACCATGTAGCCGGAGACGTAGCCGCGGTCGAACTGCATGCCCTCGACGTGCTCGGTCTCGATGCCGACGCCCTGGGACTCTTCGACCGTGACGACGCCGTCCTTGCCGACCTTCATCATCAGGTCGGCGAGGAGATTGCCGACCTCCTCGTCGTTGTTGGCGGAGATGGTGGCGACCTGGGCGATGCGGTCGCGGTTGCCGGCGATCTGTTCGGCCTGGGCCTCGAGGTTCTTCGAGACCTGCTCGACGTATTCATGCATGCCGGCACGCATGGCGTGGACGTCCACCTCGAAGCGGGAGTTCTTGATGCGCTCGAAGCCGAGGCTGATGAGTTCCTGCGCGAGGAGCGTGGCGGTGGTGGTGCCGTCGCCGACGGAATCGTTGGTCTTGGAAGCCGCCTCGCGGACGAGGTCGGCACCCATCTGTTCGGTCTTGTCGGAGAGGTCGATTTCCTTGGCGACCGTGACGCCATCCTTGGTGACGATCGGGGCGCCATATCCGCGCGCGATGACGACGTTCTTGCCCTTGGGGCCGAGGGTCGCTTTGACCGCGTCGGCCAGCTTGTCGACGCCGGCCTTCAGGCGAAGGCGCGCGTCATCTCCGTAGAAAATTTGCTTTGGCATAATTTTATTCGATGACGGCCATGATGTCCGATTCTGAAATCACGAGATATTCCTGATCGTCGATCTTCACCTCGTCGGGAGAATATTTCTTGAAGACGATCTGGTCGCCCACCTTCACGTTCATGGGCGCGAGACGCCCGTCGTCGAGCAGCTTGCCGTTGCCGATGGCGACGACTTCGCCGCGTTCCGGGCGTTCCTTGTCGGCCGAGTGCAGGATGATGCCGGACTTGGTCACCTCTTCCTGGGGAAGCGGCTTGACCACGGCGCGGTCGCCGAGAGGTCGGAGTTTCATACCGTGAGGTGCTTATGGATACTTAGGTGAAATGTGATGTTAGCACTCATGTCAAAAGAGTGCCAGCAGTAGTGTAGGCAAGGCCGTTTTTACTGTCAAACTCGCTCTCGGCCATTGACAGGGCTGTCGAATCCTGCTAGCTTCACGGTAGGCTCTGCAACACAAGGAGTTGCGTCATGACCATCGCCGTTTCCGTCCTGTTGTTCCTGATCACGACCGGCTGGCTCGTCATGGCCTTCTGGGACGGTTTCAACCCGATCTCGTTCCTGATCGCCGCCGCCCAAGGCACGCTCGGCGTGCTCCAGCTCGCGATGCCGCTCCAGGGCATCCTGATCACGAACGGCGTGCTCCTGTGCATCTGGGGCTTCGTCGGCATCGCGCTGACCCACATGGTCTTAGTCGAGAGAATGGTCCCGCTCATCCTGATGACGATCCTGCTCTCGACGGCCTGGGTCATCACCTTCGCCGTGCTCCAGCTCACCATCGTCGTCTGAATGGACGGCGTTTTTCGTTTCTCTCGAAAGAAAAATCCTCACCGGATGAGCGTGAGGATGCGCGGTCGAGGCAGAAGCTACGGCAGGAGAAAGACGCGCTCTTGCCAGTGCAGTCCGTCATGACGCTTCACGTAGAGGCGGCCGGGGAAGCGGGTGGCGTGAGAGTCGAGCGCGCGATCGGCGATCTCTTCGATCGCAGCGTAGGGCAGCCAGCGGGTCATGCAGACGCCGCCATCGTACAGACAGCCGAGCACCTCGGACGGTCCGCGATACGGATCGCTCCGCCAGCCGATCAGGTCGACATCGAGTTCGTCGCTGTGCGTGATCTGCGCTCGCGCCACGATCCGGTCCATGGCATGACTGATGACCGCTTGGGTCACCATCCCGAGGATCATGCCGACGGTGAAAACGCCGGCGATCCAGAACGGAACCTTGTTGGGAGAACTGACTTCCTGTCGCAGCATGTGGCACCTCCTCAGGAGGATGTACTCCTACGAGGCGCGCGCGTCAATCCCCGCTCTCCTCCCCCGCCTTCAGGAACAGTCCGAAGAGGGCGCCGGACAGCATCGTGCCGGCGAAGAGGTCGTAGGGGTAGTGGTCGAAGATCGCGGCGACGATGATGACGATCGGCAGGGCAGCGGCGATGGCCACGCGCGGCGAGCGGGTACGGCGCATCAGCCAGACGGCATCGAGCCACCAAGCCGCGACGAAGCCGAGCAGGATGGCCAGGCCGAAGAAGCCGAGTTCGGCACCGACGAGCAGCGGAACGAAGTGCGGCGGCGTGACGGCGAAGGGATCTTCCGGAAAGCCGAACTCCAGGAAGGCGGCCGGCAAGTAGTTGCCGACGCCGGTGCCGGTCGCGACGTATGATTTCAGGATGCCGTAGCCCTCGGAGAACGACGAAGCGCGCTCATCGAACGACATCGTCTCAAGACGGCCTTGGGCCGTGAGCCGGGCGGTCAGGGCCGGCATCGACAGCGCGGCGACGAGGCCGACGGCGAGCAGGGCGCAAGCCAGGGCGGGACGCAGGCGGCGGCGTCCGGCCGCGTCGACGGCGCGAGGCACTGTTAAAGAGATGGCGACGGCGACGAGCGCGGCGATCCATCCCGAGCGCGAGAATGACGCGACGAGAGCGGCGGCGATGACCGCTACGAGAGGCAGAAGTCGGCGACGGCCTTTCACGGTCTCGGATGCCAGCGCGAACGCGGCGACGAGGCCGGCGGCCGCGTATCCTCCGAGGACGTTAGGATGGGGCAGGCTGCCGTAGGCGCGCAAATAGCGGCCGGAAGCGGTCTCGACGACGGAAACGCCGGCATCCTGGGCGGGATGCGCGGAAATGCCGAGCAGGGTCGAGTCGAAGCCGGACTGCGTGAACGATTGCCAGAGGCCGAGCGCCGAGGTCGCGGCGGCTCCGAGCGCGAAGGCTCCGAGCGCGGGAGCGAGTCGTACGCCAGAGACCCAAATCAGATACGTCAGCGCGAAACCTTCGAAGAGGTGGATGGCGCTGAAGAGCGCTCCGACGGTGTCGTACGACCAGAAGACGGAAATGAACGCGTAGAGCGGCAGGAGCGCCGCCATCTGTAGCCAGATGGGCGCCTCCGTCTTCTTCGGCTCGCAGCGCGCCGCGGTCGCGAGAAGATGGGAGCCCAGCGCGACGAGGACGACGATTTCGAGCGCGAAGAGCGAAGCCGTCCCCTGCTCCCACGGCGCGCCCAAAAGTTCGGCCGGCTCCTTGATGTAGCGGGCCTGCCACGGCAGCAGGGCAAGGATGACGAGAACGAGGCGGTCACGCCAGCGGGCGAAGGACATGGGAGAGTTTCTCTTGGTAAGCGTCGCGGATTTCCGCGCGGCGGTCGTGATCGTGGAACTTGAGGATGCGGTCGGAGAGGACGACGTCGGATTCCGGAGAGTCGGCGGCGGCACGGAGCGCGGCAGGCATCCAGGACTTCTGACGCCGCTCCGCCCAGCGCTCGAGCCAGTCTCCGAACAGCGCGTCGAGCGAGCGTTCGAGGGCACGCTTGAGCCGTACGAGCCGAGGGACGACGGCGCGGCGGCGCGAGGGCGACTGCACGCGCGTGCCCGGCAGGACGTCGCGCAGCCAGCCGTTCCTGGCGAAGATGGCGCGCGCGGCGCCGTACTCGTCGTAGACGGGATAGAGCTCCTGCAGCCAGTGCGGAAGATAGACGTCGCCGTCGATGGCGAGCCCCTTCAGATCCAGCGCGTCTTCCGTGACGAAGAAGCTCAGGCAGATCCTGTCGGCGGACTCCGTCGCGGTCGGGCGGACGCGCATGAGCGCGGCGAGGCCCGTCACGAAGAGGCGCGTGAGCCAGATGCGGCCGGGCGCCGCGACCACGAACATGTCGATGTCGCTGCCGTCGCGGGCGTAGGAGCGCGCGAGCGTGTTGCAGACGAAGGCGGCGCGCAGGTACGGCGCGAAGCGCGCGAGACGGAAGAATCCGCGGACGCGCGCGTACTTGCCTTCCGCCAGAAGGTAGCGGGATTTTCGCGACGCGACGATCGCATCGCGGCCAGCCAGGAAATACAGGCCTTCCGCCTGCCCGATGACGCATGCTTGCCGCGAATTTTCACGGTCGTGAAAATTCGCGGATTCGGAAAGTACGCGCTCGATGTCCTCGAACGACGGGCGCGCTCCTTCCGATGCCGGGAGCGCCAGGAAGATCTCCTGCGCGGTCAGCGGGAAATCGAAGGCATCGTAATACGCCAGCGCCGCCAGGACGCCTTCGCGGATGCGGTTCATGCTTTCGCCTCGCTGACCAATCCGATGGCCTTGGCCTTCGCCAGCTCCATCGCCTTCTCGACATTGTCGTCGACGACCATCTTTTCCGCGTCGATCGAAAGCACCTGCTCGCGCGAGATGAGCAGCGGCTTCTTGAGCATGCCCGAGGCCAAGCCCCTAGGGCGTACTCGGTATCGCAGTATGGCATGAGTCTCGACGTCGAAATCGAAACCGGCGACGCGCCCGAGGGGCACGCCGCTCTTGGTCTCGACGGGAAGCTTCAGCAGCGTCTTTTCGTCCAGGAAGGCCATACACGTGAATGCGAAAACGGCGCTTCCAGTATATCCCGGATGCGCCGTTTCGTGGTGTGGGCTATTCCTTCTTCTTGAAGGCGAGTTTCTGCTGGGCGATCATCGCGAGGTTGGTGAGCAGCCAGTAGAGCGTGAGCCCCGCCGGGAGCTTCCAGCCGATGAAGAGCGTCATGGCCGGCATCATGTAGAGCATCTGCTTGTTCATGATGGCCATGGTGTCCTCGTCCTTGCTGCCCTCGACATGCACCTTCACGTCCTTGCGCTGCATCATCTTGGCCTGGACGAATTGCGCGGCGGCGGCCAGCACGGCCAGCACGATGCTGGGCGCGGACAGGTCCAGGAACCCGAGCGACATCGTCGAGATGTGTCCCGGATTCGAGATGAATCCATACAGCATGTCGAGCTTCTCGGACTTGAGACCGGCCGAGAGCACCTGGTAGAGCGCGATGAAAAGCGGGAGCTGGATCAGGAGCGGCAGGCACGACGAGAACGGGCTCACCTTGTGCTCGGCGTAGAGCGCCATCATGGCCTTGGCCTGCTCTTCCTTGTTGTCCTTGTGCTTGTTCTGGACTTCCTTCAGCTTCGGCTGGAGGTCCATCATCGCCTTCTGGTTCGCGAGCGCGCGGTGCGTGAGCGGCCAGATGGCCAGGCGGACGATGACCGTCAGCGCCAGGATGGCCAGGCCGAAATCGTTGAAGAGCAGGTCGTAGAGCCCGACGGTCAGGTTCAGGATCGGGCGGTAGAGCGCTTCGTTGAAGATCGCAAGCATGGATGCGAGTTACTCGTGACGTTATTCGCCCTTCTCCTGTCCCTCATCGTCCTTCTTCTCCTCTTCCTCCTTCGCCGAGGCTTCGGAGGACGCGGCGGCGGGAGCGGATTCCTCGATGGGAGCTTCCGCAGCCTCGGCCGGCTTTCCTTCGTTCACGTCCATGACGTTGATCTTCCAGCCGGTCAGGCGCGAGGCGAGACGGACGTTCTGGCCGCCCTTGCCGATGGCCAAGGAGAGCTGATCGGCGTCGGCGCGGACGGTGGCCACGCGGTTCTGCGTGTCGAGGTCGACCTGCTTCACCTTGGCAGGCGCGAGCGCCTTGCCGATGAAGACGGCAGGATCCTCGTCGTGGTGGATGACGTCGACCTTCTCGCCGCCGAGCTCGCTGATGATCGTCTGGATGCGCGTGCCGCGCTGTCCGATGCAGGAACCGATCGGATCGATGTTGGAATCGTCGGAGGAGACGGCGACCTTCGAGCGGGAGCCGGCTTCGCGGGCGACCGAGTGGATCTTCACCGCTCCGGAAGCGACTTCGGGAATCTCCGTCGAGAAGAGCTTGCGGACGATGTCGGGATGCGCGCGGCTGACGATGACCATCGGCCCGCGGGTCGTCATGGTGACGGAGTTGACGTAGACCTTCACACGTTGCCCGGGAGCGTAGTTCTCCATCGGGATCTGCTCCTCCGGCGGCATGGTGGCCATCACGCGGCCGAGATCGACGAGCACCAGCCGGCCTTCCTTGCGGGAGACGATGCCGGAGACGATCTCGCCTTCGCGGCCCTTGAACTCGCCGAAGACGTTCTCGCGCTCGGCTTCGCGGAGCTTCTGGATGATGACCTGCTTGGCGGTCTGGGCGGCCATGCGGCCGAACTCGCCGGGAACTTCGAGCTCCATACGGAGCGTCTCGCCGAGCTCGGCGTCCGGCTTCACGGCCTTGGCCTCGGTCAGCATGATCTCGAGCTTCGGATTGAAGCGCTTGATCGGGTTGCCTTCGGCGTCGAGTTCCGGTTCAGGTTCGACGGCGCCGGCGGCGGCCGCGGCCTCGAGCGCGGCGATCTCCTCCTCGGTCGGGAGCTCCTGATCCTCGACCACGAGTTTCTCGTCGAAGACGCGCGTCTTGGTGGTCTCGGGGTCGAACTCGACCTTGAGGTTCTGGTTCTTGTTTCCGAAATCCTTGCGGTACGCGGCCGCGAGGGCGGATTCGACGGTTTCCAGCACGACCTCGTAGGGGATGTTCTTCTCCTCGCAGATCTGCTGGATGGCTTGGACGATGGGGCTTGCCATAGATGTGTGGCTAGATGAGTGTCGTGCGTCTGCCGTTCGCTGCGGAACTCGGCTTCCCCGGCCTTCGCCGGGGAACCGGCGAGCGCATCACCGCGCGCTCGCCTGCCTCAGACAGTCCTCGCTTCACGGCAGTCGCACGCCACCCATCTGTATGGGTTGAGTGAGAGAGGTAAGAAAAACACCAGCCTCATTTCAAGGCTGGCATCATTACGAACTGAGGATAGCACGGGTCAGGACGGGGCGTCAACCGCCCCACCATGACATGCAGCGGCGCAAGACCACGAAGGCCGCGACGATGCAGACGATGACGATCGTCATGTCGACCCGATCGAAGCGCAGGCGGGCGCGGTAGGCCTGTTCGCCGTAGGCCTGCGGATCGGACTTCTTGAGCGCCTCCTGCGCACCGTTCCAACGCCGTACCCACAAAGCGCTGGGCGGCAAGGCGAGGGCGGCGAGGATGGCGACGAACAGCAGCAGATACCCGACGTCATGAAGCAACCACATGCAGACCTCCTAATGGACGTCTGGTCACTCTAACGCGACGTTCTCGAGATGTCGAATATCGGGGGTGCCGGAGGCGAGATCGACGGCCATGACGTCGATGCGCCAGGGGCGGTCCGTCCAGCCCTTCCCCGTCCGCCAGGCTTCGGCGCACATGGCGATCGTGCGGAGCTTCGACGGTGTGACGGCCTCTTCCGGCGGGCCGAAGGAACGGTCGCGCCGCGTCTTCACCTCGACGAAGACGAGCGCGCCGCGCGGATCGAGGGCCACGATATCGATTTCGCCGATCCTCGAAATCCTCGCGTTGCGCGCGACCACGCGGAAACCACGGCGCGCCAGAAACGCGGCCGCCAATTCCTCGCCTTCGTCGCCGAACTTCCTCTTCTCGGTGCGCATGACCGTGTCCTGACAGAAACGCAGGGAACACGTCAAGCGGACGCCGCAAATCTACAATTCTTCACGGCCGTGAAGATTTGGAGAAAATGACGCTCCCCGGGCCAAGGCCCGGGGTTTTAGCGGACAGCAAAGAGGCCTAGCGGCCTCTTTTTTCTGTTCAGGACTTTTTGGGGATCCATTTGCGGATGCGCGCCTTCTCTTCGTATTCGGCCTTCTGCTTGGGCACGACCGCTATCAGGAAGCGGAGGATAGATGCCGTCCAGACGATGGCGACGAGCAGCCAGACGAGGAACCAGAAGCGCGCGCCGAAGAAATAGACGAGTTCGTGGGTGCACCAAACGATGAGGAGGCCGGTCACGCCCATCCAGAGGCCCATCGAAGCGACGCGCTTGCCGCCTTCGGCCCAGAACATGTCACCGGAGCGGGTCTTCGAAAGCGTGCGGGCCGCGAGGCCGACGACGACGAGTCCGACGAAAAGGGCGAGGAGTCCGAGCTTCGCGGACGGCATGAGTTCGAGGGCCTGCAGGGAGAACCAATACGACCAGGAGAGGATGTTCGACATAAATGCGTGTGCGTTATCATCATGAGGCTAAATGAAAAACCGCCCCGGCGCAAGTGGGGCGGCTTCAGCCTTTCTTGAGGACCAGTCCGTAGTGGTACGGGCCGGCGTCGAACTCCTTCTGCAGCTGGAAGCCCGCCTTCACGGCGGCGGCGGCCGCGTCGTCCTTCGTGAGCCTCCGTTCCGGCGAGGGGCCGAGCACGGCGCCTGCCAGCTTCCATTCGATGACGAGCAGGATGCCGCCGGTCGCGAGCACGCGCGACGCTTCCGCATACGCGCCCGCCTTGTCGACGACGTGCAAGACGTTGACGACGACGACCATGTCCATCGAGGCGTCCGGCAGGCGCGAGCCGTTCGGCTTTTCGATGTTGCCCCAGACCATCTCGACATTGTCGAATCCCGTGAGCTTCGAGCGGCTCTGGTTGGCCTGCAAGACCGACTTCAGGATGTCGACGCCGTAGACGTGGCCTTTCGGCCCGACGAGCTTGGCGGCCGGGAACAGGAAGTGGCCGACCGCGCCGACGCCGAAATCGGCCACGCGCATCTCTTCCCGGATGCCCGCCTTTTCGAGGGCATTGAACGGGTCGATGAGCGCGCGGCCGGTCGGCAGGTAGTCCATACTAGGCTCCAGGCCCGGCGGGAGCGCCGAAGAGGCCTCCGAACACGCTGACGAAGAACTTGACGTGCAGGTTCGTGATGACCAGGAACGAGATGAACATGATGATGCAGCCCAGGATCTTGTAAACGACGCGCATGCCGCCGAGATGCGAGTCGGCCCAGGACGAGAGCGAGCCGAACGTCTCCGAGAAGAAGTTCGCCTTCCATACCATGACAAAGCCGAGTCCGGCCCCGAGAAGTCCACCGATGACGCGTCCAATCATATGGAGACAGTATAGCACAGGACCAGGTTGCGCATAAAAAATCCCCCTTCGCATGAAGCTACGGGGGACGGGCCGGCGATCGGAGGATCAGCGGGCGGCGGGCGGGATGTCGAGCGTCTTGGCGCGGGCGCGGCAGCCTTGGATGACCGCGCGTTCGACCAGCTGGTTGACGCGCGAGACGTACGTGATGGCCGAGGGCGGGCAGGATCGGTAGTCGGCCGAGGACGCGTCGACGGGGCGCAGCAGATAGGAACCGGCGACGACGGCACCGACCCGCAGGTGGTCGTACGGACCGATCCTGCAATCGTCGCCGACGGCAAAGGTGAAGCCATCGTCCATGATCGGCTCTGCGTTATGGACGGTGATGATCCAATTGCTGCGGAGCTCGCGCAGGCCGAGCGACTCCGGAGTCAGCGTCAGGCCGACGGGATCGCTCAGGCAGTCGTCGAAGGACTTCCGGGCGGCCGGGCTTTCCAGGCCGCCGGGTATGTCCTTCGACGACATCTGATCGATATCCCGACGCAGTTCGGCGTACTTGGTTTCGGCCGCATCCCGTTCGTCCTGCGCCCGGACCTTGCTTTCGTAGTAGATATCCCGCACATTCTCCACCATCGACTCCCCGGCGCACTGCGCGACGTTCATGAAGATGGAGCAGACGGCGACGGCCGTCAGGAAGAGCGGGGCGATGCGGAGCCAGAAGGAGCCTTGGGCGCCCTCGGCGACTTTCTTGAGCTTGTGCGTCTCTTGCGTTTCCATGAAAGGACCTTTCGTGCGGGGTGGGACTCTCGTACGGATGTTTCTGTATCACGCTGGAGCGTCCGCGTCAAGGAAC
>ERZ1292633.703-Hain-H41-02um-R1-703-length-37699-cov-7_pt1 | contig 37699 bp, 35 predicted proteins | sample MGYA00564406_ERZ1292633 | MGnify/ENA primary metagenome ERZ1292633 (study PRJEB36523, sample SAMEA6512639) | groundwater metagenome | collected 2019-01-08 | study: AquaDiva: Metagenomics assemblies of 32 groundwater samples
CGTACCAGTCGGCCAACAGGCGGGTGGCGTGTGTGTTTTCCCGGCTGACCACGCGGGGGTCCTTACGCAAACGATCGCTGAGCTGAGCGGTTCCGACGTCGATGGCGTAGACCTTCGCCGCGCCGGCCTGGAGCAGGCAGTCGGTAAATCCCCCCGTCGAGGCGCCGACATCGAGGCAGATTCGGTTTTTAACAGAGATGGCGAATCCATCGAGCGCGGCGCGCAATTTGAGCCCTCCGCGCGAGACGTAGGGGCACGGGTCGGACTTCAGAGAGAGTTCACTGTCGGGGGCCACCGCATCGCCGGACTTGACGGCGGGGCGTCCGTCGACCAGGACCAATCCGGCCATGATCGCGGCCTGGGCCTTCGCGCGCGTTTCGAAGAGGCCTCGCTCGACGAGCATGATATCCAACCGCGATCGTTTGGCCATGGCTCCAGTCTATGATAGTATAGCGCCCTGATGACGCGCTTTCTCGATTGCCGGGGCACCGCCGCGCGGTATTTCGACTGGACGGCCCGGGAAATCTCCAAGATGCGCCGCAAGCCGCGCTTGTCGGCCGTGCTCTTTCGCCCGCGCCAGAACCCGGCGTCGTTGACGTATCGGGACCTGATTCTCAAGGACGCCGCGCGATTGGGGGTCGCGGTCGACTCCCATGAGGTCGACGACGAGGAGTCCCTTCTCGCTCTCGTACGCCGTCTCAACGGCGACAAGTCGACGACCGGGGTGATGCTGTTTTATCCCCTAAACTGCCGCCTCAAGGATGAGGACGTGATGGACCTGGTCTCGCCGCTCAAGGACGTCGAGGGCCTGCACTCGATGAATCTAGGCTACTTGATCAAGTACAAGCGCTTTCTCAACGAAAGCCGCGGCGTCAAATGCGTGGTTCCCGCCACCGCGAAGGCCGTCGTCAAGATGCTGCAGGCGTATCCCGACATCGCGATCGAGGGCGCCTTCGCGGTGCTGGTCAACAACTCGATGCGCGTGGGCAAGCCGTTGGGGTTGATGCTCGAAAATCTCGGCGCGACGGTGGTCAAGTGCTACGACAAGACGCCTCGTCCTCTGCTGGAAGCCATGGTTCGGCGCGCGGATGTGCTCGTGACGGCGGTCCCCGACCCGAAGTTCGCCCTTGACCCGTCCTGGGTTAAGGCGGGGGCGGCGGTCGTAGACGTTTCCTTCGCAGGCAACGTCGACGTCGCCGCGCTCAAGGGTCGGGCGGCCTTTACGACCGCGGCGGACAACCGCATCGGCGTCATGACCCGCTCCATGACGTTCGTCAATCTCGTCTACTGCGCGCAGAACGTTCCCCTGCGCGGGCTGCGTGTCCCCGTTCTGGGCTGACGCCGGTCTGGTCTATTGCGCCGTCGTCTGGGGCGCGACGTTCTACATGGTCAAGGACGCTTTGGCGGGCGTCGATCCCTTGGCGATGGTGTCGCACCGTTTTCTCCTGTCGGCTTTGATGATGGCGCCTTGGGTGGCGACCCGTCGCGGGCGGTTTCGTCATCTCAAAGAAAGCGCGATTCTCGCAACGATGCTGTTCCTCCTCTACGCGACTCAAACTGTAGGGCTTGGCTACACCAGCGCGTCGAACTCGGGGTTCATCACCGGTCTGTTCGTGATCTTCGTTCCGATTTTCATGCTGATTTTCTTCCGCCAACCGCCGACGCGCGTGCAGTGGGCCTCCTCGGCGCTGGCTATGGCCGGATTGTGGCTCCTGACCGGAGGGATTTCCTCGGTCAATTTCGGAGACGCGATCACGCTGGTGGCCGCAGCGACCTATGCGGGGCATCTCCTGGCCACGGACCGCTGCGTGCGCGCCGACGCCGACACCGTCGTCCTGGCCTTCCACCAATTCTGGATGACGGGCGCGATGGCGGCGGCCGCGACGGCCCTTTTAGGCCGCTCCTTTGCCGTGGGCTCGACGCGCTCGGCGGGCACTATCGCGTTTCTGGCCTTGGTTCCCACGCTGTCCGCTTTCTTCATCCAAATGTGGGCCCAAAAGTTCACGCAGCCCGTGAAGGTGAGCTTGATTTTCTCTCTGGAGCCCGTGTTCGCGGCTCTGTTCGCTTGGACGCTCGGGAGCGAGACGTTCGTTCCCGCGCGGGCCGCCGGGGGCGGACTGATCGTGGCGGCGATGATGGCCGGCGAGCTCTCCAAGCTCGATCTCTTGAGAGGGCGCAAGAAAGAGGTTCTGCCGACTTGACCCGGCGGCGCGCCCGGCCTTAGAGGCGAGTCAGGCCCAACTCGCCTAGGCGCTTCTTGAGATCGGCCGCGCCGCGATAGCGTATCGCGCGCAGGCCGACGCGCCGGGCTCCCGCGCAATTTTCCTCGAGGTCGTCTATGAAGATCGTCTCATGGGGTTTGGTTGCCGACATTTTGAGCGCGGCCTCGTAGATCTCGGGCTGGGGCTTGCGCAGCCCGAGCTCATGAGAGAGGATGGAGTTCCTGACGAGGCGCGGAAACGAGTACGTCTTGCGGATGTATTCGATATGCAGGGCGTTCGTGTTCGAGAGGAGGTACGTGGGCATCGTGGTCGAGAGGTTCTTGAGAATGGCGTAGGAGCCGCGGTCGAGGGTGAAGTGTTCGCACCACAGTTTTTTGAAGCGGGGATAGGAGCCCGAATAGCCCAGATCCTCGATGAATATCCGGTGCAGGTCCGTTCCGCTCATGAGGCCGCGCTCGACGCGGTCGATAATGTCTCCCTTCCAGATGTGGCGCGCGACCTTGATCGGGTGATGGCCGACGGCCCAGGCGAACTTGCGTAGGATGCGCCGCTGGGAGAAGCGCAGAAGCACGTTGCCGATGTCGAAGAAAACCGCCTTGATCTCCATCGGCCCGATTATAGCGCTTCGTGAATCCTCAAAGCCGGTCGACTTCCTCGTGGAACCCGGTACGTCCCGGACAAGGCGGACGTCACTGTCGAGGCTCCATGATCACCAGCTGCTCGATCGATTCAAGGATAATTTCCGGCTTATGAACCAAGTTGTGCCCGATCTGGCCCTTGTATTCCAAGACGATCCCCGTCACCTGAATGCGCTTGCCAAGAAGCGATTCGGTATCGGGGATTTGGGGGAGGAGGGACTGCGGGATGAGGACCGAGAGGTGGGACTGCCAGTCAGGATGGAAATCGATGATGACGGCGTCTTGGCTGCGCGGGGTTTTGACCTTGATCACGTTGCCGATCACGGTGACTTTCGTTCCCAAGACCGAAGACATGTTCGTCTGATCTAAGGAAGCCGCGTCGATGGGGCTTTCGTGTCCCTGCGAGGCGGCGCACAGGCAAGACGAAAGCAGAACGGCGCTCAGTATCCGGCACATCATGATGGCTCCTATTTGTTCGTTGAAGGCGGAGGGCTACGGGGGCAATTGTATCAAGCCATCTAAATTCCAGATAGAGGCATAGGGCCTAATGCGTTCCCAGGTCTATTGAGGAGACGACCCTAGTGACCCCTGATGTAGGGCACGATGATCTCGAAGGCGATCAAGAACACGACCAGCCATTCGATGAACTCCAGGCGGGCGGTCGACACGGAGTGCTCCATCTTGTCGTACATGCTTTCCAGGGTGCGCAATTTGCGCTGGATGCTCGAATCCCATGAGGCCAGGTGATGGCGCCGCGCGGTTTGTTGGTAGAGCCGGGCGAGGTATTGATCGCCCAGGAGCTTGATGGCGTTGTAGATCCCCTCGAATAGGACCGCGCTTTCGACTTGCAGCTCGCCCACTTCGCGCAAGTCGTCGCCGGCCTTGGAGAGCAGGCTTGCCCACCAGCCGCGTCGCTTCGAGAGGGACTGGTAATAGCGTTCCAGCGTGGCGTCGAGAAGCTGGTCGAGATGGCGCAGCTCCAGCAGCTGGACGGTGGCGAATTCAAGCACGGCGCGCGTGTCCTCGGCGCCTTTGTCGAGGACGATGGCCGAGACCCAGTCGACCAAGGTCAGGTCCTCGGAGCCGTAGGTGACCTGGCAGGACAGGGCGTCTTGGACCTCCTGCTCCGAGGAGAGGTCCACGTCGGCGCGCAGAATTTGGGCCAGCAAGGGGCTGCGTTCGGCCAGAAGGCGGGCGCGGGCGCCGTCTTCGGAGAATTCCCTGACCTGGAAGATGACGTAGTCCTCGTAAAAGGAGGAGATCTGGGGTTTGGAGACCGCGGGTGAAATCCCCTTGAGGAGCTCTTCGACGAGGCGCCGCGAGTCGGCGAGCAAAGTCTCGTTATCGTAGAGCAATTCCGAGAGTTTGCTCAGCGACGAGAAAGGGCCCGAGAGAGGAACCTGGTACGTCACGCAGACCGCGCCGAAATCATAGAGCACCGTTTCCACGTTGGGCAGGGTGCGCCAATCGCCGATGGGGTGGGGGGGCGCCGATTGGGTCACGCGCAAAGGGTACGGCTGGAATTCGAAATATTTCGGGGCCCGGCGCTGGTGCTTGATGGGGGCCCGTTCGGTCATGGCGGTGACGCTTTTTTCCGCCGCGTCGAGCCCGATGCCCAGTCCGACGTCGTAGGCGAAGAGCACGTAGGCGACGCCGTCCTTGACGCTGGGGTCGAAGGCCTTCATGAGTCCTCCGTCGGTCGCAGCAAAAAATCCGCGGGAACCGGCGCCGTGAAGTTCAAAACCCGGCCGTCGCCCGGGTGGTCGAAGGTCAGGCGCCAGGAGTGCAGGAGCTGCCGGGCGGCTCCAAGGGCCTCCAGATCCTCGCGGCGGACTTCCTTGCGCACGGCCTTCATGTACACTTCGCCCGCCCCGCAGTAGAGCTTGTCGCCGATGACGGGATGGCCGATGTGGGCGAGGTGCGCGCGGATCTGGTGCAGGCGCCCCGTGCGGGGAACGGCCGCGACGAGGCTCAAGCGCCCGTCGCCGGCCAACCGGCGCAGCTCGGTGACGGCGTTTTGGCCGTGAGCGCCTCCCACGGCGCGGCGCACGCGGATGGCCCCTCCGTGGTCTCCCAGAGGCGCGTCGACGACGGTGCGGCTCCAGGCGACGTCTCCGAAAACCACGGCGAGGTACTCCTTATGCACGCGTCGAGACGCGAATTGCTCGTAAAGCCCCCGCGCGGCGTCGGCGTCCAAGGCCAGAACCATGGCCCCGCTCGTTTCACGGTCGAGTCGATGGGCGAGGAAGACCTTTTTGCCGAGCTGGCGGCTCAGAAGATGGGTGACGGTGTTGTGCAGGACCTTGTCGGTGGGGTGACTCAACGTCCCCCCCGGTTTGGAAATGACGACGATGCGCTCGTCTTGAAACAGGATCGGCATGGTCTCATGAGGCACGGGAGGCTCGTCGACGCGAGGATAGCGGATCGTCACCGTCTCGCCCTGACTGACGCGCGAGGCGGGTTTGACCGGACGTCCCGAGCGGATGACGCGTCCGTCACCAATGAGTTTTTGAACCGTCGCGCGGGAATATTTCTTGCCCAGCCTCCCGGCTAAAAACTCGTCAAGACGCAGCCGCTCGTGTTCCTTGAGCGCGCGAAAAGGGACCTCAATCCACTCCTGCACTGTGTCGCTCATCGTCGTTTGACTTGGCGTAAGTATATCACCTGTTCCACCGGCTCACAAGGCACGGAAAGTCTATAGCGGGAAAAGACTTTTTGTATAATCGCCCCGATGAATTGCCCGCAATGCCGCTTCGAATCGCAGCCCGGAGCGCCGGAATGCCCGAAGTGCGGGTTGATTTTCGCGAAATTCCAGGCCCAGAAAGAAAGGGAGAAGCGGACGGCGGCGGAATTTATGGCGATGAGCCAGGCTCCCGCCGCAGCGACTCCTCCGTCTTGGGTCGGCCGCGCCGTCGCGGGCGGCTTTCTCTTCATCTGGATGGGGGGGCTGATCTGGTATTACGTCGAAACCCTCAACAGCCGGGAAGAACGCATCCAGTCTCAATTGCGCGAGCGTTCCCGCGCCGCCGCCGAGTCGCGCGCCCCGCGCTGACCCCTCTCTGCTATAATAGGCATCGCCCTCCGCCGTGCGCCCCCCTATGAAGACGAAGACGCTCAAGAAAAACAAGGTCCAGGTCGTCACGCTTGGCTGCTCGAAGAATCTGGTCGACTCCGAGACGCTGATGGGACAGCTGCGCGCCAATCGATTCGAAGTCGAGCATGAAACCGGCTGCGACGATGCGGCGATCGTCGTGATCAACACGTGCGGCTTTATCGACAACGCCAAGCGCGAGTCCATCGACACGATTCTTGAATTCGCGCGGGCCAAGAAGAAAGGGCGTCTCGACAAGCTCTACGTCACGGGCTGCTTGTCGGAGCGCTACAAGGAGGATTTGGAGCGCGACATCCCCGAGGTGGACGCCTACTTCGGCACTCGCGACCTGCCGAGGCTGATGAAGACGCTCAACGCCGACTACAAGCGGGAGCTCGTGGGCGAACGCATGATCACGACGCCGCGGCATTACGCCTACTTCAAGATTTCCGAAGGCTGCGACCGCCCTTGCTCGTTCTGCGCGATTCCGCTCATGCGCGGCCGTCACGTGTCCACGCCGATCGTGGACCTCGTCGCCGAGGCCCGACGCTTGGCCGGCGCGGGCACCCGCGAGCTGCTGCTCATCGCCCAGGACTCCACTTACTACGGTCTCGATATTTATGGAAAACGCCGCCTGGCCGACTTGCTCAAGGCCTTGTCGGATGTCGAGGGCATCCGTTGGATTCGACTGCACTACGCCTTCCCGACGGGCTTTCCTCTCGACGTGCTCGACGCGATGCGCGAGCGCGCCAATATCTGCAAGTACCTGGACATGCCGCTTCAGCATGTCAGCGACCGCATGCTGGCTTCGATGAGGCGCGGCACGACCAAGGCCAAGACCGAGGAGCTCGTTTCCTTGATCCGCGAGAAGGTTCCCGGAGTCGCCCTGCGCACGACCCTCATCGCGGGCTATCCCGGAGAAACGAAAAAAGATCACGAGCAGATGCTGTCCTGGGTCGCCAAGACCCGCTTCGACCGGCTCGGCGTTTTCCAGTACTCGCACGAGGAGAACACCCACGCCTTCACGCTCAAAGACGACGTCTGCGCCAAGGAAAAACGACGCCGCGCCGAGGCCGTGATGGGCGTTCAGCAGACGATTTCAAGGGAGATCAACGCGGCCAAGGTGGGGAGGGTTCTCACCGTGTTGGTCGACCGCAAGGAAGGCGGATTTTTCATCGCGCGCACCGAGGCCGACTCCCCAGAGGTGGATAATGAAGTCTTGATCGCCTCCGACAAGCGCGCCCTTCGCGTCGGGGACTTCGCCGACGTCAGGATCACCGGCGCCGAGGAATACGATCTGGTCGCGGAGCCGGTCTAGCTGGAATTTTCCAGCTCCGAACCTGCGGTGATGAGGTCATTCGAATCAACGGGCGGCTGAAAATGTCCCGACCATGGAAATAAGTGAACGCAAAGGCGCGAAGGAAAAATGCAAGCAGTCGCAGGCATCGCCTTCTTCATGCGATTCACAGGCCAGGTGTTGTTGACGACAGTTAGCCCGCGCCTTGTGGACAACGCGACTCTTGCGCGGTCGTCGAGGCAGCCGCGATTTCTTTAGGCCTAGAGCTCTCCGTATTTGCTGATTTCCAGGCAAATCCGGTCGCGATTGGGCGGCATGAAAATCGAGATCCGCCCGGCCGAGAACTCATCACAATCCTTTTGAGAAAATGCCCATTGCGACTCGACCGCGACCTGGAAACCCAGGAGATCGGGGTCGAGCATATCGGCGTGAATGGTGTGGCACTCCTGGGCGTCGGGAAGGGACTTCTCGACGAATCTTCGCCACTCGGGCGTGTCGGGATAAGTGCGCCGCTTGTACTTTTCCGCATTCTCCAGAGGTCGATTTGCGTCGAGCCACTGGATCCAATTGCGCGCCGAAGGATCGAATTGGAAGGATTTTCCATCGCACAGCCCCTTCTCTTGGGTATGCCACAGGACCGCGAAAGGCTTTCCTTGAGTCGGCAATGTCTCCGAATACAAAAAATGTCCGTGGTTGAAATCGGAGGAATACGCCAACAGTCGGAAAGACACGTGGTATGACTCATCAACGAACCGTTGCAGGAGCGTCTGCATTTCATCAAGACCGACGTGGGCCGCCAATTCAGAATCGCTTTCGGATCGCCCCCCGTCGGCGGCTCCCGCCGGAAACGCGAGCGTCAGACACAGCATGAGAATAGAGACCGCCTTGATGAGCATGCCATAGTTTAACGGCGGAAGGGGAGGGCCGCCTGGGTCATTTGACCTAGCATCGCTGGTCCTTAGGGGGTCTGGCCGCAATGCCGACCTCGGGGGCCGCGTGTCGCCGCGCGGTTTTCCGGCGAGCCGGCTCAATCCGCTTCGGGCGAAAACGGCTTTTTGACGAGCTTTCCACCTTCCTTGGACAGGGCCTCGACCTTGGTCTTGGCCTCCTCCAGGCGCTTGCTTAAATCCTTGGACAGGGCCACCCCCTTCTCGAACAGCGCCAAGGATTCATCAAGGCCCTTGTCGCCCGCCTCGAGTTCCCGCACCAGCTCCTCCAGCGAGTCCAGGGTTTTTTCAAACGATTCCGTTTTCGGCGTTTTACTCATGTCGTGACCTCGCAATGGATCGAACCTTGGGACAGCCGTAGGGTCACCGGGTCTCCCGCGGCGACTTGGGACGCTCGGGTGAGAACTTTTCCGCGGGTTGTCGCGATCGCGTAGCCGCGCGCGAGCACGGCGAGCGGACTGATCGCGTCAAGGCGTCCCGCGGCCGCCGCCAGGCGCAGGGACAGCGTTTCCAGGCGGCGCTTGAGGGCTTCGGGAAGACGCAGGGACAGCTCGTCGACGCGTTGAACGCGTTGTTCCCACAGCCGGCGCGGGTCCTGCAGCAGCGGGTGGGCGCGGGCGTAGGACAGGCGTCGCTCGAGGTTTTCGAGTTTTTCGCGCAGGACCTGGGCCATGGCGCCGTGGAGATCGGCCAGGCGTTCTTGCGCGTCGGATTTGAGCGAGACGGCGAGCTCGGCCGCGGCCGAGGGAGTCGGCGCGCGTACATCGGCCACGAAGTCGGCGATGGTCGTGTCCGTTTCGTGGCCCACGCAGGAAATCACGGGGATGGCCGAGGCGGCGATGGCGCGCGCGACGGGCTCCTCGTTGAAGGCCCACAAATCCTCGATCGAGCCTCCTCCGCGGCCGACGAGGAGGACGTCAGTGTCTGGCGCGAGCTCGTTGAATCCCCGCACCGCCTCGGCGATCTCGGCCGCCGCTCCGGGGCCTTGGACTTTGACCGGCCAAACGCGGATCTCGAGGCCCGGCCATCGGCGGCTGAGGACCTCGATGATGTCGCGCACGGCCGCGCCCGAGCCGGAGGTGACCACCCCGACGATTTTGGGATAGGGGGGGGGCGACTTCTTGCGCGAGGCGTCGAAAAGCCCCTCGGCCTGAAGCTTGGCCTTGAGCTGCTCGAGTGCCAGCGCCAGAGAGCCCTTTTCGCGCGGCTGCGCCGTGGAGAGGACCAACTGCAGTTCGCCTCGCGGCTCATAGGACGTGACGCGGCCGAAGGCGAGGATTTTCAAGCCGTCCTGGAGCTTGAACTTGAGCGAAAAAGACGCGCCCTTGAATAAAACGGCGCGGATCTGGGACTTATCGTCCTTGAGACTCAGGTAGGTGTGGCCGGAGGGATACGTCTTGCAGTTGGAGACCTCCCCTTCGATCCAGAGCTCGGCGAAGGAATGATCCAGAAGCTCGTGAACCTGCGCGTTGAGCTCCGAGACCGTGAAAACTCGTTTGAGGGTCTCCACCCGTCACTCCAGACGCGGATGAAGATAAATAGAGAGCGCGGTGGCGGCTGTGGTCCAACCCAAGAGGTGGAGGAACAGGCTTTCCTCCTGGGCGGCGCGCGGCCCGGCGACCCAGGCGATGAGCGCGACCGTCAGCAGGGAGCCGACTTTCTCGATGATCGAGCGCGGCCCCATCTGCACAAGCAGGTAGGTCGAGAGCGCTCCCGCGCAGAGGCAGGCCAGCAGGCTGCGGTTGCCCGGACAAATGATGAGCGCCGCCCCCACGATCAGGGTCCCGACAAGGAAACGCTTCATGGCCAGATTATATCACGCCGCCCGAAGGGCCTTAAGGCGTTCGGCAAGGCGCCTTTCGTCGCCTTGGTCGGTCGGCTCATAGAACCGCACGGGATGAGGCATGTACTCCTGCATGACCCAGTGGCCGGGGAAAGAGTGCGGGTACCGGTAGCCGCGGCCGTGGCCGCGGCTTTGAGCGTCCAGGGTGGCGTCGCGAAGATGGAGAGGCACCTCGCGCGCCGGCCCGCTGCGGACTTCGCCCAACGCCTTGTCGATCGCCTCGTAGGCGGCGTTGGATTTAGGCGCGCAGGCGACAAAGGTCGCGGCTTGGGCTAAAGTGATCCTCGCCTCGGGCATGCCTAGGACCTCGACGGCGCGAAAAGCCGCCTCGGCGATGAGCAAAGCGCGGAAATCGGCGTTGCCGACGTCTTCCGAGGCCGCGATGAGCAGCCGCCGGGCGATGAACCGCGGGTCCTCGCCGGCTTCGAGCATTTTCGCCATCCAGTAGAGAGCGGCGTCGGGGTCGGAGCCGCGCAGGGATTTGATGAAAGCGGAGATATGGTCGTAGTGGTCGTCGGACTTTTTGTCGTAGCGGATCTGCCGCTTTTGTATGGAGTCCTCGGCGACGTCGAGGCTCACGTATCGCCGCCCGTCGGCGTCGGGAGCCGTCGTCAAAGCGGCGATCTCCAGGGCGTTGAGCAGTCGCCGCGCGTCGCCGCCGGATTGCCGCACCAAGTGAGCCTTGGCCTGCGGCGCCAGCACGACGTTCATGGCGGCCACGCCGCGATCGGAGTCCGCAACCGCGGCCTCGAGAATTTTCGACAATTCGTCTTCGGGAACGGGAAGAAACTCGAAGGCCGTCACGCGCGATCTCAACGCGGCGTTGACGTAAAACCCCGGGTTCTCCGTCGTCATGCCGATTAGAAGGACCTCGCCGCGCTCGACGCTGGGAAGCAGGGCGTCCTGCTGGGTCTTGTTGAAATGATGAATCTCATCAACGAGCAGCAAGGTCCGGCGACCCAGGCTTGAGGCCGAATACCGCGCCTGTTCGACGGCCTTTCGTATATCGGCCACGCCGGCGGTCACAGCGTTGAGCTCGACGACTTCGGCGCTCGAATGGGCGGCGATGAATCGGGCCAAGGCCGTCTTCCCGCAGCCCGGGGGCCCGAAGAAAATGGCGGAGGCGAAGCGTCCGCTCTCGATCAAGCGCCGCAGCAGCTTGCCGGGGCCCAGCAGGGCGGACTGGCCGGCGAACTCATCCAAACTGCGCGGCGCCATGCGGGCGGCCAGAGGCCTGGTGTCGGCGCCGGCGGAAAACAGCTCGCTCATCGCCCGGCCGTTTCGGGATATCCCCCGGCCCGCAGAGACTCCCGCAGCGCCTCGGAGAGGGTCTCCGCCTTGTTTTCCAGCAGGCGCCGCGTCATCTCGTGGGCGAAGCGCTCTTTATCGAGCTCGTCGGCGAACGAGAGCGCGGCCAGCAGCGCGATTTTTGAGGTGTCGGCGACCTTGTTGTTCTGGCTTTGCAGCTCGCCGACGCGCTCGGAGACTTTCTGGGCGAGCGCGTTGATCTCGATGGGCGTGCGGCCCTCCATATCGATGACGAGGCGGCGCGTGCCGATTTGCACTTCGACTTTTTCGTTCATGCGATTCTCGCGAGCTTCTCGGTCAGGCGGGTCAGGCGCGAGCGCAGCCTTTCGTGCCGAGCGAGGGTCAGCCGCGCGTCCTTGAGCTCTTCCTTGAGGGTTTTATGCTCGATCTCTAGTTTGCGCGCGAACTCCTTGAGCTGACGATTCTCGGCGCTTGTTTTGCGCAGGGCCTCGGCGGCCTGTTTGACCAGGATTTCGAGCTGCTTGAGGCTTTGGAGAGATCCGATCACGGTCTAGGCGCGCAGGCGCGCGCCCACCTCCTTGGCGAGGGCCGCCACGATCGCTTCCACGGTCTTGGCGACGTCCGCGTCGGTCAGCGTCCGGTCGCTGCGGCCGAAGGTCAGGCGCACGGCGAGGCTTTTATATCCGTCGTCGATACCCTTGCCCTGATAGACGTCGAAGAGCTCGATGTCGAGCAGATCCGGTCCGGCCGCCGCCCGGAGGGAGCCTTCGAGTTCCGCGTAGGGCAGCCGCTCTTCGACCACGAGAGCCAGATCGCGGCGGCTCACGGGCAGAGCGGAGAACTCCCGCAGGTGGGAGGGCGGCTCGTCGCGATCGGCGAGCCAGTCGAGGTTCACGTCGAAGAGGATGGCGCCCTCTCTGTCGAGATCGTAAGCGCGGGCCGCGCGAGGATGAAGCCAGCCGACGGTGGCCACGGGCGAACCGTTGATCAAGGCTCTCAGGCAGTTCGTGCTGTGGAAGAGGGGATCGCTCTCCGTTCGTCCGGCCGTCGCAGATCCCAACTTGGCCCAGACGATGTTCCCGGATTTTTCCAGGAGGGCCTCAACTGCCGCCTTGGCGTCGTAGAACGAGGCGCGCGGAGCGCGAGCGGGCTGCCAACGCGCGTCCAGGACGGGGCCAAGAAGGATGCCCGCCGTGCGCCAGGTCTCGCTGACGGATTGTCCCTGCGGGGCGTAGACTTTCCCGATTTCAAAGAGCCTGAGCGCGTCCGCCCCGCGGCTGAGATTGTATCTGGCGTTCATGAGGAGCCCGGGAAGCAGCGAAGGCCGCAGAAAGGACCAGTCCTCGGACAGCGGGTTGGCCACGCGCGGCTGTCCCGCGGACGGCAGCCGGCAGGAGTCCAAGGTTTTTTCCGCGATGAGGTCGTAATTATACGCCTCGCAAAGTCCCAGCGCGGTCAATTGGATGCGCGCGCGCCGGGCGCGGGTCTCCAGGGGCGTCAAGCGCGCCGTTTTGGGCGCCAGGGCGGCCATGCGGTAAGGGATGTTGTCGTAGCCCAGGAAACGCGCGGCTTCTTCGGCGAGATCGTTGGCGTCCGAAAGGTCGCGGCGCCAGGAAGGCGCCGTGAAGCTCAACTCCTCGCCGTTGACCTTGAGCTCGGCGGCGATCTCGCTGAAACAAGAGGCGATTTCCTTGGCCGTGAAATCCGCGCCCAAGATGGAGTTGAGGCGGGAAACGGAGGTTTTAATCGGCGCCCGTCCCGCCGTCGGGGCGCAGGCTTGCGCCGGCTTTCCTATGTTTCCCCCGGCCAGCTGCACGATGAGCGCGGCGCCGCGGCCGGCCGCGGCGCGCGGGGCCTCCGGGTCGGTGCCGCGCTCGAAGCGGTAAGATGAGTCCGAACGCAAGCGGGTCGCTTGGGAGGACCTTCTCGCTTCGCCGGGGGCAAAGCAAGCGCCCTCAAGCAAGACGCGCCGCGTCGCGGCGGTGACCGCGGTGTCTTCTGCGCCCATGACGCCGGCCAAGGCCACGGGTTTTTTCTCGTCGGAGATCACGAGAAGTCCCGCGGGCAAATCGTAGGTTTTATGATCGAGAGCCAAAAGCGTTTCCCCGGCTTTCGAGCGGCGTACGAAAATCCGGGAGCCGGAGAGCGTATCGGCGTCGAAGGCGTGCAGGGGCTGCCCGGTGTCGTGCAGAATGAAGTTGGTGACGTCGGCGACGTTGTTGATGGGCCTGAGGCCGATCGATTCCAGGCGCGTCTTCAGCCAGGGCGGGCTGTCTTTGACGGTGACTCCTTCGATCAGTCGCGCCCCGTAATAAGGGCACGCTTGGAAGTCCTCGACGCAGACCTCGGGGGTCTTGCCCAGCGTTTCCTCGAGAGACAAGGAGATCGGAGTCAGGGTTTTGCGGAAATAGGCGGCGAGTTCCCGGGCCAAGCCGCGATGCGACAGGCAGTCCGGACGGTTGGAGGTGATGTCGACGTCGAGAACGTCGTCGGCCGGTCCCAGAAGGGAGCCGACGTCGGTGCCCGGGGCCGGCCCCTCCCCCATGACCCAGATGCCGTCGATGTCCTTGGGAAGTCCCAGTTCCGATCGCGAACAGATCATGCCGCAACTCTCCACGCCGCGCAGCTTGGCTTTCCCGATCTTGAAGTTTCCGGGCAGGACCGCTCCGATGCGCGCGAAAGCGACGGTTTGCCCCGCCGCCGCGTTGGGAGCGCCGCAGACGACGCTCCATATTTGCGCGCCGTCATCGACGGCGCAGACGGAAAGCTTTTCCGCGTTGGGATGTTTGTCGCGGGACACGATTTTGGCGACCACGACGCCCGTGAACGCCGGACCCAGGCGCTGATGGCCCGCGACCTCGAAGCCCAGGCGCAGGAGATGCGCCGCCAGTTCGCTGGCCGAGATTTCCAGCGGCAGGTGCTCCTTCAGCCAGTTATACGAGATCTTCATCGAATTGACGCAGGAAACGGAGATCGTTGGTATAGAAGTCTCGCAAATCGCGCACGCCGTGCAGCAGCATCGCGACTCGTTCGACGCCGACTCCGAACGCGAAACCGGACCATTTTTCAGGGTCATAGCCGACGGATTTAAAGACCGCCGGGTTGACGACGCCCGCTCCCAGGATTTCAATCCAGCCCGTGTGTTTGCACGAGGGGCAGCCGGTTCCGGGACAAAAGAAACACTTCACGTCGACTTCGGTCGACGGCTCAGTGAAGGGGAAATAAGAGGGTCTGAAACGGGTCTTGATCGAGGCGCCGAGAAGTCTCTGCAGGAAAGTGTGAAGGTGCCCCTTGAGATCGGAGAAGCCGATGCCCTCGTCGACGACCAGACCTTCGACTTGATGAAACACCGCGGAGTGAGTGGCGTCGATCTGCTCATGGCGAAAGACGCGCCCCGGGCAGATGACCCGCAGCGGCGGCCGCGACGATTCCATGGTCCGAATCTGGACCGTCGAGGTGTGGGTGCGAAGGAGCAGAGGCACGTCTTGAAGGTAAAAGGTGTCGTGGCTGTCGCGCGCGGGGTGATCCTGAGCGATGTTGAGCGCGGAGAAATTGTGGCGGTCGTCCTCGACGAAGGGCCCTTCCGCCCAGGAGTACCCCATCAGCTGGAAAATGCGGGCGATGGAGCGCAGGGTGCCGGTCAGCGGATGCATGTGTCCGCGCGGCGGCCGCAGCGCGGGCAAGGTCAGGTCGATCGCGTCCTTTTCCAGAGACGCCGCGTCGGCCAGATTTTCCAATTCCGACCGCCTCAGCTCGATGCCGGCCTCCACGCGGCTCTTAAGCTCTTGGGCTTTGGGGCCGAGATCGCGCTTGTCTTGCAGGGAGAGGTCTTTAAGCGATTTGAGCAGCTCGGTCAGCTCCCCTTTGCGTCCGAGCAAACGAACGCGGACATCCTCAAGAGCCGGGATGTCCGAGGCTGCGTCGAGCTTGGCCGCGCGCACGGCCGACTCAGCCCGCGCGTAGGCCTGCTCCCAGGCGTCGCGGGTGGTCGGCGCCATGGCCGGAGTGTTACGCGCCCTTGGCGAGGGCGATCATCTTGCCGAAGGAGGCGCCGTCTCGGATGGCCATTTCAGACAGCATCTTGCGATTGAGCGTGATGCCCGCTTTCTTGAGCCCGCTGATGAAGCGGCTGTAGGTCGTATCATGTTGGCGGCAGGCGGCGTTGATGCGTTCGATCCAAAGCGAACGGAAGTCCCCTTTTTTATCCTTGCGGCCGATGTACGATTCGGCCAACGAGGCCTCGACTTGCTGCTTGACCATCCGCCAGCGAGTGCGCTTGGCCGAATAATTGCCTTTGGCGAGCTTGAAATACTTCTTTTTGTGCGCGCGAGTGGTGACGCCTGACTTGATTCTCATGGGACGGGCCTCAGTAAGGAAGGAATCGACGCATCGTTTTGGCGTCGGTGTTGTTGAGCAGGGAGCTGCCGCGCAGGAAGCGGCGGCGCTTGCCGCCGAGCGGAGCCATCAAATGACGCTGGCCGGGATGTTCATGCTTGAACTTCCCGCTTGCGGTCTTGCGGAAGCGCTTCTTCGCGCCGGAGTGCGATTTCAACTTGGGCATGCGAACCTCTACTTTTCAGTGCTTGGGAACCAAAGTCATCACGAGCCGGTTGCGGTCAGGCATCGGCGCCTGCTCGACGGCCGCTTTTTCAACGAGTCTTTCCTGAATCGTCATCAGCAATTTGAACCCTAAATCGCGGTGCTGCATTTCGCGTCCTCGAAAAACCACCGTAATGCGAACCTTGTCGTGCGCGCCGATGAACTCCTCGATTTGGCGGACCTTGACGTCTAGGTCATGCTGACCGATGTTCGGCCGGAACCTGAGTTCCTTGAGAAGGCCCGCCTTTTGCCTTTTCCGAGACTCCCTTTCTTTCTTGTCCTGCTCGTACTTGTACTTCGAATACGGAAGAATCTTGCACACCGGAGGGTTGGCGGCGGCCGCGACCTCGACGAGATCCAACCCGCGCGTTCGAGCGAGCGCGAGCGCTTCGGTGATTGACTTGACTCCGACCTGAGAACCGTCTGAATCGATGAGCCGAACCATCGCGGCTCGAATGAGGCCATTGACGCGGGTATGATCCCGGTTGTCCTTGAACTTTCCGTTGTAATTATTAATCGGGCTTGATGCTCCTCTATTTTGAAACGTGCGCGAGAAGACTCATGATAGCAATTCCCCGACGGAAGCGTCAATGCGAAGTTGTGTCGCTAGGCCCCGGACGCGCAGGCCAGCACTTTTTCACGGAACGCGCGCGCGCCCGCCTCGGGACCCCCGGCATGCATCAAAAGCCTTCCGCCCACGAGCCAGATCGCATCGGTCCCGAAATCCGCCGCCATCGTCTCGGCGTCGCCCAGGCCCATGCCCCCTCCCGGGGCGGGCCACATCGCCGCCAGGTGGCCAAATGGGGCGCGGGCCTTAGCCGTGATGGACAGGCACTCGTCCCTGGTGAAGGAGAAGCGTCCTCCCGCGTTGGGAAAAACGCTGATGTCGGCCCCGGCAAGGCGCATCAGCGTGCCCAGGTAGAGAGAGTGTTCGATGCCCTGGGAGCGTTGGGCGTAGAACGCTCCCGAGTACGCCGGATGAGCCATGAAAACCGCCCGATGCGAGGCGGCCAGGCGGCGCAGCGTGTCGAGGCCGACGATGGCCGGGCAGATCAGCACGCCTCGCAGTCCCCGGTCGAGGATGAATTTCAGACGTTCCTCCAACTCTTCCTGGGGGGCGCTGAGGTGAGGGAAATAGAGGCAGGACTTGTTTTCGCGCGAGAGGGCTTTGGCGATCGCGTCCACGCGGGATCGAAAAGACTCAAGCGACGTGTCGACGATATTTTGATCGTCCTTGACGATGTCGCCACCGCCGCGCGCGAAGGCCGCGGCCGCCGCGGCGAATTCCTCGTTCGTCGAGCCCATGGGCTTAAGAGCGGTGGCCAGCAGCGGGCGGCCTTGGACGCCGAGAAGCTCACGCAGGCCGCGGAGCCCGAAATTCGGCCCGGAGAACGAACCAAGAAAGGACGCGGGGAAGCGGACATCGACGAGCCGCACGTCCGTCCAGAGGGAGGCGTTGCCGTAGACGAGATTGAGAAACGCCCCAAGGCGGCCGCCGGCCAGGGCCGCCGGAAAGTCGACTTCCACCCGCCAACGTCCTTCGTGCGTGGGCGCGACGGCCGCGACGCGGCCCACCACGTTTTCACGGATGCTCGCCTTGAGAGGGAAATCGAGGGGGACTTCGACGGTTTCCTCGTAAGCGATGGCCCGGGCCGTTTTTTCGGCCTCCGCGGCCGGGCCCGCGACCTCGTAGACGGCGATGAGACGTTCGCTCAAGGCAAGATTATATCAACCGCGCAGGGCGTCGAGGAGAATTTTCAAGAACAAGCCCGCGCAGACCAGCGCCACGACCGGGCGAATGATCGCCGCTCCGCGACGAACCCCGAGGCGAGACCCGAACCAATGGCCGGCGATGGACAGCACGCTGAGCGCAAGGCCCAGGCGCCAGTGAACGCGTCCTGCCTGGATGAAGGCCGCCAGCGCGGCGAGGTTCGACACCAGGTTGAGAATTTTGGCGCGCGCGGTCGCGCCCAAAAGGTCATGTCTTCCCCAGCGCGCGAAAGCCAGGGCGAAAAACGTTCCCGTTCCGGGGCCGAAAAACCCGTCGTAGGCTCCGATGGGGGCGGCCGCGAGCATCCCGCGCTTCAGGCGCTCTTGCGCGCTCAGGCCTGCGCTCTCGTCCAAGGAGCCGAAATCCTTGCGAGACCAGACCAGCCACGCCACGACGGGCAGGACGGCCAGGAGCAGGGGGCGGATCCAGGAGGGATCGACACGCAAAGCCGCGCGCGCCCCCAGCCAAGAGCCGATCAGCGAAGCGCCGATGACGGGCAGAAACGGCTTGAGGGGAAATTTGAGGGCGCGGTGATAGCGCAAAGTCGAGACCACCGTGCCGAGCGATGAGACGAGCTTGTTGGTCCCCAGGATCAGGGCCGGATTGAGTCCGACCGCGAGATAGGCGGGCAAGGTGATCAGGCCTCCCCCGCCGGCCAAAGCGTCGACGACGCCCGCGAAAAAAACACACGCCGACAGAAATAGCATGGCGCCGGGGTCCGGGAGCATGGATCATTGTCCCCTATCGCGCGTCGAGGGTCAAGTTCGGGTCGGGGGAAGACCGCAAGCGGCCATAGGTCCAGACCGCGCTCGAAAGCGCGAGGCCGGCCAAGAGGGGCTCAGGCGTCCAGGGCGCACGCCCGATCAGCCGGTATAAAAGAAGGCAAAGCAGAGAGGCCGCAGCACCCGACGACGACGAATACAGAGCCCAGGGGCCCGTGACGCGCCAGCGCGGGAAGTAGACGCCCAGCACCGGGAGCAGCAGCCCGGGAATGGCGGCGCTTCCGATTCCATACCACAGCTCGACGACGGACGGCTGCAGCCGCGAAAGCGCGAAGGACAACATCATCGTCAGGATCAGGCCCGTACGCAGGTGTTGATGTCCCAGGCATGCCGCGGCGATCATCGACGTCGACTGCAAAGCGGCGAACAGCGACGCGCTGATTCCGGCGAAAAAAAGTCCGCGCGCGACCGCAGGCATCACCGCGTCGGCCAGGCGGGGAAAGGCGAGGATGGGGGCGTCGAGCGAGGGCAGCGCCGCGCGGGCGTAGAGTCCGGCCAGGGTCGTCATGAAATCGAAGACCGCCCAAAAAAGGATGGAGATCAGGATGCCGCGTTTGGCGACGGCGGGATTTGCGGCCGCCGCGCAGCGTTGATGAAAGGAGGGGTCGACGATGGTCCATAAGGCGAGCAGCCACCAGCTTGCCAGCTTCCAGATCCCGAGCCCTCCAGTCGCAGTCAGGTGACCGGAGGGAAGCCTGGCGGCGAGGTCGGCGGGACTTCCCAACGCATGCCAGGAATACGGGATAATCAGAGCGAAGCCCGCGAACATGGCGACGATTTGCAGGCGGTTGGCCGATACATCCGAGCGTAGGCCTGCGCGCCAGATCAAGGCCAGAGCCAAGAATCCAGCGACGGCGGACGCCGTTGCCGCGGACAGACCGCTCAAGTGCTCGAGAAGCGTGCCCGCCATGAGCAGTTCATCGGCGGGGCTGGCCAAAACGAAGAGCAGGACCGCGCCCAACAGCGCGGTGGGACGACCGTAGGCGGATCGCAAATGGTCGGGGATCGTCAGGCCCGGCGTCAGGCGCACTCGTTCGGCCAGAAAGAGGGCGTAAATTCCGGAGAAGACGTAATAGGGCAGCGCCATCACGAGCCAATTCGACAGCCCTGCGGTCCAAGTGAACTCGCCGATGCCCAGCACTCCGCCGTAGAAGGTGGGAACCAGCGTCGACACGAACAGCGGTAAAGTCAGGGTTCGTCCGGCGAGTATCCATCCTTCGCTTGAATCGTCCCGATATTGGCGGGCGCCAAGACCAAGACAAGACGCCAGGAAAACGGAGACGATGAGAATATCGACCATCGTCTATCGTCGGCTAGCGCCGCCGCAGGGCGTGGCGGCGCAGCGCCAAGGCGACCAGGATTTCAACGAGTTTGCGAGTCGCGATTCCGGACTCGCGCCAGAGCCTCGGATACATGCTGATGGGGGTAAAGCCCGGCATGGTGTTGGCTTCGTTGAAATAGAGCGCCCCCGTGTTCTTGTGGATGAAGAAATCCACCCGCGCTAGGCCGTACAAGTCAAGCGCGCGGAAGGCGCTGAGGGCGATCGTTCTGACTCGTTGGGCGCACCGCGGGGAAATCGGCGCGGGGATCATGAGGCGCGCGCCCTCGGCGTCGAGATATTTCGCCCGATAGTCGTAAAACTCCGCGTTGGGCGAGATCTCGGCGCACAGGGAGGCTTTCAGGCTGAAGCGGCCGCCCGGCAAGGCCCAGGGATCTCCCAGAACGGCGGTTTCGATTTCCCGCGCGGGGATCCCCTTCTCCAGTATGGCCTTGTCGTCGAAACGCAGCGCCTCGCGCAGGGCGCCGGGGATGTCGCGCGGACGCTTGACTTTGACGACACCGACCGAGGAGCCCATGCGCGCGGGCTTGATGAAGACCGGGTAGGCGAAGCGGCGCGCCGCGGCCGCGGCTTGCGCGGCGGTACGCACGACGGCCCAAGGAACCTGAGGAAGCCCCGCTTGCTCGGCGATGCGTTTGGTCGCCTCCTTGTCCATGCCCGCCGCCGAACCAAGAATTCCGCATCCGACATAGGCGCAGCCGGCCATTTCGAGCAGTCCTTGGAGGGTGCCGTCCTCGCCCATGGGGCCGTGCAGGACGGGAAATACGCAGTCCCGGCGGCCCAGAGACGTTAAAACTTTCCAAGGATCGATGCGGCGGCAGCCGGCCCTTAAACGATTCACCGCCGATCCTCCCTTGTGAAGGTCTTCGGGCCGGGAGTTCAGCAGTTTTGCCGGGGCGATTTCCGCCCAGGAGCCCTTGTCGTCGATATGGATGAGCCGGACTTTAAAGCGCCGGGGGTCGAGCTGCGACACCACGCAGCGGGCGGAGACCAGGGAAACGAGCCTTTCGGCGGAACGGCCCCCGCACAGGACAAGGACGGTCGGCAGGTTCATATCAGCCGTCGGCGAGGGCCTTGGCGACCTTGCCGAGAAGAACGGTGAAATTGAGAGGCTTGAGAACGTAGTCGTTGGCGCCGGCCGCGAAGGCCTCGTCGATTTCCTTGGTGACGCTGGAGGCGGTGCACATCACGATCTTGAGATGCCGTGTCTTTGGATTCTGGCGGATGAGATGGACGACATCGATGCCGCTCATGCCCGGCATGTTGCGGTCAATGATGGCGAGATCGACCGATTTTTTGCGCAGCAAATCAAGGGCCTCGCCGCCGTTGCGGGCGGAGATGAACTCATGGCCCTGAGACAGCAGGACTTCCTTGATGAGGTCGCGAATGGATTCTTCGTCGTCGACGACGAGCACTTTCGCCATGTCAGTGCTTGAAAGACCCGAGAAGCTTGAGGACGGTGCTCGTGAAGGCGTTTTTTTCAAACGGCTTGAGCATGACCTCGTCGGCCCCGGCTTCGCGGGCCTGCGAGAGAGCGTCGGTGTAGCCGGTCAGGACCAGGACGCGGGGCCTGTGTTCCAAGGGAAGGCGCTTGATTCTTTCAAGAACCTCGAAGCCGTTCATGCCCGGCATCATGACGTCGAGAATCAGCAAGCTGGGAGTCTCTTCCTTGATTTTTTCCAACGCCTCGAAGCCCGAGGGTGCTGTCGATATGGTCAGGTTGCGGCTGACGCTGGACAAAAACAGCATGAGGACCTCGACCAAGTCCGGGTTGTCCTCGACGATGAGGACACGCTTCTTCGAGACGGTTTCCGCCGCCTCGATGACCGCGGGCGGGGCGTCCTTGGCGCACAAGGGCAAGTCCAGGTGTGCGGTGGTCCCGCAGCCGGCGCCGCGGCTGTCGAGCCAGATTTGACCTCCAATGGTGTCGATGATTTGCTTGGAGAGCGAGAGTCCGAGTCCCAGCCCGGGATATTCCCGCGTCGGCCCTTGAACGGCGGCGAAGAAGACGTCGAAGATATGCGGAAGATACTCCGGAGGAACGCCCGGACCGCTGTCTTCGATCGTCAGGTGAGCCCGTCCTCTTTCCGAATTCAACGTGACCCGCAGCGGCCCCTCGATCGGGCTGAATTTCGTCGCGTTGGACAAGAGATTGTCGATCACGCTTGCGATCTTTTCCTCATCGGCCATCACCCACGATTCGTCCGTGGTCAACTCCGAGGACAGCTTGATCTTTTTGCGCCCCATCTCCTTGCGCGCGCGGTCGATCTGCGTCGTGACGAGGCGGACGAAATCCACGGGCTTGACGAACAGCTGCTTGCACCCCTCGTGCACGGCGCGTATGCGCAGGATGTTGTTGAGAGTGGCCAGCAAGCCCTCGGAGCGCTCGATGATGGAGCCCAGGGCTTTATTCTGAGCTTCCGACAAGGGCCCGAGGCTGCCGTCGCGCATCGTGTTGGCGTAGCCGATGACCACGGTCAGGGGCGTGCGCAGTTCGTGCGAGACGTTGGCGATGAATTCGTTCTTCATCTGATTGACCTGGCGCAGCTCCATGTTCTGGTTGACCAGGTCGCGGATCTCGGTGACGCGGCGCAAAAACTGGGAGAGATCGGTCTGATGCAGGTCGCGCTGCGTCAAATAGTCCATCGCCCCTTTTTTCATCGCGGTGACGGCGATTTGCTCGTTGCCGGCGGCCGTGGTCATGATGACCGCCGTTTTCGGGTGGTTCTGGCGGATGCGGTCGAGGATGTCGAGGCCGTCGGTGGGAGGAAGTCGGTAGTCGAGGAAAACGAGATCGAAAGGCGAGGCCTGAAGCTTGGCGAGGGCCTCATCTCCGTCGCCCGCGCACTCGACTTTTAGGCGCACGCCCGGAAGGCGGTTGAGGGCCGCCTTAAGAAGGTCGCGGTGATCGGGTTCGTCGTCGACCACTAGGATGGAAAACGCCGATTCGTGGTTGCTCGCCACCGCCGCCATTGTAGCAGACGAAGGCAAAGCCGTCCAGGCGACTCGCCCTTCGTCTAAGGAGTTCCCTAAAGCGCGGGGGCCAATGTAGCGAGGTTGCGCAGGCGCGCAATCACGGATGCGTCCACTTTCGCGCAGGGAGGATCTTGGAAAAACAGGGAAAAGAGCGCGTAAACGCTCCAAGAGAGAATAAGCGTGCCGGTTGTGAGTGCGAAGTAAAAACGTTGGTAGCCGAAACTCGCGAATAAGCCGAATTGCATCGTCAGACTCGTGAGTTGATAGCAGTGCATCATCGTGGAATGTCGGATGATCCCCGCGCGGCGCATCTTATTGATCGCGGGGATCAAGGGTCCGCCGGAAATCATGCCTTGAATGATGTTGACGAAAATAAGTCCCATCCCGTGCCAGGTGTAAACGAGGGGATTTTCGCCCAGGGGTCCAAGAACGAGTCGATTGAGGAACTCAAAAAAGCACAGCTGGACGTAGACAAAAGCGAAGTCGCCGAGTTTTACCGGGCCCATGCGGAGCATGCCGGTCATGCGGCCGAGGAACTTCATATAGGTCTGGCCGAAGACGGTAAAGACCGTATCCTGGAGCTGGTACCAGCTCGTAGATAAAACCGCTCGCAGAAGAGGAAGGTCTCCGGAATGAACGGCCTTCACCGTGAAGAATAAACGCACGACGAGGTTGAGGCCGAACGTTTTAGTGAGCAGGTACATGTAGTCCTGGCGGTTGGGCGTGGTCCAGCATTCGCGCAATACGCGGGGAGCCTCGCGCAGCATCGCGGGTTTGAATTCCACCAGCGCTTCGCGCTCTCCGGAATCGGCCGCCGCCGACTCCCCCATTGATACGATGAGAGTCCGCCCGGGAAAGCGTGAAGAGACGGCTCGGATCAGAGCGCGGTCTTCGGGAGAGCGCTCGCTGCCCGCACCGCCCAGCCCTTCCGAGTAGGTTTTGGTCGGGAAAAGGGCGATCATGATTCGGGGCGCGTCCGGCAGATCGGAGGCGCTGAAAAATCGGGTCCCGGTGTCGGGATCTGATGGCCGGAAATAATAATAGGCTCGTTCGTCCTCGTTTCGGTCGAGAGCGAGAACGACGACATCGGAGGACGGTGGATTCATGGTTATCTCACAGATCAAGAAGCATATGATCGTATATTCTGGGCGCGTCTAGGGGACCTCCGTCTGCGACGGAGAATTCCCAATCCTGAGGCGTTGCGCTGAGAGCTCGTAATTCGCCCAGGTATCCGTCCCATGTGGTGATCAGCAAACGGGCGCCTGAATAATCCTTGAGCGGCCCGAAGCAACGTTCGGAAAACACGAATGTGACGGTGCGGCGAGCGGTGTCGGCGCTTTGCTTCACCTCGCCGGGCAACGGCGGTCCGTAGCCTTCGGGGCTCGAGCCTGTCGCCGAAAATGAGCGGGAACCCCAGCCGTAGAGAAGAAAGCCCGCGTTCCAATTGAAGCCGGGGACTTTCGCGGCCATTTTGGGAAGACACTCGACTCCGGGGAGTCCGGGAAACTGAAAAAAGACGCTGAAGTAGACGTGGTCGTAGCCCTCGGGAGGGTTCCAGGAATCGGTCACGCGGTTCATGAGAACCGTGATCGTGAGGTCTCGTCCCCGCGAACAGACGCGGACTCCTTCGAGCGAGAGTTGACCGTCGTAGCTGGCCTCGGTGGGGGGTCTGAGGCGGCGTCCTGCGAATCCCCCTTTGTTGTCCTGAGGAACATCCTTCTCGACCAGCAGCCGATCGCGGCATCGCAAGGCGACGTCGATGGGCGCGGAGAGACTGCGGGCGCCGTTGGGCGCCGTCGAAAGAAGGCGCAAGCGCCGGATGCCTTCTCCGAGAGTTTCCGGATCCGCGAGGAAGAATCCGGATTTGGTATCGCGGATCGGACGACGGCGATCCAAATCGTCATCGCACAGGAGATCGAGTCGGGCGCGTTTGAGGCCTTTGGGCAGTGAGAATTGGACGGGGAAGGGTTTGCGAAAAGGACCGGAGGATTTTAATGTCAGCGCGGGGGCTGACGGGGGGCGATTCTTTTTGACGGGGCTGGAACTTTCGTCAAGGATCAGGAAGGAATCGGGCGGGAGCGTTAAAACGGAGGAGAGAGCGATGTTGTCGGATGCGAGCAGGACCACCGCGCGCTTGCCGGCGTTGGGCAGCGCGTAGGCACGGCGTTCGGGCGCAGTGTTGAAGACGGCTCGGTAACGGCGTTTGCCGCCGGCGACGACGTATGAAAGGATTCCGCATGACGCCCCGGAGTCTTCCACCGTCGCTTCGCCTATCGCAAGGCCTACATGCCTCTTGCGCAATGAGATCAATGCGCGCAGGAATTTGTTTTCCGGGCGTTTCGGATTCGTCAGAGACTCGTCGAACATGTGCTGACGTGGTCCGGTAAGACCGGCCTCTGTCCCATAATAGACGCATGGGAGCCCTGGCAGCGTGAATAACGCAGCCAAGCATTGGCGGGCGGCGCGCGCAGAGCCGCGGGCGTAAACCCGCTCCACATCGTGGTTGTCCGCGAAAGTGATCCATAAATCGGGATTGCGTTTACGCGCGGTCAGGGGTGCGCGCAGACCATCCGTGGCCGACTTTCGAAAAAAAATCTGGTTTAAGGCCTCGTTCAAGGGAAGATCGACCGCGGAATCGAGGCGCGGTCCCCTTGGGCCTTCGAGATAGCGCCCAATGGCTTTGTAGTCATAGCTCCAAACTTCGCCAAAAACAAAAAATTCTTTTTTCCCTCTCCTAGCGGCGAAGTTCTTGATTCCAAGGTCGTTGGCGTCGGATTTCCGCAAAAAGTCATCATAAAACGATTCCGGAGTGTAGAAAACTGTATCGACTCTGAATCCGTCGATTCCGACTTGTTCGATCCAAAACCGGTATATCTCCCGCATCCGACGCGCGGCCAGGGCATTGTTGAGATTGATGTCGTCAAGGTCGCCCATTGCGTGCGTCAGGGTTTGTCTGCGGCTGCGGTAATCCGAGATGTTCGGGGTGAAGTTGTAAACCCCGGCTTCGCGGTGCGTTCGATCGCGGGGGTCGTTCATTCGAAAGATGGGATCATTGGGCGCTTTGATATCGCCGTCCGGAGGATAGGCGCCGGTGAGCTGCCGCCAATTGCGTTCGGGGTGTTTGGGGTCGTAGCCCGCCGGGACGACGGTGAAGAAGTTCCCAGTGTGGTTGACCACGATGTCTTGGATCACCTTCATGCCGAGTCCGTGAGCGTCGGCGACCATGCGGCGATAATCCTCGATGGAGCCGAAGTGCGGGTCTACGGCGGTAAAATCGTAGGGCCAGTAGCCATGGTAGCCCCGCGTGGCAATCGTCGGGTTGATCCATTGCCCGTGGGTGGGAGGTGTCAGCCAAATGGCGTCAATTCCAAGTCGTTTGAGCGCCGGTAGGCGACGGCGCAGACCCTCCAGGTCGCCGCCCTGGAACTTTTCGGGATCGGTCGGCGAATATTCGTCGCAGCCGAAATTGTCGCGCGAGGCGTCCCCGTTGGCAAAGCGGTCTAGAAGCACCAGATAGAGGATTTTCCCCTCCCAGGCTCGCAGGCGGCTAATCCGCGCCATGGGTCAAGACGCGCACGCTGAGGGGAGGAACGGAAACGGTGATTTTTGATCCGGAAGCCACTGGAGTGTGCGCCGAGCTGACGTAAGACTGGTCTAGGACATCACGGAAAACCGTCCCGGCGGGGCTGAGCGTCGCGTCCACCCACATGTCTTCCTGGCGGGTTTCGTTCGAAAAGTTGAGGACCACGACGATTTCCTGTCCATTGTGGATGCGGCTAAAGGCGAATATCCCCGCACCGTTCATATCGGCCCACCGAATCCATTGAGAACCGCGGCGCAGCGCCGCGTAGGCCTTTCGCACGGCCGCGATCTGTTTGAAGAACTGGAAAATCGGATTGCTCCGGTCAAATTTGTCGCCCCTCGAACTCTCCGACTTGTAGCTTCCGTCGCCGAACTGATCCTCCCGATTTTGCGGGTCGGCGGGATGGGTCGGGTTTTCGGGGTCAAAACGGTTCGTGTCCTGGCGGAAGCCCTGTTCGGTGCCGTAGTATGTCATTGGAATGCCGACGGAGAACAGAAGATAGGCCAAAGCGACCTTCAACTGGCCTTCGGGTTCGCCGAGACGCAAGAAGCGATAAACATCGTGATTGTCGATGAAGCGCAGGAGCCGATCACCCAGCGGGCCGAGGACTTGACGCGTTTGGTTCAGGCTTTCTTCAAGTACGCGGGGGGCAGCCTTGCCGTGCAGCGCATAGTTCTCACGGCGGTAAGCCGGATAGGCGTAGACGCTGTCGAGGCCGTCTTTGGTCATGTGCGGGGTCAGGTCGGAATCGCGGCCGGTGGAGTTTTCGCCGAGAAGGAAAAAGTTTTTCTTGCCGATCGAGGAGGCGTATTCCTTGATCGTTTTGGAGAATAAGGGTGCGAACCCCTCGGCCAGATGTCGGACGGCGTCGAGGCGGAAGCCGTCTATGTCCGTTTCTTGAATCCACCATTTCGCAATGTGAAGCAAGATCTCTTGCGTGTCCTTGTTGCTTGTGGCGTAGTGACGGTAGTTTGGCGGGAAGTCGCCGTTGACGGCCTGTTGATGATTGTTCCAGTCATCGATCACGCCGCGGCGGGTGAAGTGTTTGGGATCCTTGAGATCGAGAGGCTTAAGGGTTTCTGTCCACTCGCCGATCTCCTTAGGGGGGCCGTCGAGGCCTTCCCATCGAGAGCCTTCTTTGTATTCGAAAACGGGCCCGCTATGGTTGATGACCAGGTCGAACACGACTTTCATTCCGCGTTTGTGCGCCTGATCGACGAGTTCTTTGAAGTCGGCCATCGTGCCCAGATGCGGGTCGATCGCCATGAGGTGAACCGGCGCGTATCCGTGGTAGGAATCAGGTCGATTCTGCGTGACCGGAGAGAGGATGAGAGTGGTCACGCCCGCCTCCTTAAGGTAGTCGAGCTGTTCGATGGCGCCTCGCAGATTGCCGCCGTGGCGCGAGTCCCCTTTGGCGACATCGCCGTGAGTGCGGATGTTTCCGCTGCGGGCGAATCGGTCCAAGAGCATGGAGTGCAGAAGCTCGTCGCGCCAATCTTCGGGTGAGGGGGTGTAGTTGCGGACGGGAGTCTCGCTGATCGGAGCCTCGTCTAGGGTGTTGGGGGCTTGTGGAACATCCTCAACGAGAGCAAGAGCGTCCTGCCGGGCGTGATGGAGGATCCGATGTTCGCGGGGCGAAGGAATTGCCTTGTCCGGCGTGGTTGCGACGGCCCGGGCAGGTAATGTTTTGGCGTCGCGCAGGGGCGATTCGGCTTTCGGCGCCGCCGGCCTGGGAGCGATCAATGAGGCGGGGGTCCTGAGCGCGCCGGCAGGCGAGGCGAGGAGCGGGGACGACGCCGAGAGCGGCGCGGCGAGCGCTGGGGTGATTCGCGCAAAGGCGGCATTTACGGCCGGTGACACGACCTCGGCATGGAGGTCCGGCGCCCCGTAGAGGGCGATGGCCAGAGACAGTGCGCCGGCAAGCCAGCGGAGGATCACTTTTTCCCTCCACGCAGACGTTTCCAGAGCGCTCTGACGGGCCATGTCAATATGAGCACGATAGGATTGTTGGCGAGGGCTTCGACGGCGTGCTTCAGAGGGGGAGGGGCGGCGATGCCCTCGGCGGGATATTTCGCCTTAAACTCGGCGCTTCCCGCGAGGGCGGCGCTCGCAATGAAGACGATCGTTTGGGCTTTCGCTTTTCCAGACCAGATCGCGATCGCCAAATCCAGAGACTGTTGGAGACAGAAGATGAGCCAGTATGCGGTCATCGATCCGGTAGCGAACACGGGCCCGGCGAGAAGAAAGAAAAGGTCTCGGAGCTGCTGGATGCCGGACTGCTGCCAACGTTTGATCGAGCCTTTCGCATACAGCGCGTTGAGGGAGTTGTATCCGAGCACTCCGAAGAACGTTCCGAAGATGGATGTGACAGTGATGTCCTTCAAGTACTCAATGCTCCACGGCGGCGTCACGCTCGTTGGGTCCGTGGACCAGGTCAATAGGCGGTACAAAGAACCGGAGCCTTGCACGTAGCCGAGGTTGAAGAACATTTGGTAGTTGAAACCGCGGCTCTTGACGAGACCTTCCTGGAAGTTGTTCCAGCTCTTGAGGAAAAATCCATGAAAAATCTGCTGGAGCGAGCTGAGGCCGATGAGGCCGATCAGCGCGATCGGGTGGGATAAACCGATCGCGGCCCAATAGACCCCGATCGCGGTGACGAGGGGAAATGACTTGGTCGCGAGGCCGCCGAGTATCTCGCTTGGCAAGGGCTTGACCAGCGAGTCGGAGAACAGCTTCGCGAGGAATTTGACCTCGCCCAAAAGCCTGGACGGCGTGAAGTCAAATGATGGGGGTGCTGGCGCCTGCTCCGTCGGAGCCTCGGAGGGGGGGGTCTGCGGGTGCCAGTCGACGGCGAGGCTTTCCTGATCGATATTCTTTTCCAATCCTCCATGACGAAGAAGCGCGGCGATCTTGGTTGTGTGGACTTCGCTAAGCCCCGACGGGTCGCCCTTCGCCGTGAGCAGGCGAAATTGTCCGTTGAGCGAGGCCGCCTCGGAGAGGCTGATTTCGGTCATCGGCTGTCCGTGGCGAACGACAAAGATCTTAAGGTTTTCTGGGTCGAGGGGCATCCCGTCGGCGGAACTTCTTGCGCTTCCATCGAACAATTCCGGGAGGTTTTCTACGGGGTATGCGGATGACGACGGCGTCTCTCCCTCGGCCGCGGCGGCGCGAGGAGAGTCGGTCTTGGCGCCGACGTGCCGCATGATTCGGGGGATTTCCAAGAGCGTGGCCGTCGGCGACTTCATCCGAGCGTTGGGCGTGGGAGACGGGCGGGAGGCGGTCGCCAACGTCGAGAGAGGGACGGTCACGGTGAGAATGGGGGAAGCGTTCTGGATAGAGATAATCGGGACCGTGGGATGAGCAGTCCTGACGGGGGCGATGCGGGAAGTGGAAACGGTCAATGAAAACCCGGAGGTCGGTATAGTGGCCGATATCAGAATCGCGACTATTCCTGCGGGTTTCATGATCTGCTGAGATTGTAGCCGGGGAAGCCGGGGCCACCCAGGGGCTAGGGTCCTATATGGAAGGTGTCTTTAGGCCTACACCAGATTGCCGCGATAGACTGACGTTGGAGGGCGGGAAGAAATCGGGCTAACGGAGGTTGTTGTCGAGCAAACGTAGGATTTCGGCCACGCTCCAGGCTTGCGCCCGCGTGCCGCCGCGATTTTGGGTGGGTCCAGGGGTTGAAAAGATCGGGGCAAGACCTTCGGGATCATCCATCGAGAAGCTCTTCAAAGAGGGATCGTAGGCGCCCCCGTCGTAAACTTCCGGCAGGGAGCTTTCGGGAACGCCGACGAGATCCTCGACAAGCGGGGTGATCAGCGCGCGGGTTTCCAAAGCGGCTCGTTGCGGACTCCATCCCATGTCGCGACGCACCTGAGCCAGAGCTTCGGCGAAAGCCCCCATCAACCAGGGCCAGACGGAGCCCTGGTGGTATGCCCGGTCCTTTTCAGACGGAGGTTTCCACGTGTCATAGCGAGCATGATAACCGCTGTCTCGGTCGGAGAGGGTTCGAGGGCCTTTGCGGGTCAGAAGGTCTCGAGTCGCCGCGAGGACGACCGCCCGGCGTCGCTCCGGCGTCAGCAAGTCGCCGCCGCGGCTGACCGCGAACAGCATGTTCGGCCTGATCGCGCCGCCGTGCGGGTCGCCTTCGACGACGTCGCGCAGGGCGCCGCCGGTTTCTCCCCAGGCTCGGCGGTTCTCCTGCGTGACAAACCAAAACTTCTCGTTGAACGAGGCCCGGACCTTGTCGGCCAGGGCGTCATTCGCCGCTCCCTTTCGGGGATTATGCAGCCGGCGGTCGAGGTCGGCCATGAACCTCAGGTTCGCGTACCATAGGGCGTTGATCTCGACCGTTTTTCCGTTTCGCGGCGTGATGGGTCTGTCCAAGCCTCCCGGGTCGGCGTCCATCCATGTAGCCTGGGCTGGCGTCACAATGAGGCCATCCGTGTCCATGAATATCTTATTGTCGCGTCCGTAGCGTTTATAGACCGTTCCTTTCTTGTAGGCCGTCATAATCCGGCGCAGGACCGGGGCCAATTCAGAGACGAACGCCCAGTCCCGAGTCGCTTCGACATAAGACTTGACCGCTTGCACATACCACATTGGAGCGTCGGCTGTGTTGTATTCCACCTCTCTTCCCTGGCCTATTCGATTCGGAATGAGGCCGTCTCGCTCAAAATCCGCAAAACGGCGTAAAACGCTCTTCGCCTCGTCAAAACGTCTCGTCGAAAGCAACAGTCCCGGCAGCGAGATAAACGTATCGCGTCCCCACTCTTCCATAAACCAGTCGAGGTTCGCGGCCCAGATCTGAACGGAATCGTCCTTGATTTTGACGAAAGAGCTGGCCGCTGCATGGAACGCCGCGCGCACCGCCCCGGGATCCTTCCAGACTCCGCCTTCCTTGATCGCCTTCAATGCGCGGAGCTGAGGTCGCGCGTCGGAGCGAACCCTATTCGAGTAATCGGCGTCTTCCGGCAGAGGAATGCGATAGCGCCAGGTGGATAATCCGTTGCGCATTTCCTTGACCCTGAACGGATCGCGCCATTCGTCGCCGAGAGTGTAGGCGATGAATTTCGCGGTTTTTCCCGAGGACGGTTCGTGCAGGGCCGAGAAGTATCGGGCGAGGAAATCCGGGATGCGGTCGTCATCGTGAGAGCTTGCTTTTTTCCAGTCGCCGCCAACGGTGACAAAGCCGAGGCGTCGCGCGGCCTGATCCTTGCCTTCAAACGCTTCCGCCAAGGGAAAAGCGCCTCGTTCTGAAAAAACCCCGCTCAGCGCCGAGACGAAATCATCGCCGGGCTCATCGCCGCTGGCGAGTTGTCCGTTTCCGAACTGGTAGGCGAAATGAAGAGCGTCGGCTCGCGCGCCGTCGAATCCGAAATCGAGCCAATGTCGATAAGGGGCGAGAGCCGCCGAATATCCGTTCTTTTTGAGTTCCGACCACCGCCACAAGGCGAGGTCTTTCCAATCCTCATGGACCCAGCGATTGACGATGCCGGGATTGCGCGTGTGAAGGTCGGTAAAACGCTCGGGATGCTTCCAAACATCGACGGAGTTCTTCGCTCGGAACATGGGTATGTCGAAAAGGACTCTCCCGCCGGCGGCGTGGACCTCGGAGAGAGCGGATTTCAGTTGTCCGTGGGCTAGCCACTGGGACCAGCGGCGCACCGCGACGAGTTCGGTGAAACCGGGCTTGGCGCGAGCCTTGCGCTGATCCTGCGCGGTCCAATGTATCGGGGTTTTCCCGATCAACGAGGATAAAGAAACGAATTCGGCATAGTCATCGAGCCAAGAGGCGTTTTTGGTTGAGAATTCAGAGAAATCCCGAGCCCGCGACGATGCCGGATCCTTCATGAAGCGAGCGTAGGCCCTGCGGGCGACCTCGGACTCTCTGGCGCGCAGGGAGGCATAGTCCACGGATTGGGAGGGAGCGATGAGTCGGGCGGCGAGAAGGGGATCGGTCCGAACCTCGTCGACGGAGGACCAATCGATATGATCTTCATTCAATGCGAATAGACTGACGGGCGCATAAGGGCTTTCCTCGAGCGTCGCAAAATGAGGCAGGAGCAGGACGACACCCACGCCCTGTTTTGACAGTTCATCGCGATAATAGCGGCCCAGATCGAGGTATTTTCCTACGCCCGGGTCCTTGTTTTTTTGTGAGCGGAGCGCGTAGAGCGGAACGGTGACCGCGGTGTTGATCGCCGACGCATCTTTCCACCAACTCGAATCTGCGGCGGCGGCGAGGGACGCACCTGGCGCGTTGGCGGGCAAGGATAGGATTGGCGAGCCGAGAGTGTTGTGCGGGGATATCCTCGGAAGGTTGGAGCCAGCTGCGTCCGGGTTGCCTGTCTGGTCGTCTGGAATTACCGAGGCGGTCTGCTCCCGGCTTGCATCATCGGACTTTTTTTCTCTGCCGTCGAACAGTTCGGAAAACAGATCGAGAGCGAGTTGGGGATCGGACGCCACAGCCGGTTCGGAGGCGGACAGGGCGTTCGAGAGCGTGGATTGCTTCGTCGGCGGGACGGCATTGAGGGTGAGCGTCCGGTCAAGAGAAATCAGCCGGCCCGGAAGGGGAGGCGGGGTTCTGGACGCGGGGAGGGCGATGGGGAGGGCTCCGGTCGTTCCGGAGAGAGGCGCATAAGAGGCGGTTCTGCCGAGGGAGACGGAGGTGTTGAGAGAAAATGACGATGTCGCAATCGATGCGACCAGGAGAACCGCGATGGCCCACGGGCGTCTCATAGCTTTCCCGGATTGTAGCTCGGCCGGAGGGAACTCCCTAGAGGCTTGGGACCTACTCGGGGTCAGACTTTTGGCCTAGAGTGTTTTCCGGCCGAAACGGCGAACCCGGGGAAAGCCGGCTTTCTCTCAGTCGCGAAGGGAGCGGTTCAGTGTTCAGAATTTAGAAGCGCGCGGCGCAGGCCACGCCCACCGACTCGGCGGAGAAGGATCCGCCGCGAAGTCCCCACGCGGTGTTGAGCGACAGGGGGAAGCCTTTCTTTGAAAACCGCAATTCGGCCACGCGGCCTTCGCCGGACTGCGCGGTCTCCCGCAGAGCGTCCCCCGTCGGAGAATCCAAATCCACGCGGACGGAACCGAACGTCCAGTCCGCGCTTAAGCCGGCGACGTAGAGGTATGCGCTGCCTAACGTCGCGGCGGACGCCAGGAATTCGGCGTCCCAGTTGCCGGGGTTGAGGGCGTAGACGCCGGAGGCTTGCCCGAAGCGCTCCAGTTGGTAGCGTTGGAGCAAGGTGTCGGCGACGGCGTCTATGGAGGCCCGCTTTTCCTCCTCCAAAGCGATGTTGCGCCAAACGGCCAGCGCGGCGGGCGAGGAGGTCGGAGCGCTGGGGCGAGACGCAAGAATGCGCCGGGAGGCCCGGGCCTGGCGTTTCTTGAGGTTCTCGGTGAACAGCCGATCGGAGGACCCCACGGGGACGGCGCTCATGCTGCGCGAGAGCCGCCCGGGCAGCAGGGCGGCGAACAGGTGGCCCCGAACCAAGCCGTAAACGCCGTCGGCGACCGTTTCCACCCCTTGGTAGACGGGGCCGGCGGCCTGCCAGGTCTCATCGGCGGCGCGCGCCACCGACGCCGCCAAGAGCAGAAGGCCCGTTGCCAGCACCGCGGTTCTATGCGTGTAAACGATCATCAGCGCAAGTATAGGTGAAAGCGGCGATTTAAGCTACCGCCGTACGGTAAAGATTTCATTAAAGTTCGGTAAACGGGGGCGCAGGACCCGGGACCTTGTCGCGGGGCGCGGAGCCTGTTACAATGGCGGCGAAATGATTTTTCGAGCGGTGCTGTTCCTGATTCTCCAGGTTCCGGTTTCGGCAGAGTACGACCGTTCGTATTGGGACGCGCGCTACTATGACGCCAAACGCGCCGGGCGGGCGTATTCCCTGCCGCCGGCCATCCATTACACTCACGAGGAGCAATGGCGTCGGTATAAGCAGCAACATGAGGATGAAATCAGGCGCACCAGCGCCCAGGCGGCGCAGCAGAGCACGCCCGCCCGCCCGCCGGCCTCCGTTTATACCAGTCAAACCGCGGAGTCCAATCCCATCCAGTCGCCGTATCTTTCGGGCCCGCCGGGCAGAGCGGAAGTCACTGAGTTCAAAGACACGTTCACCGAAGTGGTCTCTCGGTTCGTGGCGGCCAAGTCGGCCCGGGGCAAAGGGGAGTTCCTTGTAAAGGATGATCGCTCCGGGGAGACGTTGCGATTGAAGCTGCAGCATATTCACGCGGATCGTCTGCGTTATCACTCTACCAGGCGGGTCTCGGGCTGCGTGAATTTTGAAACATTGGCCGGACCGAAAAGGGAGGTGGACCTTGATTTCGAGTTGAGCAAGGATTGGGATTGGGACGTGTCGCGCATATTCATTCACGGCATCAACGGCCGCGAGCGCTACGCCTACGACGCCAACAATATCCGCGCCGCCAATCGGACGGCGGCTTTGGCCCGCGTTCCCCGTCCGCGGGCGCCGGCGCATCTGTCTGCTGACGTTCGCATGGGAGAGCCGTCGGGAGAGGAGTCCGCGGGGATCGTTGCGACCGTGACCAATGCCGGTCCGGGGCCGGCGTATTCCGTGCGTCTGCATTTGGAGGTCAATTCCGCGCCGACTGGCGTCGCGCTGCCTGAAGACACTCTGTTTGGCGACTTGAGGCCGGGTCAATCCGAGGCCAAGATCGTTCCCGTGACCGTGGCCGAGGGCGCGGCCGGCGGCGCGGTGCGCGTCGTGGCTTCCGTCATCGAAGCCAACGGCTTCGACACCGAGCCGGTGCTCGTGGAGTTCAACGCGCACCCCGTCTTGCGGCCGCTTCTGAGCGTGTCGGCGGCGTCGGTGGACGGCGGAGTCGTCAAACCGGGGGAGACGGCCCGTCTGTCGGCGACCATCGTCAATTCGGGCAAGGCCCCCGCCTTGGGCGCCAAGGCGGCGCTGCGTCTGGGCGGCAAGGACATGTTCATGTCCGGAGATTCGTCGGTTCTCCTGGGCGACATCGCCCCGGGAGAGAGCAAGGAGGCCGCGTTCGAATTTTTCGTCAATCGCCGGGTCGGCGGCGGCGTCGCCTTGCCGATATTCCTGTCCGCCTCCGACGCCCGCGACCGCCACGGGTTTTCGGAGTTGTCTTTGCCCGTGACCATGGGTCAGGCCGCGGGACCTTTGCGCGTGATGTCCATCGGGGGCCAGCGCGCTCCCGTCGCGCCGCCCTCCGTCGACATGCCCCCGGTCGCGCGCACCCCCCTGGATTCCCAAGCATTCGCCGTGGTGATCGGCATCGAGTCCTACAGGGACGTTCCCGGCGTGGAATTCGCCGCCCGCGACGCCCAGTCGGTTTATGAATATCTCGTCGGGTCCATGGGTTTCAAACCGGAGAACGTCGTATTGCTGAAAAACGAGCGCGCGGGCCATTCCGATCTGGCGACGTACTTGGGACCTTGGCTGGCGGATCGGGTGTCCGGGACGAAGAGCCGCGTGTTCATCTACTATTCCGGCCACGGCACGGTCGATCCTAAGACGGGAAATCCCTCGCTTGTTCCTTACGACGGCGATCCTTCTTACCCCGAGACCAAGGGATTTCCTTTGAAAGACCTGTATGCGTCCTTGGGACGTTGGCCAGGCGCGGAGACGATCGTCGCGCTGGACTCGTGTTTTTCCGGGCTGGGAGGCCGTTCAGTCGTTCCTCACGGCTTGAGGCCGCTGATTCCGGTCAGAGACGCCGCGATTCCCGCCAATGTCGTCGTGCTCGCGGCTTCGGGTGCGGACCAGGTCAGCGTCTCCTATCCCTCGGGACGGCATGGGTTGATGACCTATTACCTCCTCAATGGGCTGGGCGGAGCCGCCGACGCCAATCGCGACGGGAAAATCACCACCCTCGAATTGTTCGGCTACCTCGGCCCCGCCGTGGAGGCCGAAGCGCGTCGCCGGCACGTCGAGCAGCGGCCTCGCCTGGCGCCGTCCCCCGAAGTCATCGGCGGGCGCGGGTCCCGCGTGTGGATCGTTCGTTAGATTCACCCTCGGCGTAGGCTATAATCATGAGATGCAGGTTTCGAGGGTCGGCGTCCTTTTGGCGCTTTTGTCCGCATGGCCCGCCGGGGGGGCCGTGGTTCTGGAGCGCCCGGCCTCGTCGGTCCGGGTTTCTAGGGTCTCCGGGAAGAACCTTCCCTTATACCGCCGGAACTCGCTCCAGGGTAAATCCTCGACGGGGTCCCTGCGCCCTCCGAAAGGGCGCTCCAGCTCCAAGTTCGGCTGGAGGCGCCATCCAATTTTTGGCGATATGCGCCGTCATAGGGGAATCGATTTTCCCAAGCCCTATGGAACCCGGGTCTACCCGATGCTCAAAGGGATCGTCAAATTCGCGGGCTGGAAGCGGGGTTACGGCTGGGTGGTCGAGCTGCGTCACCGCGGCGGCGCGCGCACGATTTACGGGCATCTGGCGCGTGTGTACGTGCTGCGCGGACAAAAAGTCGACCGGACCATGGTGTTGGGCACCGTCGGCAGTTCGGGGTATTCCACCGGTCCGCACCTTCACTTTGAGTACCGCAATGCCGCGGGGCAGGCCGTCGATCCGCGGCATCTGCTGACGATGCGATGATGAAAGCTCTTGCGGCGGCGTTTATTTTGACCGCGTGCTCCGGGGTCCTGTCCGCGCAGCCGGCGTCCATTCCTTTGGTCCTCTTTCCGGAGGAGACGCGGGATTTTTCATCGTGGATTCGTGATGAGGGCTGGAAAATCATGCGCGAGCAGCCTCGCGACTGGGGGGTCGGAGGGGGCGCGCTTCATCTCGTCAGCCGGGGAAACTCGGTGCTGATGGGCATCGAACGCGGGCTCCCGGTCGATCTCGAGAGAACGCCGATTCTCCGCTTACGGCTGAAGGTCGTCTCCGTTCCGCGAGGGACGGACCTGTCCCGAAAGTCCGGAGACGACGCCGCTTTTCGCGCCTATCTCGCTTTCGACAAGGGAGGGGGTTTTTTCACCCCGCCGCACACGATCGCCTATACGTGGTCCGAGAAGGAGGCGGCAGGGACGGTCATCGCCAGTCCTCACTACTCGAATGTGCATTACATCAGCCTGGGCCTGGGCCCCACGCCCGGCGATGAATGGGTCGTCGTGGAACGGGATGTCGTCGCCGACTACCGGGCGCTTTTCCCCGGCGAAGCTCGCGCGCCCGTTCTCAACGGCCTCGCCTTGAAGTGCGATACCAACGACACGAAAACCTTCGCCGAATCTCGGCTTTCCGTCATCGAACTCAGGGGCCGTTAGCCCTGAATCTTCGTGCGCTCTCTGCTGATGAGGGAGCTGCGTTCGGATCGTCCCTTGTCGGGATCGCTCGGGTTTGACCCT
>ERZ1292633.705-Hain-H41-02um-R1-705-length-37579-cov-5_pt1 | contig 37579 bp, 32 predicted proteins | sample MGYA00564406_ERZ1292633 | MGnify/ENA primary metagenome ERZ1292633 (study PRJEB36523, sample SAMEA6512639) | groundwater metagenome | collected 2019-01-08 | study: AquaDiva: Metagenomics assemblies of 32 groundwater samples
CCATGGCCGCATCCGCCTAAACCTCCAACCACTGAGTCTTCAAGATTCACCACCACATCAACACCCCTAGTAGGGCAGTTATAAAATGCAGTTCCCATAGGATCATGACGATGCGAAACATCAACACCCTTTGTTTTTGTAGGAATTAAAGCACAGGTAATACCCAGCTCCACTCCTTTGCCTAATAAATTTTCTGGATCTCTTAAGCGGAAAGCAAGACCAATTACAGTTGAGATACCAGCAAGAGTAATCCAACGTTTATTCCAATTTAATTTTATATATAATTTTCCGTCATCGCCTCTGAAAATATCACCAAAGGACTGAATTGAACCCGCATCAGAACCTGCCAGTGGTTCAGTTAAACCAAAACACGGAACTTCTGCCCCGCTCGCTAAACGCGGTAGCCAATGATTTTTTTGTGCTTCAGTGCCGTAGTGCACTAGTAATTCTGCAGGACCTAAGGAATTGGGTACCATTACGGCAACTGAAGTTGAAAAAGAACGAGTCGCAATTTTCATGACGACTTCAGAATGCGCCATCGCTGAAAAACCAAGACCGCCATATTTTTTAGGAATGATCATTCCTAAAAAGCCTTTATCTTTAACAAATTGCCAAGCTTCTGCCGGAACCTCTTTGTTTTTCCAAACTTTCCAAGGATTCGTCAGTAAACAAAGCTCTTCAACCGGTCCATTAATAAAATCTTTCTCTTCTTTGGTTAGCTCTGCATAAGGTTCTTTTAATATTTTTTCAAAATCTGGCTTGCCCGAGAATAAATCTTTTTCTATCCAAACTACACCGGCTTCTAAAGCTGTTCTTTCGGTGGCGGAAATCTGCGGCACAACCCCTAGTTTTTTCATAACATCCATGAGAATTTTTGAAACTAAAACTGTACGAAGAGGTTTAATTAAAAAAATTAACATGAGGGCGGAATAAAGAAATAAAAAAACTGGCGAGGTCCCTAAACCCAATAAAATTACAAATAGAGCCACAGCCCACACTATTAATGGAGCACTAAAATATCCAATAAATAAAAGTAAAAAAATGGAACCTAAAATCCAAAGGCTAAAGGATCCACTGCTGCAAAAAAAACCACTGTAATTAGATAGTGCGTCCACAAGATGCTCCTTAATTTTAGATATATACATACCAATTTGAGCATGCATAAGCGGCACTTGCAAGAAGAGTAAAAACTCTAGCATTTTGAAAAGTCTAGCTTGGGACTATGGGTAAAAATAAAAAACCCAGCTCTTAAGCTGGGTTTTGATAAACCTAAATGAAACTTTATAAATTACTTTGTTTCAGCTGGCGCTTCAGCAGGAGGAGCTTCTGCAGGTGCCGCATTTAAACCAGCATGATTCGCATCATTTGGTGCTGCCATTTCAGACTGAGCTGGAGCGGCCTCAGGAGCTGCTTGCTCTGGAGCGTTTTTAGAACAAGTAAAGCCAGTTGCTAAAGACAATGCGAGTAAAGATACGATAACAAGTTTGTTCATTTTGAATCCTTTTCTTAAGTGTTTATTGCTTACTTAAAAAATCTCTCATATTTTTTCTATGGTGGGAACTACTTTTTTTGGCAATTTGGACACCAAAAGGTGCTGCGCCCTGCTTGCACGATATTTTTAATTGGCGAATGACATTTAAAACACATCATTTTACTTCTTCCATAAACAAAAAAACTCTCTTGAAAGTTACCTTTTTCGCCAAAGCTATTTCGGTAATTTTCTATTGTGGAACCACCCTTATTAATCGCTGTGTTCAGCACTAAAATAAGCTCCGACCAAATTCTATCATATTGCTCGCTTTTCAACTTAAAACATAACTGCAAGGGGTTCACTCCGGCCCTAAACAAAATCTCAGAGGCGTATATATTGCCGATTCCAACCAGTAACTTTTGGTTTAAAAGCGCTACTTTAATAGGCAGTTTTAGTTTTTTAAACTTCAGGGTCAGCAAATCAAAATCAGTTTCATCACTGAGTGGCTCCACGCCTAACAATTTAAATCTTTCATTAAAGTCCTGGGCTTTAATGATCTCAATAAAACCAAAACGTCTAGGGTCTTTATAAACAAAAAATCTGTTCTTTGCCATCTCAAAGGCCAGATGATCATGCTTTTGGCGAGCCCAGCCTGCAGCTTCCTGCCTCCACTCACCCGTCATTCCCAAATGTGAAATCAAAATATAATCACCGAAATAAAATAAAATATATTTTGCACGCCTTTTAATTTTTTTTAAGTGTACGCCGATAATTTTACGCAGTTGTGCTTTTGGGATCTTGAATCTTAAATCAGACCTAAAAAATAACCAGTTTTTAATCTTTTCATTTTCTGAAATCATCGCCGAGAGATTTCGACAAACAATTTCAACTTCAGGTAGTTCTGGCATAGATATTACGCTTCATTTGTTATAGCGGAGTTGTTAAAAGCATTGCTATTCTTATAAAGAATAGAATAGGCTATCCAGATGCACAATCAAAAAGATAAGCCTGAAATCAAAAAAGAAAATAGTTTTTCACATATATTATTCAGTATATTAATTCCGGTGCTTATATTGAACAAAGGGCACAAATATGGCCTTGATGCCAAGTACTCTTTAGTTTTAGCCTTAAGTTTTCCTTTATTTTTAACACTTAAATCTCTATTAAAATCTAAAAAGTGGGACTTTGTTTCGTTGCTTGGATTATTAAACGTTTTATTCTCTGGAGTCTTAACATTATTAACCCTGGACGGAATATGGTTTGCCTGGAAAGAGGCTTCATTTCCGCTTTTAATTGGCTTTTTTGTTTTGGCTTCTAGTTATACTAAAAATCCTTTTTTTCAGGCATTGTTTTTAAATCCTTCAACTTTTGATGTGGATAAAGTAGAAGAACGATTAGATAATGAAACTAAAAAACAAGACTTTTTTATCTTGATGAAAGTTTTAACTCGCTGGCTGTCTTTATCTTTTTTGCTGAGTGCATTTTTAAATTTTGTACTGGCTGTGCGTATTTTTATCCCGCTTGATCAAGCACTAACTGATGTACAAAAACAAGAGTTGTTAAATGAACAACTCAGTCAAATGACTCTGTATTCGCTAGGAGTCATTTTAGTCCCATCGATGATCTTTTTGGGCGCCCTTTTATATTATTCTTTCAAAAAAATTAATTCCTTAACCGGACTAAATGTAGACGATTTGCTAAAGAAATAACCTAAAAATCTAACTAAAAATAAAATTAAAAGTCATAGTCCGGCGGCGGCGGTGGAGGCGGTATGGAAATATTATCGCCAAATGCAGGGTCATAAGGGATACCACTCGATCCGTCATAAATTGGCGGTGGCGGAACTTCATCAAAGCCTTCATAAGGTGCCGGAGCAGTTGTAAATCCAGGCGAAGGCTCTACGTAATTGTCGACTTGTGGAAAATTATTTTGAAAATTAGATCCCGAAGATGATATTCCGCCGCCTGGCCTAGAACTTATACCTACCCATTTATTTTTATATCGTCTGGTTGGCTCATAACGTGGACGTGTAATATTAAGCTGAAGTTCTTCAGTTTCAAGTCGCGATAGGTCTCTTGTCTGTTGTCTACGAACTTTATCACGTGTATTGACATGAACTTTTAAACTTTGTTCATATTTGCCGTTAGTTAGTCTTTTTTCTTTTAAATACTCTTTATGATCAGGGCTACCTTCAACCGGAGAACCGATTTTTTTTTGTTTGCGATACATCCGCAAACCATGCTCACGGACAAGATCCCATCTTTCCTGATCTTCTAAAAAATCTCCAAGGCCTTTTTCACGTTCATATTCAAAAATTTTATTATTATTTGCTTCTTGTCTATAACTTTTTAAACGATTTACATTATGACTTGCTTCAATTTTCAGCGAATCCACCAAAGACTCATCAATGTCCGATGCCATTGTTAAATTAGCAGACAAATTAAATAATCCCAATAGTATGAAAAAAATGACTTCACTTCGCACTCTCAAATTATACTCTGGCCATTCATGTAAAGACATTCGACTTTTTATTTTTTTTGATATTAATGACTCAAATCAAGACCTTTGTCTTTACTCATGTCTTAATTTAGGCTAGCCTCGAAAACCAAAAGCTACTAAGCAAAAGAAAGACAACTTATGGAATTACTACAAGATATTTTAAGCTTCTTTTCACACACGCTGATTATTGTTCTTGCTATCGTTGCCATTCTTATAACAATCGCGGGGTTAATAGCCAAAGCTAAGGCTCAAAAAACTTTTGATATTGAGCTACTCCACGAAAAATATAAAGATCACGAACAGGCCCTTAAATCAGTAGCTCTGTCTGATGCAGAATATAAACTTGAAAAAAAACGCCTGAAAAAAATAGAAAAAGAAGAAAAAGCCAAATCCAAAACAGCTGATTCTTTAAAACCCAGAATTTTTGTAATAAACTTTCTAAAGGGTGATATTAAGGCTTCTGCATCTGAAAATCTACGTGACGAGGTTTCGACCATTTTGAGTGTCGCCACCCCTGATGACGAAGTCGTTGTTTGCGTCGAAAGTCCCGGCGGACTGGTTCATAGCTACGGATTTGCTGCCGCCCAGCTTTTAAGAATCAGAAGCGCTAACATTCCACTTACAATTTGTGTTGATCAGGTCGCGGCTAGTGGCGGCTATCTGATGGCCTGTACGGCCAATAAAATTCTGGCAGCACCTTTTGCCTTGGTCGGTTCTATCGGAGTGGTCGCACAAGTGCCTAATTTCAATCGTTTACTGAAAAAACATGAAGTCGATTTTAAAGAATATACGGCAGGTGATTACAAACGTACGGTTAGCCTGTTCGGTGAAATAACCGAAAAAGGTGAAAATAAATTCAAGGAACAGCTTGAAATCACCCATGATCTATTTAAGTCATTTGTGTCAACTCATAGACCTAATATGGATATTGCAAAGGTAGCCACAGGTGAATTCTGGTACGGCGAATCGGCTTTAAAGCTTGGCTTAGTCGATGAGATTAAAACCAGCGATGATTATCTGCTTTCAAAATGTAAAGAACATCAGGTTATCAAAATATCTTTTGAGAAAAAACCGACATTCTCTGAAAAAATATCTGATGTTTTTTCAAAAGCACTCAGTTTAACAATTAGTAAAATTCTTGAACAAAATAGTATCATTAAAAAAGTATGACGCTAGTGGTTAAGTCGTGAGCGTTCTTTATTTTTTCACCACAGTCTTGTAAACATGGCGCTGGCCCCAAAAAGGAGACTTAGAGTTGAAACCTGTTGTCCAAGTTAAAGATCTCGAAACTACCTTTTTTTTAAAATCGGGACCCTTTCGTGCAGTTAATAGAATCTCATACGAAATCAACAAAGGTGAAACCCTGGGCATTGTGGGTGAATCAGGGTGTGGTAAATCTGTTACCTCCTTTTCACTGATGAGGCTTATTGATAGGCCAGGTAAAGTCACTCACGGCGAATTCAACTTAAACGGTGAAAATGTTTTTGGTTTTTCAGAATCACAGATGGAAAACACCCGTGGTGGCAAAGTCGCCATGATTTTTCAAGAACCTATGACCGCTCTGAATCCGGTTCTTACCATTGGCTACCAAATGGACGAGCAAATTCAAAAACATTTAAAATATTCTAATAAAGACTCGCGCGACCGCGCCATCGAAATGCTGGAACTTGTCGGCATACCTTCAGCTAAAGAAAGATATGATTCATACCCCCATCACTTATCCGGCGGCATGAGGCAAAGAGCTATGATTGCTATGGCGCTTTCTTGCAACCCTCAGTTTTTGATAGCAGATGAACCCACCACGGCCCTTGATGTTACAATTCAAGCTCAGATTTTAGAGTTATTTCAAAGTCTACAAGAAAAAATGAACATGACCGTGCAATTCATTACTCATGATTTGGGCGTCATCTCTGAAGTTTCTGATAAGGTTTTGGTGATGTATGGCGGTCACGCCTGCGAAACTGGCTCAACAACTGACATTTTAACTTCTCCAAGACACCCCTATACAGCGGCACTGATTGAATCACGACCAAAAATGGGCCATCGGGTTTCGAGATTAAAAACAATTAGCGGTTCGGTGCCAGCGCCACATGAATTACCCAAGGGCTGCCCGTTTGCTAATCGCTGTCCAAATGTTTTAAGTGAATGCTGGAATTTTAAACCCCAATTATTACCGCTTGTTGTCGCTTCAACAACTGCAACCAGATCAGTTGCCTGCTTCAACCCATTATAAAAGGTTATAAAAACATGAGTGATATTATCTTAGAAGCCACGGCCATAAAAAAACACTTTCCGATCAGAAAAGGGTTTTTTATGCGTGAAACTGGGCAGGTCAAAGCTGTTGAAGAGATAAATCTGAGCATACGCCGTGGCGAAACTTTGGGATTAGTTGGTGAATCCGGCTGCGGAAAATCAACTTTGGGCCGCACCTTGATCAGACTTTATGAGCCCACATCCGGTTCAATACAATTTGATGGCGCTGATTTTTTAAATTTAAAAGGTGAAGCACTTCGTAAAAAACGCCGCGATATTCAAATGATTTTTCAGGACCCCTACGCTTCACTTGATACCCGCATGACTATAGGACAAATTGTTGAACAGCCTTTTAAAATTCATGGTTTACTTGAAAAAAATGAACGCGAATCCCGGGTTAAGCAGCTTCTTGAGCTTGTGGGGCTAAAAGCTTCTCATGTTAACCGTTACCCCCATGAATTTTCCGGTGGGCAAAGGCAACGTATTTCAATTGCCAGAGCCATTTCGCTGAATCCCAAACTTATTATCTGTGATGAGCCCGTCAGTGCACTTGATGTATCTATTCAGGCACAAATTTTAAATCTGCTCAAAGATCTACAAGATAGATTTAAATTAACTTATTTATTTATTTCACACGATCTATCGGTAATTGAACATGTTTGTGATCGCATTGCTGTTATGTATCTGGGTCGTATCGTTGAAGTCGCCAGTCGCGATGAATTATTTAAGAATCCCAGCCACCCTTATACTCGCGCCTTGATGTCTTCCATCCCTAATATTGGCCAAGGGAAAAAGAAAATGCAAAAAATCTTAAAAGGTGAAATCCCCTCACCAATTAATCCACCATCAGGTTGTGCGTTTCATCCCCGATGTACCTATAAAATTAAAGAATGTTCTGAGATTAATCCGCAACTTAAATCGCTTACTACATCTGCAGCCCATTTCAAAGCTTGCCATGTTAATTTAGACACTCACTTAAAGGAGATTCTATGAAAAATATCAACATCCTATTGGTCGCTGTACTTTTGCTGTCATTTTCAGCTTGTACTAAAAAAAATAAAAATCCTGAGCCAGCACCAGTGCCAGTAGCTGCTGCAACTCCAGAACCTCCAAAACTTAACAATAGCGAAATTAAGATAGGAATGATCCAAGAGTTTGAAACCTTCAATCCATTAATAGCCAACATGGCAGCCACCTCGCTTATGTCGAAGCTCGTCATGCGATACTTAGTTACGATCGATGCCGATGGTAAATGGATTCCGCAGTTAGCTAAATCAATACCAAGCCTTGAAAGCGGCTCAGCAAAATTGGTCACAGTAGCCGGCGTAAAAAAAATCGAAGCTGTCTGGGAAATTCTGGATAATGCGGTTTGGGGAGATGGAAAACCTATTATTTGTGATGATTTTGCCTTTGCTATTAAAGTGGCCTCTGCTGCCACTGTCAGTATCGCAGAAAAAGAAGTTTACACTCAGGTTGAAAAAGTAACAGTTGACCCTTTGAACCCAAAAAAGTGTACTTTTTTATATGATAAAGCCAAATGGGATTTTTACCAACTTGGTACCTTTGCGCCACTACCAAAGCATTTAGAGGAAAAAATATTTAATATGCATGGGGCAGAAACTGCTGGTTATGAAAAAAATTCTCTTTATGTAAAAGAGCCCTACAATGTTGGTCTTTATAATGGTCCTTACCTGATTCAAGAGATTCAATTAGGTGATCATGTTACTTTTGTACAAAACCCTAAATGGTTCGGTGAACCTGCAAAAATAAAAAAAATTATCTTTAAATTAATCCCTAATACTGGAACATTAGAGGCCAATTTACGTTCTGGAACAATTGATATGATTTCCTCAATGGGTTTTGAACTTGACCAGGCGCTTGCCTTTGAGAAAAAAGTAAAAGCGGAAGTACTTCCCTATACTGTCTTATTTCAGCCCAGCACGACCTATGAACATATCGATCTTAATTTGGACAATCATGCTCTTAAAGACATCAAAGTTAGAAAAGCTTTAAACTATTCGATTAACCGAGAAGAGCTGGTCAATTCTCTATTTGAGGGAAAACAAGCTCCGGCTATTCATAATATAACTCCAAAAGACGCTTGGTATACCGATGATCCAGCAAAAGTCACGATCTACAAATACTCACCACGTGATGCCGAAAGACTTTTAGATGAAGCCGGCTGGAAACGCGGGCCCGATGGAATCAGAACCAAGGCTGGCAAAAAACTTTCGTTCACATTGATGACGACAGCAGGTAATAAGACCCGCGAATTAGTGCAGGTTTATTTGCAAAATGGTTGGAAACAAATCGGTATCGAAGTGAATTCTAAAAATGAACCGGCTCGCGTCTTCTTTGGTGAAACAACAAAAAAACGTGCCTTTGATTCGATGGCTTTATTTGCCTGGGTTTCTTCTCCTGAAAGCTCGCCTAAGTCGACTTTTTTATCGACAAATATTCCAAATGCTAAAAATGGATACTCAGGACAAAATCAAATGGGCTGGATCAATAAGGAAGTTGATAAGTTATGTCTAGCTCTAGATTTGGAATTTACTCATGAAAAACGAATTCAAATCGTGCATAATATCTTAAAATATTACACGGATGAAGTTCCGGTTTTACCGCTCTATTATCGTTCTGTAATGTCTGTTATTCCTAACCAGTTAAAAGGATTTCGTTTAACCGGTCATCAGTTCCCAGAGACTAACGAAGTAGAGAAATGGAACTTAGAGTAATATGCTTAATTTCATCTTACGCAGGATAGTCCAAACATTATTAGTTATCTTAATTTTATCCTATGTATGTTTTGGCTTAATGAACTTAATGCCGGGCGATCCTGTTGAGATGATGATTTCAAGTAATCCCAAAATTACTGCGGCGGATGTTGAAAGATTAAGAAGTTTTTATGGATTAGATCAACCCATGTACAAAAGATATTTAAGCTGGGCCGGTGACATTGTACAAGGCGAACTCGGCTACTCTCGAACTTACCGTATACCTGTAACTGAAATGATGGGACCTGCTTTAGGCCATACGTTTATACTTTCGGTTGCTTCTTTAGTATTTTCCTTAATAATCGCCATACCACTTGGTATTCTTTGCGCTTTAAAACCCAACAGTAAAGTGGATTATGTAGTTAATCTTTTTAGTTTTGCCGGAATTTCTGTGCCCTCATTTTGGCTGGGAATTGTTTTAATTATTATTTTTGCGGTTAACTTTCAGATACTTCCGGCCGGTGGATACCAGACCACCGGTATGGCTTATGAAACTTATTGGGCAGAATTTCTTGATAAAGGAAAATACTTAATTCTCCCAATTTTATCTCTTTCAATACAATCCATCGGTAGATTTTCGCGCTTTACGCGTTCATCAATGCTCGAAGCCATGCGAAATGACTTCATACGCACAGCCCGAGCTAAAGGTCTTACCGCTCAAGTTGTTATCTGGAAACACGGTTTCAGAAATGCCCTAATTCCACTTGTCACGATTGTGGCCCTAAGCGTGTCATCAATTTTTTCTGGCGCCCTTATCACCGAATCTCTTTTTGCATACCCCGGTGTGGGTCGACTACTTTACACCTCTATTATGGGAAACGATTTTAATGTGGCTATGATATCATTTATGATTTCGGTAACGATGGTTTTACTTATGAATTTGGCTGCAGACTTACTTTACGGCGTGATTGACCCTCGCGTTTCTTATAAATAGAGGGCGACATAAATATATGGAAACAATAGAAAATAACACCCAGAAAGCCATCCCGCCTCAACCAGCTCAAAGATCCCTCAGTAAAAATCAAATTGCTGAGCTTGAAAAAGTTCAAAGTTTAACCAAAATTATTTATGCACAGTTTAAAGAGCATAAGGCCGCTGTCATTGGTGCTTACACAATTATATTTTTTGTAATTGTGGCTCTCTCGGCTCCTTTGCTTGAAAAAGTATTGGGTGTAAACTCAGAAAATCAGAACGTCTTTCACCGCTACAAGGCTCCATTTTCAACTATTAGCGCCGGTATCGATACACGCGAAACTGCCGTGCGAAATTACATTCAAGAGAACCCCGAAGACGCAGCCCTAGTTCAAACTGAACTACTTAAAGAAGAGTTTGTCGCTTCAACTAGGCCTGAAGATGCGCTTTATGATTGGTCTCGTTATGAAAAACGTAAAGCCTTAGCCGCCGTTCGATATTTAGATGTAAACAACAAAATTAAATCTGATTTACGTGGTATTGCTAAAAAATTTGAAACCTTTCATGTTTTCGGCACGGACGAGTTAGGCCGTGATGTTTTGATGCGTTTAATCTATGGAACGCGTGTCTCGATGGGAGTCGGAATCCTGGTCGCACTTTCTTCGGCCTTAATTGGTCTGCTCATCGGTGCTATTGCCGGTTACTATGGTGGATTTATTGACAGCCTCTTAATGCGGGTAACAGATGCTTTACTCTCACTTCCCACAATTCCAGTTTTAATTGTTGTTGCCGCCATTGATCTCCAAAAACTTCCATTCGTAAATTCGATTATATCTACAGGCGGCGAAAGTATTTTAAAGCTCGTATTTATTCTTTGTTTATTTTCGTGGATGCCGATCTCAAGACTGGTGCGTGGAAGCATTTTGACTCTACGCGAACGCGAATTTATTTTAGCCTCCAAGACCCTAGGCGCATCAGATTTTACAATTATCACTAGGCATATGTTCCCAAATGTGATTGCTCCGCTACTTGTTTCTGTAACTTTGGGAGTTGGTGAGTCTATTCTATTTGAAGCGGCACTGAGCTTTTTAGGCTTAGGAATTCAACCACCCACACCAAGTTGGGGAAATATGCTATTTAATGCGCAGGAACTTATATATCAGGCACCTTTCTTGGCGATACTCCCAGGTCTATTAATTTTGTTCGTAACAATAAGCTTCAACTACGTTGGAGATGGATTGCAAGATGCTATTGATCCTAAAACAATTAGACGCTAGAATAAGAGTATATCAAAGGAGATAAACATGGGTGAGTTTAGCATATCGCACATATTGATACTTGGGGTAATTGCATTAATATTTTTTGGACCAAGTAGACTGCCCGCACTTGGACAATCTTTGGGTAAAGCTATTCGTGGATTCAAAGATGGCTTAAGCGAAATTGATGCGGACGCTAAAGATGTGGGACCACAAAAAGAATTAAAATCCAATCAAGAAACAACTAAACAGACAACAGAAGAAAAAACTGAGCACAAATCTTAAATCTTCAGAATTTTCAACTGCTCTACGTGCTGCTGCCAGATCACTTGGTATTCAAACATCTTATACAAGTAATGAAGGTCAAACTATCTGGGCGCCTAGTCCGACTTTAGCTAAATTATGTGAAAGTCTATCGGCTATTTTACCAGCTAATAAGGCAGATGCGCTTAATATATTAAAAAAAAAACATGAACTCATAGTTGCAAGTAAAGTTCCCGCCAGTGTTGTGGCCTGGGGTGGAACACTTAGAAAATTTCACATTCAACTTAATACTCAACTTGAAACAAAAACAAACCCCTCAGACGTACAGCTAAAAATTTCTGATAAAGTTCTAGATTTCAAAATTCTGAATACTCTCAATCGAAAAAACCGCAAAACACTGTACATACAAGTCACTACAAAAATTCCCATCGGATACCATGATCTTTTATTATTTATTAAGGGTCAAAAAACGGCCACCAGCTTTATTATTTCTGCTCCTGAAAAACTGGAGGTAAAAACCGCACGCGCCTGGGGTCCATTTTTACCGACCTATGCCCTTAGATCAAATTCAAATTGGGGCATCGGGTCCTATACAGATTTAATGAGGGCTGCGCTCATATGTAAAAAATATGGAGCAAGTTTTATATCAATTTTGCCAAGCTTAGCTGGTCGTTTTGAAGCTAGCGATTGCGATCCTAGCCCCTATTCAGCGCTCACACGTTTTTTCTGGAACGAGATTTATCTTGATGTGGATTCATTACTGCAAAAGTATCCGGTTAAAGAAGCCCTGCAGATGCGCGAGTCTGCAGATTTTATTAAAAAATTATCAGTCTTAAGAGATTCTGAATATGTTGATTATTACAAATGTTACCAATTGAAAAAACAGTTTTTGCTACTGCTGGCTGGTGATTTTTTTAAAAAAACTCTGCCGGATTCCTATCATTTGTTTCTAGAAAAAAATCCTCAGGCTTTACGTTATGCCGAATTCAGAAGTAAAAATAACCAAGAACCTAACGGTAATACTGAACGTGAGATCAATTATCATCTTTTTGTACAGTATGAAACAGATCTGGCACTTATGAATATTTCACGCAATTCTGGAATAGATCTTTATATGGACTATCCGGTTGGCGTAAATGATTCTGGTTTTGATTATAAAGATGATGACACTAATTTTTTAGGCAGCGTATCCGTGGGAGCTCCACCAGAACCCGTTTTTCAATTGGGTCAGGATTGGGGTTTCCCCTCTTTTCATCCACAAAAACTTCCCTTAAAAAAATATTCTTATTTTATCGATAGCATACGTCAGCATCTTAAATATTCTAAAATTCTACGGCTGGATCATGTTATCGGACTTTACCGGATTTATTCTGTACCCAAGGGCTATGGGGGAAAAAATGGCGCTTATATAAGATTTTCTGAAGAAGATTTTTTTGCTATTATTGTGCTCGAAGCTTCAAATGCAGGTGCCGATATTATCGGAGAAAATCTCGGAACTGTTCCTGCAAAAGTAAATGAAATTCTTAAAAAGAGAAACCTCAAAGGAATGCAAATTTTACAACTGGATCTTGGCGAAAGGCCTGAGAATCTCATCTCAAAAATTGATCAAAATACACTATGCGCATTAAATACTCATGATATGCCGATGTTTGAGAGCTTCATGAAAGCCGAAGACCTTGATGAGGTACTCAGCCTCGGAATTCTGCATTCAGATTTTTATGCTCAATTTAAGCAGGAAAGATTTGAACAGCTGCAAAAATGGGAGAATATTTTTCTTAAAAATCCTGTTATTGGTGCACTTAAATATTTGGCAAGCTCCAAATGCCATTATTTAGTCGTGAACCTTGAAGACCTTTGGAATGAGGAGCGACCTCAGAATATTCCGGGTACCTGGAAAGAAGTACCCAATTGGCGCCGTAAGATGGCGATCCCTATTGAAGAGTGGGAAAACCATGAAAATTGCAAACTGGCGTTTAACTCTTTAAAAACTACATTTTCTTAAATTCGTTATTAATTTATTGCCCCTCGATAAGAGCTATGTTTTTATGGCGCCATTAGTGATTTCATTGCTATTTTCAAGAGGGGAATTGATTTTTGGCGTTAAGAATTACAATCATAAAATCATCAGCCTTGCTTTGTTTTTTACTGATGCAACTCGTCTGTATTAACTTGCTTTTTGGAATTGATACTGCAGATTCAAAACGCCTAGATGTTATAGCCTATTGGCTCGATTCCCAACATATGATGGTGCAAATTCCCGCTCATATCATGCCCCGAAATTCGTTGAAATTTTATCTTCGTGAGCAAGCGACTCCCAACAGTTTTAACACGGAACTACCAGCGCTGTCGTATAACAGCGACGTGATTATTCTGAGCACAGCTTCCATTCCACTTGCTCAGCAAAAAGAACTGGTCAGTAAAGCCCTAGTTCTTGATGTGATGTCAGGTCGATTTTTAATGCAAAGAACTGGCATTGCTATGACAACAATTCTGGATGATCTTTTTTATACAGATACGTCATTAGGACAGATCTGGACTTCTGAAAACGTCGAAATTAAAATTTGGTCACCTACAGCCCAAAAAATGATTCTTCATCTTTATGATTCACCACAGGCTGCAACTCCAGTTTTATCGAGTCCTATGGCTGCAAAAAATGGCATCTGGAGTATAAAACTTTCCACAAGCTATAAACTCCATTATTTTCAACTAGAAGTTGTTAACTTTTTTCCAGAGTTACTAAGCTACCAAAATGTTTTTGTTACCGACCCCTACTCGCATGGTTTATCCACCGACGGACAAAAAACTTTACTTGTGGACCTTGAAGACCCGCAAACTAAACCCACTGATTGGGATCAATATAAATTGCCCGATCCAGTTAAAACTATTGAATCTGTTGTTTACGAAAACCACATTCGTGATTTAACGGCTCATGATTTAAATATTCCTAAAGCGCTTCAGGGAAAGTATCTAGGCCTCGCCGCTGAAGAATCACAAGCTTATCTGTATTTAAAAGAAATCAAAAATGCCGGCATCACGCATTTACATTTATTGCCATTTTACGACTTCGCAAGTGTACCCGAAAATAAAGCTCATCTTGAAACTTTGCCTGACCTTGATTGGGGTTCTCCAGATGAAGCTCCTACCGCCTTAGCTCGTATTCGACGTAAAGATAATTACAATTGGGGCTACGATCCAGTGCACTGGTTAAGCCCTGAAGGCAGCTATGCAACAAATCCTGATGGTATCTCTCGAATTTATGAAATTCGAAAAATGATCCAGTCACTTCATAAATTAAACCTGCATATCACACAGGATGTAGTTTTTAATCACACCTATGCTTCGGATTTTACAAGTTACTCAGTGCTAAATAAACTGGTTCCTTCTTATTATTACAGATTAGAACCTAAAGGTGTTGTGGCCACGTCTTCTTGTTGTGCCGACACTGCATCAGAAAACCGTATGATGGAAAGACTGATGATCGACTCTATTAAGCACTGGATTAAATATTATCATATTACTTCTTTTCGTTTTGATCTGATGTCGTTTCACTCGCGTGAAACAATGATTAAAATTCGCGATATCGTTAAAGATGACCTCAACATAAAATTCAATTACCCTGCAAATAGCGTATTGATATTTGGTGAGGCTTGGGCTTTTGGTTCTTTAAATGATCGAAGACCGGATCTTGCGATGACACAAAAAAATTCATTCGGTAGTGGTATCGGTGTATTCAATGATCGCCTTCGCGACGCCCTACGCGGCGGCACCACCAACCTATCGGAGCCTGCGGATCAAGGTTTTATAACAGGCTTATTTGACAATTTTAATTATAGTCCAAGAAACCGCAATTCGCCTGTTACCGAATATGATCGCCTTGAAAAACATCTCCATCTAAAAGACGTTGTAAAAATCGGACTAGCCGGTAATTTAAGAGATTTCATCTTTAAAGAACACTGGGGAAGTTTACAATCAGCCGGTAATATTAATTTCCGTGGCGCACCGGTTGCGTATTCCGAAGCTCCACAAGAAAGCATCAATTATGTTTCCGCCCACGACGGCACAACACTTTGGGATGCTATTCAGGCTAAGCTACCCTATCAATCAGAGTGGGCACAGCCTGCAACCGCTCCACTATGGGAACGTGTGCGCAGGCAACAACTGGCTCTTTCAATTGTTTTATTTTCCCAAGGTATTCCTTTTATTGAAGGCGGTAGCGAGATCTTACGTAGTAAAAACGGTGATGTGGATTCTTATGATTCCGGAGATTACTATAATGCACTTAATTTAAATTTAAAAACCAATAACTGGACTCGAGCATTGCCTCCACCTTGGAAAAATGATTCTGAGTGGGGTTTTTGGAGTGAGCGTATTTCAGATCAATCAATTAATCCACGCCCTGAGGATATAAGCGGAACTTTGAATATATTTAAAGCTCTCCTAAAAATTCGCAAAAATCATGAAGCCTTTAAAATAGATAATTTAAAAAACATACAAAAACGTCTTTCTTTTTTAGATGAAACTCACCGCGGCGATTCTGAAATTTTAGTCATGAATTTAGTAAGCAGCAAAAGTAACAATCCTGATATCATAGTTATTTGGAATACCTCACGACTTGAAAAAAATTGGCAGCATTCAATTTTAAATAATCAAAATTGGAAAATCGAACCTACGCTGAATGTACAAAACACTCCTTGGCTGAGTAAAGTAATATTAGCAAAAGGCTCTGTCCTCTTGCCGCCGCTTTCGTTTGTTATTCTGGTGGGATCTACTGAGTTATGATTTTTCAGATGAAAAAAATAATTTATTTACTGATTTTTTCATTTAGTTTTTCTTTTGCGAAGGAAAGTCCGACAAAACCAGTCCAGATCCAAATCTGGCATCAAATGATTTACTCACACCGTGAGGTCCTGGCCCGCGCAATTACTACTTTTGAAAATAGCAATCCCGGTGTTAAAATTCGCGCCACTTACCGAGAAACCGAAGAACTCAGATCGGCATTTCAGTCTGCGGCCATGGGGGGATCTGGTCCACACTTAATCTATGGCCCCAGTGATCAAGTTGGTCCTTTTGCGGCGATGGGCTTAATTAGCCCCTTAGAAAATGAACTACCAACTGAATTTTGGAATCAATTTGATTCTTTAGCAGTGCCTGTCTATCAAGATCATCGTTATATCGTCGGCGACACTGTGGGAAACCATCTGATGCTCATTTACAATCGTAAAATTGTTAAAAATCCTCCGGCCACAATTGCCGAGCTTATTGCTCAGGCCAAGCAGTACACAATTGACTCCGATAAGGACTCCAAAATAAATCAGTGGGGTTTGGTTTTTAATTTCACCGAGCCTTTTTTCTTTGTTCCTTGGATCAATGCTTTTGGCGAAGGTTTTTTAAAAAACCAAATCGAACCTAATCTGAACACAACAGCAACCCAAGCGGCTTTTACATTCATTCAAGATTTAAAAATAAAACATAAAGTAATCCCACCTGAATGCGATTACGAAATGGCAAACTCATTATTTAAAGAAGGTCGAGCGGCCTTTATAATAAATGGGGATTGGTCTTGGGGCGACTATAAGGAAGCTAAAATTGATTTCGGTATTGCACCGCTACCACAAAATGAAGTTACAAAATTATGGCCTGCACCATTGGTTGGAACTAAGGGTTATTCTTTGAATGCTAATATCACCGACTCAGAAGAGAAAAAAATAACATTAAAAGTTTTGCAATTTTTAACTTCGGAACAGGTACAAACACTTTTTTTAGCTGAAGTTGGCACGCTTCCTTCGAATTTAAACTTGCGTAGCCAAGCTGGTGTTAAAAATAATGCGCAGCTAACCGCATCAGCTCAAGTCATGCTTTATGGCCAAGCTATGCCCATGGTGCCAGAGGTTCGCGCTGTGTGGGATTCCTTACGTAAACATTATCAGGCCGTATTAGGTGGGCAGGAACTTCCAGTCACAGCAAGCGAGGCCGCACAACTTGATGCCATCAAGCAAATCTCAAATATGAATAATGTGACGCAACCCGGTCTACAAGCAAAACTCATTTCTGGATTATTAATTGTTATTTTAATTTTATTATCTTTTTTTCTGCTTCGCAGATTTCCTGAATTTATCAGAGCGCTCCGTGCTCAGCCCCTTTACTGGGCTATGCTGCTTCCCTCGTTGCTGATCATCTTTTTAATTGTCGTCTACCCATTTTTCTACAATATACTTATTTCTATTTCAAATTTCGGACTTCGTACTTTTAAAGACTGGCAGATAATAGGTTTACAGAACTATGTTGAAGTGTTTAGTGATTTTCAATTTTATTCAGTATTATTAAAAACTATTATCTGGACTGTAACTAATGTGGCCACCCATGTGGCCATCGGTTTAGCTCTCGCCATTTTTATTGATCAACTCCTACCATTTAAGGGCTTATGGCGCGTGCTGCTTATTATTCCTTGGGCCATACCCCAGTATATAACAGCTTTAACCTGGCGCGGACTTTTTAACCAAGAATACGGGCCCATTAATCATTTTTTACAAACTTGGTTTCAGCTTCCTGCTGTGCAATGGCTGAGTCAGCCTTTCACAACATTTTTTGCATGTTTTATTACAAATGTATGGCTTGGATTTCCGTTTATGATGGTTGTAGCTCTAGGTGGACTTCAGTCTATTCCGCAAAGTTTATATGAAGCTGCAAAAATTGATGGAGCTAACGAGTGGCAAAGATTTAAACTCATCACCTGGCCACTGCTACTACCGGTTATGATACCCGCTGCACTTTTAGGTTTTATCTGGACCTTTAATAACCTCAATGTTGTCTGGCTGGTGTCCAACTCGGGAGAGCCCGCTGATCAAACTCATATTTTGGTGAGTTATGTTTATAAATCAGCCTTTAATCTTTATCGCTATGGCTATGCTGCCGCTCTTTCACTGATTATATTTATTTTGTTAATGGCTTATGGTTTTTGGTTTGTACATAAGAAATCACTTAAAGAAAAGACTTCAATATGAAAAAGATTTTTGCATTAGTTGTAATTATTCTATTCAGTGTTTTTTCTATTTATCCAGTTTTATATGTTCTAACAGTTTCACTCAGAACAGATCAGGCCTTTCAGGCTAATCAGCTTAATTTTTTTGGTGATAATACCGGTTTTCAGAATTTCACCCGGCTGATCACCGAAACAGATTTTCTGATCTGGTTCCGTAACTCTGTATTGGTCTCTGGAACCTCAACAATTCTAGGTGTAACAATGGCCGCCACCGCAGCCTATGCCTTATCTAGATACTCTTTTAAGGCTAAACGCTGGATACTTTTTTCGCTACTGACGACGCAGATGTTTCCGGCCACCATGCTGATGCTGCCCTTTTTTATTATTTTAGCGAAGTTACAACTCATCAACTCTTTTATGGGCTTATTTATAATTTATGCCTCAACAGCTCTGCCTTTTTGCATTTGGCAAATGAAAGCCTATTACGACACACTACCTATAGATCTTGAAGAGGCCGCACTCCTTGATGGTTGCTCAAAATGGCAGGTTTTTTATAAAATAATTTTACCAATTTCATCTCCGGCTTTAGTTATAACCGGGTTATTTTCATTTATGGCAGCCTGGAGCGAATATATGATTGCCGCCATTGTTCTGCAAGATCCCGCACTCTATACTCTACCCTTAGGTTTAAAAAGTTTTCAGGCAAGTCTAGCGACTCAATGGGGCTTATATGCCGCCGCCGCATTGATTGTTAGTATTCCAGTTGTACTGTTATTTTTTATGTTATCAAGATATCTAATTTCAGGCCTAACCGTTGGCAGTGTGAAAGGTTAATTATGAACTACATTGAGCTAAAAAATATTTCAAAAAAATTTTCAAACAACCAGGTTCTTAAGAATATTAATTTAAATGTGAAATCCTCTGAGTTTTTAGTGCTGGTTGGCCCTTCTGGCTGCGGTAAAAGTACCTTGCTACGAACAATTGCAGGTTTGGAAACACCCGACAGTGGCGATGTGATAATTGCTGGAGTTCGCGTGAACTCTGTACAGCCCCAAGATCGAAACTTAGCAATGGTTTTTCAATCCTATGCGCTTTACCCTCATTTAAGTGTTTATGATAATTTAGCTTTTTCATTAAAATTAAAAAAAGTCTCTGACACCGAGATCAAAAAACAAGTTTTAGAAACCGCTCATTTTTTACAAATAGAGAGTTTTTTAGATAGAAAACCAAAAGCTCTCAGCGGTGGACAGCGTCAGCGTGTGGCCTTAGGTCGTGCACTCGTTAAAAGACCGCCTTTAATTTTATTTGATGAACCTTTATCAAATCTTGATGCTCATTTGCGCCAGCAAATGCGACTTGAAATTAAAAGAATACATCAACAAATGAACTGTACAGTTATTTATGTCACGCACGATCAAGTCGAGGCAACCACTATGGGAGATCGCATTGTGGTGATGAAACAAGGCGAAATTATTCAAGTTGACCAGCCCACTAAAATTTATGAATCTCCACAAAACACATTTGTGGCGGGCTTTATCGGTTCACCTGAAATCAATATATTGTCTGGCGAGTTCAATAATCTTAAAATGAATAATATCGAAATTGGCATCAGACCTGAATACCTTAGAATTCAAGAAAAAGCCGGCTATCAAAATACCGGCACCGCGGTCATCAATTATATAGAAAATCTAGGTTCACATAATCTTTATCATCTCACTCAGAACGATGTTAAAATTCGTGTCCTACAAAGCCCTGTTGAAGGTGCAAGCGTTGGACAAAAAATACCACTTTATGTAAAAGCAGAAAAAATTATCAGATTTGATGCCCAAACTAAAATGAGACTGCAGGATTGATATGCGATACTATATCTCTTTATTATTTTTAAGCACACTCTTAACTCACCAATTACTGATGGCTGCGCCTAGAACAGTTTTTGTTCAATTATTTGAATGGCCCTGGAAAGACGTTGCCAAAGAATGTGAACATTATCTTGGCCCTAATGGATTTGCTGCTGTACAGGTATCTCCTCCACAAGAACATCTTTCTACAAATAATTCTTTTTGGTGGGAGCGTTACCAGCCCGTATCCTATAAAATATTAAGTCGTTCTGGTAACGAAGAAGACTTTAAAGATATGGTTCAGCGCTGCAATAAAGTTGGCGTTGATATATATGTTGATGCGGTCATCAATCACATGTCGGGCTTTGAAAGTGGCCAGGGCCTTTCGGGATTTCCGTTTACACACTATAGTTACGATAACGTATACAATTATGATGATTTTCATCATTGTAACCGAAACGACAGCGACGATATTGTCAACTTCACTGATCGTTATGAATTATTTAATTGTGAACTCTTAAATTTGGCCGACTTAAATACCAGTGCAAATAAAGTTAAAAAAACAATTTCCAATTATCTGAATAAACTGACGGACTACGGTGTTAAAGGATTTAGAATAGATGCCGCCAAGCATATGAGTCCAGCTGATCTAATTGGTATCAAAAAAAATCTAAAAAATTCTCCTTATATTATTCAGGAACTTATTATCAGCGCAGCAGAACCAATTGGTTACAACGAATACAGCTCCATCGGTGATATGACCGTATTTGCTGTACCATTTTTACTGGGACAGGCCTTTAAACATCAACACTTGGGCGCCCTTAGAAACATTAATCTGGGCCTTCCCGCCAGCGATCAGGCCATAGTTTTTATTGATAATCATGACTTACAAAGAATAAACGAACGTTCAAGTTTATTAACCTATCAACAAGACCACTCAGCCTTTCGCTTAGCACAGGTTTTTTTACTGACTTGGCCCTATGCCTACCCGCAAATCTATTCTGGTTTTAATATGAATAGTTTTGATCAGGGACCTCCCGTTGATAGCAATCGAATGACCATACCGATTCTTGATGAGAATTTAAATTGTAGCTCTGCTTGGACCTGTGAGCATCGTTTACCCGAAGTTGCAGGCCTTGTGAAATTCAGAAATTTTACCGATAACGCCTTTTACACCACTGATTGGTGGAGCAATGGAACAGATCAATTAGCTTTTTCAAGAGGTTCACTTGGTTTTGTAGCCATTAACAACTCCGCACAGCTTATGCAGCGAGAACTACAAACTTCGCTGCCGCAAGGAGAGTATTGCAACTTAGCAGAATCTGTTAACACAAAGGATAGCAATTGTGAAAAGCTCTACATAATAGACAAAAACTCTCGGATTAAACTCAAACTACAACCACAAACTGCACTGGTATTATTAAAAAAATGAAAAAAAGTAGTACTGCCCTAAAATACAGTATCGGTCTTGATTTAGGCGGCACCAAACTTGCCACCGCTTTAGTTGATAGCCGCGGAAATATTTTAGAATACAATAAATTTCCACTCGAAATAAACAAGACTAAATCCCCACAAGAAGCCAAAAAAAAAGTGATTTCATTTATGCAATCGGCCTGCGAAGACTACAAACGCCGATATCCAACTCAAACTTCTGCTAAAAACTTTATGGGTATTGGTCTTGCTAGCGCTGGACCTCTTAATATAAAAACCGGTGAATTAATTGATCCCTCAAATTTTAAAGACTGGAAACGCTTTAAAATTGTTCAAGAATTAACATCTGCCCTAAAAAAAATAAATTGGCAGCCTAAAATATATTTTCAAAACGATGCCATAGCCTCTGCCTTTGCCGAAAAATGGATTGGCGCTGCTAAAAATTGTAAAAGTTTTGTCGTGGTAACTGTCGGTACCGGAATTGGCACCGGAGTCATTTTTAACGGACTACCCTGCCAAACTGAGGGCATGGGCTCTGAATGGGGCCATTTGCTAGTTGATGTTAAAGGCATGCAGCAACATAAATCCATGATTACAGAGCACACAGTTGAAGGAATCGCTTCCGGAACTGCACTTCTAAAAAGAGCAAAGGCACTTGGTTTTAAGGGCAGCTCAGTTGAAGAATTAGTTGTTGAAAATGAACAAACGACCCAATACAAAATTTTATTCGACGACATGGCGTGGGCTCTGGCAGCACTTTGTTACAGCCTTTCTATGGGTTTTCATTTTGATAAAATTCTTTTTAGCGGTGGCTTAATAAAAATTAAACATCTGTACTGGGAACAAACCAAAAAAATCTACTCCGATATGATACGCCAAAGAAACCCCGCATTTTTAGCGCCGATTGCAGTGGCTAAAGCCGGAAATAAAGCTGGCGTTGTTGGGGCTGCGAGTTTGCCGTATTTGCTTCGGAATTAATAGCTCAACTATTCCCTCATCTTCTTATAAATATTGATCAGCCCATTCGTCGAACTATCGTGACCATTTACAACAGCAGAACTTTCAAGTTCAGGTAAAATTTGGTTAGCTAATTTTTTACCGAGCTCAACACCCCATTGATCAAAACTAAAAATATTCCAAATGACTCCTTGAGTGAACACTTTATGTTCGTACATCGCAATTAAGGAGCCTAAAATTTCCGGAGTAAGTTTCTTGTAAATAATTGAATTACTAGGATGATTACCTTTAAACTGTTTATAGGGATCGCTAGCACTTGTATTACCAAAAGCCAAAGCTTGGGTTTGAGCAAAAAAATTAGAAAGTAATTTTGCATGATGGTCCGTTAAATTATTCAGACTATTTGCCGCTATTAAAAAATCACAAGGAACAAGTTTTGTACCCTGGTGCAGTAATTGATAAAAAGCATGCTGCCCGTTGGTGCCGGGCTCTCCCCAAATAACTGGACCCGTTTGATACTTGATGGGCTCCCCGTTACGATCTACAGATTTTCCATTACTTTCCATATTGCATTGCTGAAGATAGGCTACGAATCGATGCAAATACTGGTCATAGGGTAAAACTGCTTCTGTCTGACTACCTAAAAAATTGCCGTACCAAATTCCTATTAGGCCCATAAGCACCGGGATATTATGTTGTAGAGGTGTATTTGCAAAATGAGTGTCCATGGCTTCAGCGCCGTTTAATAGTTTTTCAAAATTCTCATAACCTATAGAACAAGCTATTGATAAGCCAATAGCCGAACACCAACTGTACCTGCCGCCGACCCAATCCCAGAATTCGAATCTATTTTCATTTGTTATGCCGAATTCATTAACAGCCTGTGCATTTGTCGAAATAGCTGCAAAATGTTTGGCAATATGTTGCTTATCTGCCGCTGCTTTTAAAAACCATTTTTGTGCCGTATGGGCATTTGTCATCGTTTCTTGAGTGGTAAATGTTTTTGAAGCGACTAAGAAAAATGTTGTTTCGGGTTTAAGTGCTTTTAAGGTCTCATAAATATGCGCGCCATCAACATTAGAAACAAAATAAGTTTTGATATTCGGTAATTGGTAAAATTTAAGAGCTTCGGTGATCATATGCGGGCCAAGGTCAGAACCACCAATACCGATGTTAACAATGTCAGTTATGGGTTTTCCCGTATACCCAAGTAATGATCCTGAAGAGATTTTATTAGAAAATTTCTTCATTTGTTCTAAAACTCTGTTAATAGCCGGCATTATATCCTGACCATCTACTAATATTGGCTTTTTGCTTTGTTTTCTGAGCGCGGTGTGCAGTACAGGACGGTTTTCAGTTTTATTAATTTTTTCGCCAGAAAAAATTTGTTTAATTGCACCTGTTAAATTGCACTCTTCTGCCAGTTGCAAAAGTAATTTTATAGTTTCGTCAGTTAAAATATTTTTAGAATAATCAAGATGGATTTTGTTATCAAAATTCAATGAAAATTTTGAAAAACGATCAGGATCCTTCGAAAATAGTTCGTTCAAATGAGCTGACTTCATTTTTTCAGAATGCTCACTAAGTAGCTTCCAGGACTGTGTTTGTGTAGGATTAGTTGATTTTAACATGGCTCAACTCTTTCAATTGTGTAGGAGTAATTGAATCTGAAATAATACCCCTGATTGTATTTTTGTATTTAAGGTATATCGAAACATCATTGACCGTCCATAAAACTACCGGAAGTTTTTCTGATAACTTAATAAAAAAATCAGATAAATCCTGATATCTTAAGTTTATCATCTGCGGCTTACATATTAGGTTAATAAAATAAGAATAGCGGACATACGAAGGACCGCTACGATTTTCAAACGTTAAAAGCAGCGCGCGGTAAACCTCCGAGCAAAAAAAACGCATTTTGATCAAACTGAGTGGATTAAAGCTAGAGATCATCACTCTATTTTCAAGATAGTGTTTCCCAATCAGTTCACAAATTTTTCTTTCAAGTTTACAGCTTATGATTTCCAGCGATTTGATTTCAATATTTAGTTTAAAGTTATTTTTTTGAGCCACCCAAGTAAAGAGCTCTTCAAGCGTAGTAACTTCAGTAAGGGCCTTTAATTCACTATAGGTCATCTGACTAATAATTCGATTTTGGTAACTGTCATCGTGAAACAAGATCACCACCTCATCAGAGGTCAGTCGAACGTCAAATTCGGTCATTTCATAACCCGCATCGGCGGCGGCCTTAATTGCGGCCAATGTGTTTTGCTTAGCTCCATTAATCCAATAACCACGATGCGCCTGTAAGCTTGGCAACCAGTGATTTATACTATAAGTTTTTAATGAATCCAAAACTTACACCCTTTACTGAATACGCCTAATTAGCATTTCATCATCTGAATTTTTCATTATATTAAATTTATGTAGGACATTAGGACTTTTCATTATAATTTTAGCATTCATTCCATTTTGATATATAACCGAACCCTTAAACGACAAATATGTATCTGATTTGCTTGTAACGTCACTTAAAAAATTGGAATTTAACTCAAAGTTAACATTTTTCCAGTTACTTCCGGATAGTACAAGATTGGTCTTACTGCTGTTAATGACATCTAACTTAAAGCCGTTATCGATATTTAATATCTGCTTGATAATTTTATTTTTAATAAAACTTGGATCACTGGTCAGGCGCACTGGTTTAATAGTTGCATGTAAACTTTCAGTTTCTTTGTTATTAGAAAGAACTTGGTCAATATTAATATTAAGTCCCGTCATCGTAATGCCAGGTAACAGGATTTTATCGGAATAAATTTTTAAACTATGAGTTTCCTGGCTATTTTTAATATAATTCCAAGACACTTCCATTTTAGGGGATTGCTCAACAAATGTAAACTGCTTCCATATTTTTTCATCTAATGTAACGCCGCTGAATTTAAGGTCGGCAGTAAGGGCTGTAGATTTCACATTATACTGACCCGAGAATTTCCCCCCGACCATTTGTTTGTTGATCACAAAATCATTGGCTTCAAACTTTATGTTTTCAAAACCACGAACTATTTTAATATTAATGTGTTCAATATTCTGCAGATCCCTTCGTCCGCGGTTAGAAAAGACTGCCTTGATATCTTTTAATTCACCATTAAAGCTATACGACCTTTCAGTTTCATATTCTAATCTGCCCGTAAGATTTCCTAAACTTTCAAAACTATCAAGTTTATTTTCTAATTTATTTAAATCTTTAAGTACAGACAGAGGTAGTTTATTAATCTCTAAAATAAAGGGGCTAACTCTTAATTGTGAACCCGAGTGATCCAACGCAAGTTCATCTATTTTTAATAAACCATTTTCTACATAGACTTGAATGTATTTAAATTTGGTTTCAATCTCAGTTTTACCATTGAGCAGAAATTCACCCTTGCTTTTGAAGCTGATAGATACCGGCACCTTATCAAAATTAATTTCACTGCCCGCTCTAATATCGCCGAATAAAGGATAAAGTGCCTTGGCCGACACATGACCCAAATTCAATTCATACAAAACATTATTGGAGTTCGTTATGTTTTGAGCGAACAAATGAATATCCCCATCAAGTAATTTTCCGTTGATGTTAAGAATAGATTCGATCTGATTATTCTCTTTAGCTTTAATAACGGCGACCAAATCAGAATTTAAAAAATAGACATCAGTTCTTGTGTCTTTGATAGCATTAATTTGTGCCTTAATATTAAGTTCAGATAAATTATTTTCTTTATACAAAAAATCCAGACTTAATTGTTTTAAAATAATTGGCTGATCTGTTTTTTTGCTGAAAATAATTTTTAGCTTTTCAATATAGATTTCCTTGAGTGCTGCATCAGTTTGATTAAAAAATAAATTCTTAAGGCCGGCCTTCGCGGTCTTACCCTCAGTTACTGCGCTATCGGCCGGCGTGTCCGACGAAGCTACGGCCCTTGAGTCCAGCAGCTCAGCGTTTGTGGTGGATCTTGCAATACATTTTTCAATATCAGAAAGTCGCAGTTCAATTTCTTTAATTCGAACTTTAGGAATGCTGTTATTGATACCTAAAATATTAAGTATCGAAATTGGAACTTCAAGCTCTTCTACATATATCTGAGTGTTTTGACAGAGTTGATTTTTGGGGCTCAGGCGTAACTTAGTAACGACCAGCGCCGGGAAAGGCAGTCCCCAGCGGGATAAAGTCACTTTTGCTGATTCATAGTCTAGGTTAAAATCACTCTTAAGGCGGTCAATGGATCTGTCTATATGAACTTGAATCCGACTTTCAGAAATTTGTGAACGTAAAGCTAAGCCAATAAAAATAGATATTACAAGACCTATAGTAAAAATTCGCAGCCCGGGCTGGTCAATAACGGCTCGACTCATGTGACTCTATACAAACTTGAAAGATAAAATTTCGTATTCTTTATCGCCTTTTGGACTTTGTACTGTAACCAAATCACCTTTTTTTTTGCCAATCATCGCGCGGGCTAGAGGAGAAATAATTGAAATCTTACGTTTTTTAACATCGGCTTCGTCTACACCGACGATTTGATAAACGGATTTTTCATCTGTTTCAGTGTCAACAATCTCAGTGGTAGCACCAAAAACTATGCGATCTGATTTTATAGTGGCTGGATCTATAGCTTCGACACCAGCCAGTTTTCCCTGAATTTCACCGATCCTACCCTCAATCATTCCTTGTCTTTCTTTCGCAGCGTCGTATTCAGCATTTTCGCTTATATCACCGTGGGCTCTGGCCTCTTCGATAGCCTTGATAATTGCAGGCCTTTCTTCAAGAATTAGTTTTTTAAGTTCGGCCTCAAGTATCTGTTTTCCATGTAATGTAATTGGTAGAGTCTCAAGTGACATAAAAGCCTTACTTTCTGTTTGCGTCCATTTTGCGTCGATCTTCTTTTTGCCTATTTTTTAATCTATACGAAAGCCTATTTTATACCAAATATTCAGTCTATACACAAACACATGAGGACAGACTATAGCGCGTCAAATTACACTATTAATATGAAATATTATAAGAGTTTATAAATGAATATTCTGCCACTACTGGATGCTGCTAAAACAATCTGGCTATCTACGCATAAAAGTGCGGATGGTGACGGTCTCGGAAGTGAGATTGCATTTTATCATGCTCTTAAAAACCGAAATTATTCGGTCAAAATAATCCATAATGACCCCGTCCCTGAAAGATACCATTTTTTACTCGGCAGCATTGAGGTTTTAGATTCGAACAAAATCGATAAAAATATCTTCTCGCCGCAGGATCTCACCTTCATTTTTGATACGCATGATCCTAAACTCTGCTCCCCTTTATTTGGTTTTTTGCAAGAGACTCAGTCTAAAATTTTTTTTGTTGATCACCATGTGGTATTCGAAAAAAAACTTGATAACGTCGGTTATCACATTGATGAAAATGCCAGCTGTACGGGAGAAATTGTTCTGGAGCTCATAAAAGAAATAAATGGTGTTGTCGACCAGAACATCGCAACGGCCCTGTACACCAGTCTGTTATTCGACACCCAAAGTTTTAAATTGCTCAGAAATCCGGTTAAAATATTTAACATGGCAAAAGAACTTATTCTTGCCGGAGCAAGCCATAATCTAATTCATAGTATTCTATTTGATAATTGGTCCATTAATAAAATGAATTATTTATCGAGATTAATCCATCAAGTAACCTATATTAATAATGACACTGCGATTATTAACATAACAAAAGCCGATTTGAATGAATTCAGCCTAAATACTGATGATGTCAGCGATCTTGTGGATTTATTCATGTCCGTAAAAAGTCTAAAAACCTCTATTGTTGTAAGAGAAGACGCCTATAATTACTTTAAACTGAGCTTTAGAAGTCGCAGCAAAGAGATTCTCAGTTGGGCTCGAGTATTTGGTGGCGGTGGTCATCTTTATTCAGCAGGAGCCTGGGTGAATGATTCTGCAGAGAATATTTTAAAAAAGATAAATGTTCTGATAGACACTAAAAAATAATCGCTAGACGTTCGTCAGTTTGCCCGACTCCAGTAACCGATATAAAAACTTAATCTGATCGTTAAGAGAGTGCAACTCCATCATTTCGTATTGCATATCAAAATCATATATTAAATAGGCACCAAAAGCTCCGATCACTTCTTGCGGACCTATTAAACTTCTAATAAAAATATCTCTTTGTAAGGAATCCTGAATATTTTTAGTAACCCATCTAACCAGCACTTCACTTAAAGTAATATAATAAGATTTTAACGCATCATCTAGAATTTTATCTTCATGCACCAAAGCGCCTTCAATGCTTGATACCGAATCAACAGTCTTCATTGTACTCAGGTCCAGTGAAACCTTGCCTTGCCCTGCCATAAAAACTAACATTGTGCCGTCGAGTCTCCTTTCAATAACCTGAGGAATCGAATACCCGGCAATGGGTCTAATTTCCTGAGATCCTTCTGGCACAAAACACAAGGCAATTGGAACTCCTTGCTGAATCGATTGATTTATCATTTCGATATAACGTGGTTCAAATATATTTAAGGGCTTGGTCGTATTCGGAAACAAATTTATATTCGTTAATGGAAAAATATAGAATTTTTTCAGTATTTTATCAGCGGTGCCAGGTACTTTCACTCCACTCATCAAAGTAATATAAATGCGCTCACAGTTTAGAGCAACGAAATAAAGTATTTATCGGCTTCACTTAAATTAATCCCCTTAATTTCCTCAATCATAAACCAGTCCAGCTTGTCATGATCGACTAATTTAAACTCGGGCTTATCTACTATTTGAGCGCTCCACAAATATATTTTGACCAACTTATTTTGATGCTGATCTTTATATTCGTATGTATTTTCAGCTATAAATTTGATACCCAAAGGTGATAAATCAAAGCCCAGCTCTTCATTAATTTCACGAATCAGTGCTTGCTTTTGGCTTTCACCAGACTCTATTTTACCACCGGGAAACTCCCAGCTGCCTGCACCCGAATGACCTGGACCCCGTCTAGCTAACAAAAATTTACCATCTGTCGAGCAGGTCAAGGCCAGTGCCACCACCTCAATTATCTTCTTATTTATCATATTCTGACTAGCTGACATGTAAATACTTTGATAAATTATTAGAGTGATTGCAATGAATTAATTCCTTACCTACTTGGGAGCCATATCACAATGCTAGATTTTCAAAATTCATACCTCATTATTTTATTAGCTGGAGTTTCATTCTTTTTATATGGCAGTGCCATGGCCTCAGCCAGTTTAGAAAAATTAATGGCGGCACGTATCACTAACTTAATGAATAAGGTTTCTTCCTCGCAGTTTTTATCAATCGGTGTCGGCGTTGCGCTTACGACTATCTTACAAAGTTCTGGCGCGGTAACCTCTATGCTTGTGGGCCTTGGTACGGCTCGCGTGATTAAATTACCGCAAGTGATGGGTATTATCATCGGTACGGCCATTGGCTCCACTCTGACAGTACAATTGATTTCGTTTGATTTAACCGCTTATGCACTTCCAATATTTGTCCTTGGTTTTACGGTTTATTTTTTAACTAAAAAGCAGACTATAAAAAATTTAGCCACTGTGCTGATGGGTTTTGCTCTGCTTTTTGTGGGTTTAAAAATGATCTCCGTCAGTTCGCACCACTATGCCAGTCTCGAAATTCTTAAGGATTTTTTCCAATCAATTCGTAATAACTCAATTTATTCTTTCTCGGCGGCCATGATTTTTTGCGCTTTTGTTCACAGCAGTGCCGTGACAATTGGTTTAGCGATGGGGCTGGCTAGCGCTGGCGTCATCTCAACTCATGATGCAATGTTATGGGTTTATGGTGCCAATCTCGGAACAACGTCTACAGCGCTGTTTGCTGCGGTCGGTAGTAATTACATCGGCAAACAGGTCGCCTGGGCTCATTTCTTTTACAAAGGTATAAGTGTTCTAATTTTTTACCCGATTACGAACTATTTTCTAGAATTTGTTGAAATTTTTAATACAACTACCAGCAGAAGCATTGCCAATGCCCACCTTTTTTTCAATGTTGCTTCTGCTATCATCTTTTTTCCGTTCATTAAAAAAGGTGCTGAATTTATTGAAAAAATATTTCCTAAAAATTCGGCTGACGAATTTGGCGCCGAGTTTTTAACAATGAATACGTACCAAAACTCTGCGCTTGCAGTCTCGTACGCACAGCGCGAAATTATGCGGATGGCCGATATTGTACTGAATATGATTAAAGATTCAGTACATCTTTTTGAAAGTGAAGATCCGATTTTAGTGCAATCTATTAAAGATCGTGACAATCAGGTTGATTTTCTTTATCGAGAAATAAAAATGTTTTTACTAGATCATGCCAATAAAAGTAATACAGTGGTTCACCAAAACATTATGAATATGATTATGTTCATCAGCGACCTTGAGCGAGCGGCAGACTCCATTGATATAAACATCAGAACTCTAGCGATAAAAAAGCACGCCTTAAAATTGGAATTTTCTTCCCAAGGCCTAGCAGAGATTCAAGCCATGCAGGCCCAAGTGGTCAAGGTGGCCTCGATGGGAATTAATGCCTACGATAATCCCCAAATGTGTGAGCTGGCCATCCAACTTAAAAGAGAACTTGCAAAAACTGAAATACAATATCGTGAAAACCATATCTACAGACTTAATCAGGGGCTCAGGGAATCGATCAACACCAGCTCTATTCATTTAGACTTATTAAGTGAGTATCGTCGTATCGCAAGTCTTCTTTGCAATCATGCTTATGCCACAACGAAAATTAAGGCGACTGACACAAATGGCTCTCCTTAGGTAGCTTACCTAAAGGGGTCTTACTTTTTGTGCAGCCTCAATGATAGACTTATACTCTTCAGAAAATCTTTGCATTAAGTCTTTGCTGAACTGGGCAGCTTCAATACCGAAGTCATTTAACGCACAAGTAGCAACCGGCGTTCCTTCATTTCCAACATTGAGGCCCAAATGAATCATCGACGACACCGTAGAACAAGAAGCAATAGAGACACTCAATTTTTTATTACCAAAATAGAGATCATCACCAGTGCGTTTTAATAGATGCCCTTTTTCCAAAAGCATAATTTGCACAATCGAAACCAGTAACCTCTGTAAAGAGACCGCAGTCATCAAGTTTTGACCAAAAATCTCCACAATAAAGTGTAGCATTTTATCAGATTTTATTTTGGCCTGAACCACAAAATCTTCTGCATCCACCATGTGCTTAAGACTTACATCGCAAGACCCTATAAAGGACACTATGGAGTCACCATGTAATTTATGATTTACATAGGCATAAAGCGGTTTTAATTCAGAGCCATCATAATTAATTTGTTCAGCAATAAATTTATATTTCATAATCTATTCCAGACTAATATTTTTCAAAGAGATGTTTGTAATCTAATCTTGTTGCCAGAAAGGCACGCTTTGTGCGCTTGCAAGGTTCACATTCACCACACCATAATTCTTTTGCTTGATAGCAGGGCCAAATTTTTTCAAAAGGTACCTTAACTTTTACACCCAATTCAACGATTTCTATCTTACTCATTCCTATCGTATAACATTGAATATCCATTTTGGTGGCCACCGAGTATGCAAATGATTTCCTTACTGAACGTATAAAATCCAAACTATTATCCGGAAAGGTTGCGGCCTCTTCTCTATTAAAACCAGGAACTAAAATCTCCGCACCCGTGCCTTCGGCAAAGCTTGCGGCGATATTCAAAAACACCCCATTTCGATTAGGAACCCAGACTGATTTTGCTGTAGCAATCGAAGCCGCCTGATTATCAATCAAAACACTTTTACCGGTTGGTATTGCGTACTTGTCCTGAGTGAGCGAAGACTTTCCCAGCTCTTTCATCCAAGGCAAATCTACAACTACATGTGCAATTTTATTATCATCAGCTATAATTTTAGCGCGCTGGATTTCTTTTTGAGCCGCCTTCTGACCGTAGTTAAAGGTAAGGGCTAATTTTACATTAGTCTCTACTAGTGCATTATAAAAATTGACCGTTGAATCTAAACCAGCAGACAGCAAAACAATAGAATCTTTTTTTATTGTCATAATTGTTTTAAATCCTTAACTAAAAGTTGAATGGTTTTTCGTCCGTTAAAATAATTCCATTGTAACTCACTTAGAAGTTGATATTTTTGGCCTACGTCCAATAAATCTTTAAGTTTATTACTGGGTGAAAACATCAACCCATCAACCTTGTGATTTTTTGTATTATCTGAAAAATTAAGTTTATAGTGCCCGCCTTTAAGTTCTTTTTTAGAGGTTAAAGACACCTGATCAAATTTTATTAAGGGAATATTAAACCCAACACCAAATGGACCTATAAAATCATGCCATTTCATCACGCTTTGGTTAATTTCTGATAGATCTGCAATTGTATCAAAATCAATCTCTACGGCCTGCTCTTGAGTCTTTGCCGATTGAAAGTACATTTTTAAAAGCTGCGCAAACGTCTGCAAATTTTTAGATGGCAATTCAAAACCGGCGGCGGCGGCGTGCCCTCCAGAGCGATTTAAAACACTTTCACAGCTTTTAAGTGCAGAAACTAAACTGGCCTCATATCCCGCAGGTAGACGAGAACTTCCAACAACTACACCTTCAGAATTTTCAGACCCAACAAAGGCAGGTCGATTATAATACTGCGACAATTTAGTAGCAATAAGCCCAATTATACCTCGATGAAAAAAAGGTGAGCTGACAAATACAAAATCAGGCTCGTTCCAATTTTCAAGCATTTTAAAAGCCTTGTTTTCGGCATCAATTTGCAAACTCTGCCGGGTTTCATTGTTTTCTAATATTCGATGTACAATTTGCTCGGATTTTTTATAATCGGTTTCTAAATAAATCTGCGCGGGAAGAATATCAGATTCCATACGCGATAAAGCATTTAATTTGGGTGCAAAACGAATAGCGACATCCTGAGAAGTCAGCTCTCGCCCATCTAATTTCAAAGCCTCAAGCAAAGACTTTAAGCCAGCTTTATCGGTTGTGGCCAAGGCTTTTAAACCATATTTAACCAGCACTCGATTGTCTTCAATTAATGGAACCATGTCGGTTAAAGTTCCGATACAAAAAAATTCTAAAACTTCTTTCAAATCCCATTCATTTTTGGGTAAAGTTGCATCGTCGTAAAAAGCACGCTTAACAGCTCGTAGTAAATAAAATGCAACTCCCGCGCCACATAAATATCCCAGCCCCGAAGTGCACTCTTTTTGATTCGGGTTTATAACAGTGAGGGCTTTAGGAAGCTCATCTGCTTGTAAATGATGATCGGTTAAAATAACATCGACCCCTAATTCAATCGCTTTTTCAAAAGCCTTAAAAGAGGTAATGCCCACATCAACTGTTACAATCAAAGTCATGCCTAAATTTTTTAACTCAGCAACAGCCTCGGGATGAAATCCGTAGCCTTCACTTAATCTTTTAGGTTGATAATACGACACACTTTTAAAACCAATTTTTTCAAATCCCTGTTTTAAAATAGCTAAGCCGCTGGTTCCATCCAGATCGAAATCGGCATAAATACAAATTTTTTCATCATTTTTATAGGCCTCAACAAGTCGATCAACTGCAACTTTCATCCCCTTCATTGAAAAAGGATCTTTAAGTTCGCTGAGCTTTGGGTTCAGTAAACTATCTAAGTCTTGCTGATTAAGACCACGTGAGGCTAGCACGCGGGCAATCAAATCGGGAAATGGGCCTACGAGCTTAGGAGCAACGCTGAGTCTCTCTTTCCAGTAGGCCATAAGGGGCGGTACCTCTCAAATAGTTTAAATTGATCTGTTAGGTGGACCTAATTGTAGCTCTTGGAGATAAATTAAGTTTCTCCATTACTAAAATTAATGGAGCTGCCACATATATTGAAGAGTAAGTTCCGAAGAAAATACCTACTGCAATAGCAAATGCAATATCTGAAACCACGCCACCTGCAAAAAGATACAGACTTAAGGCTGAAACAAATACTGTTCCTGATGTGATCAGAGTTCTGCTGAGCATATCATTGATGGCACGATTGATAATAAATGCATAACCTCTATTTTTATGAAGATGCTCAGTTTCACGAATACGATCGAAGACCACAATAGTGTCGTTAAGCGAAAAGCCTATCAAAGATAAAATCGCGGCTAATATAGGAACATTAACCTCTTTTCCAACAAGTACAAAGATTGCCAAGGTAATAACTGTATCATGAAATAAACAAGCCACAGCACCAGGACCGAATTTGTAGTCAAAGCGAATCGAAACATAAATTAAAATCACTAATAAACAATAAAATACCGCTAAAAATCCATTTCTTTTTAATTCAGCTCCCACTTGCGGCCCTACAGTATCAACCCTTCTGATATCTACACCGTTGTCTGCAAATGAGCTGCTTAACTTCTCTTTTACTAAAGAAATTGAGGCATTTAGCTTTTCATTGGTTTCTTTGTCTGTTGCGCCTTTTTCACCGATGAAACGGATGATAAATTCGCTACCTTCACCGAAGCTTTGCACACCAACTTCACCTAAACGTAAACCCTCGACAGTATTTCGTACTTGTTCGATAGTTACAGGCTGATTGAATTTAACCTGAATTTCAGTACCACCCTTAAAGTCGATACCGTAATTAATTCCTCTGATCGATAAATAAATCAAAGATATCAAAACAAGAACAACTGATATCCCTCCAAAAAGGCCGGTATTTTTTACGAAATCAAAGCGACCAAAAGATTCTGAATCTACATTTTTATTAGACATATATACTCCTACACCGAAAGTTTCTGCACACCAAAGCGATGTACTAAGTTGTCAACAATAACCTTTGAAACAAATACGTTAGCAAATAAAGTTGTGGCGATACCCACTAACAATGTAACAGCAAATCCTCTTACCGGCCCTGTTCCGAAATATAATAAAATGAGGGCTGTAGACGAAACCGTTATATTGGAATCAATAATAGCCGACATCGCCTTATGATATCCTTCTTGAATTGCCGACTTAAGTGACGCACCTTTTTCAAGTTCTTCTTTAATACGCTCATTAATTAAAACATTGGCATCAACTGCAAAACCCACTGTAAGCGCCATACCGGCAATACCTGGTAAAGTTAAGGTCGCACCTAAAGAACCTAATAAAGCAAAAATAGAAGTGATATTAATCAACAAACCAAGGGTCGATATCAAACCCATATTCTTATAATAAATAATCATAAAAATAATAATTAAAATAGACCCAATAAACGAGGCCGTTTTAGCTTTGTCTAGAGCATCTCTACCAAGAGATGGACCCACTCGTCTTTCTTCAAGCTGCTCTAATGAGGCCGGAAGTGATCCGGCTCTTAGAGCCGTTGCAATAAATTTAGCTTCATTAAGTTGAGTGTCACGATTTGAAGATGTACCCAAAGTAATCACGGCCTGCCCGTTTGGAATTTTAGAATTTATTTTAGGAGCAGTTTTAACAACTTTATCTAAAACCACTGCCATTTGTTCGTTGATATGTGTACCTGTCAGCTCCGCAAACTTATTAGCACCAATTGGATTAAATCTCATCGAAACTTCAGGTTCGCCGTACTGACCAAAAGCAACCGAAGCTGTATCCAAATAGTCTCCAGTAAGATCTGTGTCTGTTTTAAGTAGATAAGCAACAGAGCCAGCTTCCATTGTTTTTGCGTTCTCGTTTTTCTCAAAATAAATAATCGTCTTAGCAGGTAGTTTGCTGGCCAAATCTTGATTTAATCTAGCCACGTATTCTGAATATTTTAGAGTTGCAAGTGTATAGCCTCCTGCTTTCTCGGCTTCATCAATTAACTTACGAAGTTCTTCAGGAGATTTTTCATAAGATACAACCATGAAATCTAACTTAGCCGTTGTATTGATGAGCTGCTTTGCCTTTTCAGCATCCGCCATACCCGGCAATTGAATTAAAATACGATCCGCCCCCTGCTGGGTAATAGAAGGCTCGGCCACCCCGAATTCATCAATACGATTTCGAATCGTTTCAATCGCCTGACGGATAACATTCTGTTTTTGCTCTAACATATTGGCATCAAAATATTTGAGCTCAACACTGTCCGCATTTGCCGCGAGTACCTGCAAAGTTGTACTGTAAGAATTCTGAATATAGGTTTCAATTTTTTTTGCATCCTCAATAGAGCTGACGTTAACCGTAAACTGGCCATCTTTTGCCTTCGTTGTATCAAAATCTTTAATTGTGATTTTTTCTTTTTCAAATTCAGACTTAAGCGAAGCTGTTTGGCGAACCACTGAAGTTGCAACAACTCCTGCAACATCCACACCCATCACCAAATGTAAACCACCCTGAATATCCAAACCATAATTCAGCTTTGCTGATGGCCACCAACTTAAACGACTCACATCAACAAAATTCGGCATAACAAAAGCAATCGCCATGACTAAACCTAATATTGCGATCCATGTTCTTGAACGTAATGCTTCCATGATTATTTTCCTTCTTTCTTAGCTTGCAATACAGATTGAGGCATTGAAATTTGCGAACGTAAAACCTTGATATGAACTTCTGTAGCCACTTCTAAAGTTGCTACAACATCGGTTAAACCGGTGATGCGGCCTAAAATCCCAGACTGAGTAATAACCAAATCTCCGTTTTTCAAAGCCGAAAGAAATGTAGCAGTCTCTTTTTGTTTTTTAGCCTGAGGCCTAATTAAAAAGAAATAAAACACTCCGATGATAACCATAAACGGAACAAACTGCATCCATGACGGAGCCTGTTCTGGTGTAGTCGCTGCAGCCTCTTGCGCAAATACGGGAATAACTGAAAAAATCAGTAAAGAACCTAACAAAATATTTCGTATAACAATAAACATAAAACCTCTTTCATACATTTGTAGAAAATCATAAAACTCAAAGTAGATTTAAGCTTTAAATTGAACACTTAAACAGAATTGATATCAAGTAATT
>ERZ1292633.706-Hain-H41-02um-R1-706-length-37531-cov-187_pt1 | contig 37531 bp, 39 predicted proteins | sample MGYA00564406_ERZ1292633 | MGnify/ENA primary metagenome ERZ1292633 (study PRJEB36523, sample SAMEA6512639) | groundwater metagenome | collected 2019-01-08 | study: AquaDiva: Metagenomics assemblies of 32 groundwater samples
AAGAGGACATTTCTACTTTGTCCAAACCGGACATTATCATTTTGGGATTACACGAGATGAGTGCTGAATGGTATTCATACAAAGGGATGGTATGATTATGAAATGGGTACAAATTGTATGGCTCTCATGACGAAGAGGAGGATGGGTATGTCGGAGAAAGCGACATGGAGGATAGGATTCAAGAGTGGGTTGAGCTCGGCTGGCATAGGGGTAGTGCTGTTGGTGATGGGGGGATGTGCCGGTGAAGCGCCGAGACCTGCGCCGACAATGACGCAGGACCAGGTTCGAAGCAATACTGACAAAGCGTTTGAAAAACTGAAGCAAGAGGAAAAGAATCGTGCTGTCGACTCCGGAGTAGGTCCTTACTGATTAAGGTTGATCGCTCGGCGTGAGAGTTGTCGCAAGGGTTTCAATAGCGGCAGTTCCCAGAGCAATCGATGGTGAGCACGCTGCTCCACTTGACGAGGTTCGTGAAAGGTTCGGAGAAGTGTCGCTGAGACGATCAATCGCAATAGGCCCGAGAGAAAGAAAATAAACGGGAGGTTGGAGACGGGCTCCAGCATCAAGTTCCAAGCCTGCAGCCTGTCCGGTAGCGTGTCGATCAGTACGCTTCCGATCACGGTTCCCATTGCCCACCCAATACCATTCACGATGCTTGAAATGGCAACAGCTTTCCCGCGATCCGTAGGCTGCACCACGTCGAAGACGTAGTTATTCAATCCAAGTCCAAGTCCTGCCCAAACCACGCCTCCGAAGAAATTGACGGTGACAAGAAACGGCCATGCGGTCCCGAACAGATACAACATCGGTAGGAATGCTACGAGTAGTCCAGTGAAGGTGAGCAACGCCTTATTCCCAAAGCGATCGCCGAACTGTCCCCAGGCTGGCAGGGTCAGAAATTGGCCGATGATGCCGGCGGCCAGCCAGGTTCCATATTGCCAATGTGCGAGATGCAGGTCCTGAAGCAGGTAGATGACGAAGAATGGACCAGCAACCAACACAGCCGAGTGCATGAGACCTGAAAAGAGGAGGAAGTGGCGGAAATTTTTAGACGTGCCGGTGCGGAGAAAAACCAGAAATCCAGTTGGATTGCCACTCGGCTCATGCGATGGTAAACCGCGTACCTTCAGTAGTAAGAGAGCTGACGTGCTCCGGCAGAGCCCAGCCGTGAGGAACATGACGGCAAAGCCGATCCAAAGGAGTTGCTGTTGCTCGAAGAAGCTCAACAGCGCTCCAGCCAGGCAGAGTGCGAGAAAACTGGTCATTGCAATGGTGCGTGATCGTCTGGCGAAGTAAGTGCCTCGTTCGTTAGGCTCAAGCAAGCCGGTGATGAGACTATTCCATGCAGGAGAGGTGAAATGAGTAAAGGTGAAATACACGGCAACGGCTGCGATGAGCAGCCACGGCCCTTGATCAGGCCAGAGCAAGGGTAGTGCGAGAATGGGGATCCAGGCGAGGGATTGTCCGATGATGCCCCAGAAGACTTGAGAAGCCAGGCTGGGGAACCAGTGGGCGACTTTGACGGAAACCAACTGCGCCCATGTGCCTAAGAGCTGGGGAATAGCCGAGAGAATACTCAATTGGAACGGTGTCGCGTGCAAGAGTAAGGCAAAGGCCGAGAGATACTGCTCGCCTCCGCCTTGGGCAATAGCCTGGAATAGTCCATCACGAATACCAAAACGACGACCGGACTCGTGTGGCATGATAGGAGCGGGATCGTTGTCAGGAGTATGTCCAGTTGAATGTGGTGATGCTGGTTGGGCGGTCATAATCAGAAAACCAAGAGCACTCTACCATAGAATCAACATGGCACAAGGATTCATCAGATGATAGCCGGCAGTCATTGTCCCCTATGATGTTCCTCAGTACGATAAATTCTATGGCTCAGGATGTTTCGGCAACGAGACTGCCACGAGGTTGGTTTGCCGTTGGCGTGGTTTGCGTCGCCTTGCTCCATGAGCAGGTAGGGATTGCCAAGGACCTCCTGCCTCCCAAGGCGCAAGAGTCCACGGAGATTGGGTCGACCCAAAGCCCCTCCTTCGACTATCAGGAAAAAGACATTCCGCAGTCGCTTTTTACTTGGATCAAGATGGCGAAAGGGTTTGAGGTAGAATGGGATACGTTTGGACGTAAAGGGTGGTATACCCAGGATCCGCGGCTGAAACCGATCGGGCTGGGTTCTACATTCACGCCGGAGATTCCAGCAATCTATATTGTTTTTGAAGTAGCCCCCTTGGAGGATCCGGCACAGTTTGCAGTGCAATGGCATTTGGAGAAACTGAGCGGCCAGTTGAATGAGAAGCCGTTAGGGAAAGATGTATTGGAGGTGTCAGGACACGAACGATATGGGTACCTTGAGTTGAAACGGTCAGGTGAGAAATGGCCGGTGGGCAATTATCTGGCGAAGATCTATATTGCGCCGCTAGGCCAACAACCGTTTCACGCCGTAAACCACGTCGGCGTGATGCGTTTTACCATTGCAGATACTGTTCCTACCTGGTCTCCTGAACAGAAGTCGGTCAGGTAGGTCCCTGGAGAAAGGATACTCATGGGAGAGCGTGTGAAGGTCACAGATCCAGACAAACTAGTCTTGCTCTATGAACGGTTTCGGGATGTTTGTTTGGTTGAGAAAGAAGTCTGGAAAGAAATCTTCATGCCACGGGAGGTGACTGGGGGGCCGGTGAGAACGAACATTCAGGACCGGTATGACGTTGAGATTAACGACCCCGACATTGAGCATGCCATTGAGGCCAACATCTCACGGGGGAGTGCGATCTTGGGCGCGGCCATTGATGAGTACCGCGCCCACATCGTTTTTTTCAAGAAATAGGATTTAAAGCCGCTCCAACGCCGCGATCCGTACCTCAAGCCGGGGGTGCGTTGAGAATAAGCTCATGAACCCACCGGCGTTGCCGGAGATCTTCATCGTTGCGAGTGCGTCTTGCGTAGAGTACTCGAATTGAGCACGATTCACCCATCGATCAATCGCTCGGAGCGCACCGATCATCGAGTCTTTCCCGTACACCTTGGCGGCAAATGCATCGGCTCCAAATTCTCGACGACGTGAAAACCAACTGATGACGACGGAGGCCAGGATGCTGACGATGATCTGTACTGCCAGTGACAGACCGAAACCTAAGGCTGCCTGATCCCGCTCCGCGAAGAAACGCCGTACCCACATGGCGATGTAATACACAAAGGTGTTCATCAGCCCGGCTAGCACAGTCGTAGCGAACATGTCGCCGTTATAGACGTGGCCCATTTCATGAGCCAGAACAGCCTTCACCTCATCTTCCTTGAGGTTCTCCAGTAATCCGGTTGACACCGCTACCATCGAGTTGTTCTTGCTTGGTCCCGTCGCGAAGGCATTGGGATCGGGAGAATTGTAGACCCATACCTCGGGCATGGTGATATTCAACCGTTGGGCGATTTCCCGCACGGAACCATAAACGACCTGTTCAGCGTGAGAACGAGGTTGGGTGATCTGCTGGCAGTCAAGCATGGCTCGCGCCATTTGCTTTGAGAATGCCAAACTGATGAATGCCCCGCCGAATCCGAACATGGCAGCCCATACCAACGATGTTAGATCGACAGAACCGCGGACATCGACTCCGAACATCGGTAAGATCACATTGATCACAATGGGGATGGTGATCGACAGTGTCACCATGATGAGAATATTTGCGATCAGCAGCAGACCTACGCCTTTAAGCCACTTCATTATGAGCCTCCTTGGAAAGAAACGGTCGCCTCAGGTGAGGCAACGAGCTGAACTCCCATGATTATACACAAATCCGTTGCCTGCGACACACTGTCAGTCATAGAGGGCATAGGGCTATGAGTAAGCCCTCATTATTCAAAGTCAAGATGAGTGAGGTCTCTGAAAGTATGTGGATAACCTTGACCGTCTCCCGACGCTCCTGTTAGAAAGCCATTATCATGAGGGTTGATGCAACATGCTTCTGGACACTGGTGATAGGGAGTTGGTTGACCCTCGTGCCTATGTCGGTTGGACTCGCTGCGGATACTTTCATGCCAGGCCCGCCGATCATTGTCTCCATTTCTCCTGATGGAGTTCAACGGGCTACCGTTATTCTCGACAGTTATTCCTACTCACCGAACCATCTGGTCGTGGAGAGCGGCAAGCCAGTTGAGTTGACCTTGACGAGTCGTACGACATTCATACCCCATAACTTCGTCATGAAGGAGCTCTCGGCCAACCTTTCGATTGAGCAGGACGTTGGCGCAGGGAAAACTATCATCGCGAAACTCGCTCCGACTCAGCCTGGGCGTTTTCCGCTCTTTTGTGATAAGCGGCTGTGGCCTATGCCCAGTCATCGAGATAAGGGAATGGAAGGATTATTGGAAGTCAGGTAATGGAACTCTCTACGACAACCGTCTCCTCCAAGCACGAGCTGCTCCGTGACCTTCTCAAGCACGTTTCCCGTCTGTTTTACACAACGTTAGTTGTTGTGCCGGCAAATGTTCGTGATCAAGTAGGATTGGCGTATCTCTTTGCCCGGGCCGCCGATACGATCGCCGATACGGAACTGATCGACCGATCGCGTCGTCTCAGTTTGCTTCACCGCTTCAGCGAGCAATTTCTAGGTGAGCAGCTCGACTGGGCTCAGATTCGTACGGTTCAGCAGGCTGTGGGACCGCTTCAACACGTGTCGGCTGAACGAACCCTGCTCGAACGGTTGGACGAGTGTTTCCGCCTTTTGCTCACCTGTTCGCTGGACGACCGACGTAGGATTCAGCGGGTGATGACGACTCTGACTCAAGGAATGGAAATGGACCTGAGTACGTTCCCTGGGGCTTCCGTGGAGGATCTCACCGCGCTCAAGACCTTTGATGATCTGGACCGGTACACCTATCATGTGGCCGGATGTGTCGGCGAGTTCTGGACCGATCTCATGTGCGCTCATCGCAAGGCGCTGGCGAACTGGAATATTCAGCAGATGTCGGAAGTCGGAGTACGATTTGGCAAGGGACTGCAACTGACAAACATCGTCAAGGACATTGCCCATGATCTGCAAAATGGGCGTTGTTATATTCCAGAAATGATGCTCGATGAAGCTGGACTGAAGCCGCAGGACCTGTTGCAGCAGAGCAATCTTCCTCGCTTCAGACCTGTGCTCCGCAAGCTTATCCGTCTGGCGGTCGAGCACCTTGATCAGGGCTGGCTCTACACAATGGCGATTCCGCGTTATGAAACCCGACTACGACTGGCTTGCATGTGGCCGATCCTCTCTGCCGGAGAATCCCTCAAGCTTGTCATGAATTCCCCCGATCTGTTGAATCCCACCGTGAAGGTCAAAATCCCGCGCAGCAAGGTCTATCAGATCATAGCTATGACGACAGGTACCGCTGCGTGTGCATACGCCGGAACTGCCTATTGGGGGCATTTACGCAAGCAGATCGTGTGACGATCTGCAGGCCTTCGTCCTACCCTGTTTTTTTCTGCGGTTCCAAGAGCTTGTCGCCCTTCTTGAAAACGGCGTAGATGGCCTGTGAGGGGCAAGCGTCGAGGCAGAGCCGGCAGCTTTCAAGACAGCGCGAAGGATCAAATTTGTAAGGTGGTGTTGAGAGCCAGGCGCTGGTCGGGCAAATCGGCACACAGACGGCCTGGTGCGTGCAGCGGTCAGGGTGGCGGACGAGGTGATCACGAATGACTAACATGGGCTTGACTCCTTCAAAGAGGCCTTGAGAGAAGATCTCGAACATATTTTTTTTCGGCAGGCTGCTCATTTCCATTCCTTGACGAGTTCTTTGAGCCGATCTTTGAGCTCAGGAATCTGTTCGAGATTATTCTGAATCGCGCCGATGATCTTTTCCAGCCGAGCCGAGCGAAGCGCTTCCTTATCCTTCTTCACCACACGGTCATAGTCCTCATAGGCTTGTCCGTGTTTGGGTTCCAGATGTTTCCTGGCATCCACCAGGGCCTGGCCCAACTCCCACGGTTCTGGCGCCGGTAGAGACGCGATCGTAAATGACCCATCGGTAAACACGATGACCGAGGCACTCGGTTTCCCGGTCAAGGGGACCACGGCTTCAATCGTTTTGCGTTCGCAGACATTCCAGTCCAGCGTGAGTCCAGGAAACTGTTTGGTGAAGGCCACCTTTTCCATGTTGGCCTTCCATTTGTCTTCGGTTGGCATGGATTTATAGAGGTATCGAACGGGACGCCTTACGGTTTTTTGAGCGGTACCAGCTGTTCTGGAACCGGATGGTCAGGCATGAGCAATCGAGTGACAATTTCACCGTTCAGCACGTGCCGTTCCATGATTTCGGTGACATCGTCCTCTGTACCGATCCAGTACCACACGCCTTCAGGATAGACTACGACACTTGGGCCGAGGTCACAATGATCGAGGCAACCGGCTTTGTTTGCTCGGACGACCCCTTTGAGATTTAACCGCTTCGTTTCACTCTTGAAGTGCGCATGAAGTTTTTCCGAACCCAAGTTCGCGCAACAGCCGCGAGGATCATCTTTGGGACGCTGATTCGTACAGATGAAGATATGTCGTTGGAATGATGGCATTGGGTTAGGTAGCTAGACGGGCATCGTCAGGGTATTAAGCCGTTCCATCAGGAGCGTCACATCGTCGCCCCTTAAGAACGGAGATGGGTGCTGGGTTGCGTTCAGAATAGTCGAGATCTCATGTAACCGCAATGATGCTCGTCGGAACTCGTCGCCCTTGGCGAGTTCCGATACGTGGTCAGCACGTAACTTATCGAATTCAGCGCAGATGTCACGGAAGTCACGATGTAAGTTTTTGTGTATCGAACATGGGGTGCAATACCATTTTGGGCTTTGATCTGATAACGGAGACAGGCGATCGTAAGGGCGGCCAAAAAAGTCTTTCCCCAGGGAAAGCTTTGTCAGTGCACCGTTGCCGGCTCCGCAGGCCTGACACGATTCGCTCCAGGAGTCCATCTTCATCTCCATGAAAACCACACCGAAGGGTGCATCTTACAACAGGCTTTTCCAGACTGTCCACGGGCAGCACAGCAGATGGCGTGGCGGTCAACCTGATCACTTTATGGATCCATGTATAATGACATAATTAGGCCTGCAGCACTCATAGCCGGAAGGGGAATCTTTATGGTCATCGGTGTTCCGAAGGAAATGAAAGATCATGAGTATCGTGTCAGTCTGACGCCGGAGGGTGCAGCGACCCTTCGGCAAAGTGGGCATGAGGTCTGGGTTGAATCGTCTGCTGGGCAGGGCAGTGGATTTAGCGATGATGAATATCGTAAGGCTGGGGCCTCGGTTGCCGGTTCGAAAGAGGAGGTATTCAAGAGAGCTGATTTGATTGTGAAGGTTAAAGAGCCGTTGCTTTCTGAGTGCCATCTGTTTCGTCCAGGCCAGGTCCTGTTCACGTATTTACATCTTGCCTCACTCGTGGAGGTGACCAAGGAGCTTCTGCAGAGTAAGGTCACGGCGATTGCGTATGAAACGACCGAGTCGAAAGATGGCAGTCTTCCGATGCTCAAGCCGATGAGTGAAATCGCCGGACGAATGTCGGTGCAGATCGGTGCTCAATATCTGGAGAAAATCAACGGAGGTCGGGGTGTGCTGTTGGGAGGAGTTCCGGGAGTGGAACCGGGCAAGGTCGTCGTGCTTGGTGCCGGGATCGTTGGAAGCTCGGCGATTCGCATTGCGGTCGGGATGGGAGCCCAGGTGACGGTAATTAATTTGGATGTTGAACGGTTGCGGCATCTCGATGACCAGTACCAGGGCCGGATTATCACGCGCGCTGCGAGCTCCACCACCATTGAGAAGGCTGTGTGCTCAGCAGATCTTGTTATCGGTGCCGTGCTGGTCCCCGGAGCCAAAGCACCAACGCTGGTGTCCCGTTCGCTGGTCTCACGGATGAAGCCTGGGTCGGTGATCGTGGATGTTTCTGTCGATCAGGGGGGCTGTGTTGAGACCACAAAGCCGACGACACACTCGGCGCCTGTCTATGTCGTTGATGGCGTCGTGCATTATTGTGTTGCCAATATGCCAGGAATCGTTCCTCGCACATCCACCTACGCTCTGACCAATGCGACGTTGCCGTATCTGCTGCGACTCGCGTCTGACGGTGTGGATCGAGCGATTCACGCTGATCCGGGGTTGGCGAAGGGGGTTAACCTTAAAAATGGAAAAATTGTTCATCGAGGGGTGGCTGAAGCTCATGGGTTGCCTTTTACCCCTCTCTTGTAAGACAATCACACATTCGGTTTGTCTGCTTGGTCTTGTCGGGGCGTAGCGCAGCCCGGTAGCGCACTGCGTTCGGGACGCAGGGGTCGGAGGTTCAAATCCTCTCGCCCCGACCAAACCAAGCTTCCTCCAGCAAAATCTACTCTTTCCAGGTCAAGAGCGACGGGATACAGGACTCCAGTAGGTCTTGTCTGTTTTTACCTCACTCGGTTCGGTTCTCCCTACAACTCTTTATCGCGATTGGCATTGAGAGGATGGAACCCAACGGTTTCTTTCTCTCATGGCAAACTGCATGTTCTGCGAGCGGTCCCTGCATTCAGGTATGTCATAACATTGCTCGTGTCGAGTGATTACAAAATCTAGATCGTGGGCTCAGTTTCTAGCGTGGAAATGTAAAACGCGTGACGCATCTGTAGAGGTGTGAGAATATCCGCTGAGCAATGCTGCGCATGGGAGTTGACGAGTCATGATTGTGGTAGAGCCAGATGCCTCAATCGGTCGATGAACCGCCGGTTCGAGTACACATTCTCGTGGTCGGTCGTGTGCAGGGAGTAGGGTTTCGTGCGTTCGCGGCACGTATTGCCACCAGGCTTAATTGGGTGGGGGGCGTCCGCAATCTCGACGATGGCCGGGTTGAGCTGGAGGTCGAGGGTGGAAAACTGGTGATTGAAGACCTTCTGCGAGAATTGAAAGCCGGTCCTCCAGCTGCGCATGTCAGGATGATTGCGGTGGAATGGAGCGTCGCAACCGGCCGGTATTCACACTTCGACATTTGGCATTAAGGAACGAGAAGTCATGAGTCGACAGGAAGACGAGGAGTCCGAGTTGAGCGAAGCTCGACGGCATACCGCCGATGATATGGACACCTCAGAACCTGCGAGCGCATCTGACCAGGGCGAGCGAGAAACAGGTCGATCAGAAGGACTTGACACGCTGAAGAGCTACTTGCGGGAGGTTCGTCGATCGACACTGCTGACCTTCAAGCAAGAACAGCAGCTCGGCAAACGAGTGATGGCCGGTGATGAGCAAGCTCGGCAACAGATGATCGAATCGAATCTGCGGCTTGTCATCAGCATCGGGAAACGCTACATGCACCGAGGGTTTCCGTTTTCCGACATCGTAGAGGAAGGTAATTTAGGACTGATCAAAGCAGTTGAAAAATTCGATTACAAGCGGGGCTTCAGGTTTAGCACGTACGCGTCCTGGTGGGTCCGGCAATACATCGAGCGGGCGATCATTAATCAAGGTAAGCTGGTGCGTTTGCCTGTACACGTGGTGGAGCGTCTCAATCGTTATCTGAATCGTGTTGAGCAGTTGGTGCAAGCGCTCGGGCGGGAGCCGAGGGCGGCCGAAGTGGCCGCCAAGATGAAGACATCGGAAGAAGAGGTATTAGACCTGAAGCAGTTGGTGCGCACGACCTGTTCGCTCGACAGTCCACTTAATGACCACACTGATACCTTTCTGCGCGATGTGATCGAGGATCCCGTTGGGCTCTTGCCCGATGAGACCGCCGATGGGGTTCGGCGGAGGACGGAACTGATGGCGTGGGTAAGGGAGTTGCCTGAGAAAGAGCAAACTGTTATTGTGTCACGGTTCGGACTCGACGGAGACGAGGCGAAGACGCTCGAAGAAATCGGTCGTACGATGGGACTGACTCGTGAGCGCGTCCGACAGATCGAAATGGCGGCGTTAGTTCGGCTTCGCAATACGATCGGCAGAAAAGCCATGACACAGGCAGACTTGCTCTAAACCCCGTGACCACCGTCAACTATCAGGCACTCATTCGGGAAGTGCCGGACTTTCCGAAGCCCGGTATTCTCTTTTATGACATCACCACGCTTTTGAAGAATCCTGCTGCGCTTCGGAGTCTTGCCGACCAATTGACGACTCGGTATCAGGATCGAGGGATCACCAAAGTTGTCGGGATTGAGTCGCGAGGGTTTATTTTTGGCGGGATTCTTGCTGCCCGTCTTGGGGCTGGATTTGTTCCAGTTCGTAAGCCTGGAAAACTTCCGGCTGATTGTTATGAAGTCAAATATAGTCTTGAGTATGGACAGAACAGTCTTGCCGTGCACCGTGACGCGATCCAAATCGGAGAGCCTGTGCTGATCGTCGACGACCTGTTGGCAACCGGAGGAACGGCAGAGGCGACGGTCCAGCTTGTTCGTCAGCTTGGTGGCACGATTGTCGGACTCGATTTTCTGGTTGAACTGAAGAGTTTGAGGGGACGCGACAAACTCGCTGGGTACGAGGTCCATTCAACCATTACCTATCCCTAGGGGTTAGGCATCCTTCGAAACCCCTTGCTCAAGGGCACAGGGCGTGATATACAAGCCGGAATTTTTGACCCTCCAACTACGTACCTTATTTCTGGAGCGGACTCTCTTATGGCAACAAAAATACAGGCAAAGAAGAAGGGTGAGGCAAAGACGAAATCAGTGGATGCTGTCATCAAGAAATCTCAGTCGGCGACCACGGAGGCAGCCGCGGTGCCTAAGGTGACGTCTGAGGTCGAGATAACAGTGCCAGTGCGGCCTAAGGAAACGGCAAAAGAGCGGGAAGCGCGGGAACAGCGTCAGGAAGTGCTTCATAAAATGCTCATTAGCAAACGCCAAGAGATTATTAGAGAGATTGAAGAGAGTTTGGGGCAGTCGTTGACTGAAGATCAGCAGCGGCGTCTCGAATCAGCGCGAGATGTCGGCGACCAAGCCTTAATGGATCTTGAGCGCGAACTTGGGATTTCGTTGATGGAGATGCGTAATCGTCGGCGCCAGTCGATCGATGAAGCCCTCACTCGGTTACATGACGGGACGTACGGGATGTGTGCCGAATGTGGGATTGAGATTAGCGAAAAGCGTCTCCAGGTGGTCCCCTTTGCCAAGCTCTGTGTAGAGTGCCAATCGCGCGTGGAATTGCTGGAGAAAATCGAACGCGAAGAGGATCGCGACTAGCGTACAACGTTCCCTCTCCCTTCACCCTGTATCCTTTCCTTCCCTATCATGAATGGGCAGACCTCAGAACGAGCGGTCGTTCTTGCCAGTGGCGGATTGGACTCCACTGTCACAGCAGCCATTGCACGACGCGATGGATATGCGCTGTACTTGCTGACCATTGCATACCAACAACGTCACGCGGTGGAGGTTGAGCGGTCGAGACAGGTGGCGACGGCTCTGGAAGCTCACCAACATGTGGTGATCAACGTCGATTTGGGGACGATTGGTGGATCGGCCCTGACCGCCAATCTGTCGGTGCCGAAGCTTCGGACTGAATCTGAGCGAAACCGGGATGTGCCTGTGACCTACGTACCAGGTCGAAACCTGATTTTTCTGTCTTTGGCTGCGGCTCACGCGGAAGTGCTGGGGGCCTCGATCATCTACTTCGGCGCCAATGTCATTGACTATTCTGGCTATCCTGACTGTCGCCCGGAATTCATCCAGGCTGTAGAGGCAGCACTTCAAACGGGAACAAAAGCAGGAATGCAAGGCAAGGGCATTGAGATTCGAGCGCCACTACTTCGGATGTCGAAGGCGGAAATTATCAGGCTGGGCCTGACTCTGAACGTTCCCTTTCAGCTCACGCATAGTTGTTACGACCCGGTTGGGTCGATGGCCTGTGGGCAGTGCGACAGCTGTCAGATTCGGAAACAGGGATTTTCGGAAGCGGGAGTTGTAGATCCGATTCAGTATGCGGTATGTTGAGCCAATGGTCGGCTTGGACAGGTGGGTACGCTCTATGAAGTCATCACGAATGCAGTTGGTCAGCCTCGTTCTGGTGATGCTTGGCGCCGCACCAGCGTGCAGCCAAAACGGGGGGGAACCAAAGGGAACGGCTACCGTGGCCTCTGCACCGGTAGAATTACGAGAAGGAGAGCAGAAGTTCAATGCCAACTGTTCACTCTGCCATGGGATCGGTGGAGTCGGAACGACTCAAGGCCCGTCGTTTCTTCACAAAGTCTATGAACCGAATCATCACGGCGATGAAGCGTTTCAGCGAGCTGCGGCCAACGGAGTAAAGGCCCATCATTGGCAGTTTGGTGATATGCCGAAGATCGATGCAGTCAAACCTGGTGATGTGGACCACATCGTAAAGTACATCCGCTGGCTTCAGAAGCAAGCCGGCATTTTTTGACCGTCCGACCTCATTCTCTCTCATCATCCACAACAATCTGACGTGATCATTGTCGTTTGGGTGCCCATTTCTTTGCCCGTTCCTCAGATTCGGTAATCTGGCTGCGAGTCATCCGTGTGGCGATGGTGTCGCGTGATTCAACAGCTCGGTTCTCGCCATAGGCCGCTGAAAGGCTGTACCACATGTGCGCTTCAACAAGACTCTGAGGCACGCCACGCCCTCGTTCATACATCATTCCGAGCTTAGCAAATGCGAGCGAATTTTGCTGTTCTGCTGCTTTCTGAAACCAGAATAACGCCATGTGATCACTGTACGGGGCGCCCTGCCCGAGCGAATAGAGTGTTCCAAGATTGACTTGAGCACCGGCGTGTCCTTGATCAGCAGCCTTTTTAAACCAATCCTTGGCCTCGAGGTAGTTTTGTGGAAGACCACGTCCTTCGCTGTAGTGTATGCCCAATTCATTTTGAGCATTGAGATCACCGGCCTGAGCATGCTTGAGAACTTCGCTCACGGCTGGTTCGCCAATGAGTAGTTGTGGTGGCCTAGAAGGGGGCGTGGTGCAGCCTGATACGAGAAAGGATGCCAGGAGAAATCCTACGAAAGTCACACACTGGTAGGGTAGCCGGTGAGCCATTCTGAATGATTGTGAACGTGATGAATATCTGCTGGCCAGTTAGCAAACTATAACTCGCTATCCTACGCAGCGGGAGGGCGCAACTTCAAGGGGGCCAATTGTGAGGTAAGGGGTAGACCGATGGAGAGCCTTGAAGGCGACACGTCCTCCAAAGGTGTTCGTATAGCCTACTGTATGAGTGGCGACAGGAATAAGCCAACTTCAAGGAGTGTATCTCAGTTGAGGGCCTCAGATTACAAAGAGCAGGCTGGAGAAACCCATGGGCTACTGTTCTTGAACCGAATTGTGGGTCTTGGGTTTCCAGTTCCGTGCGAGGAATTGTGCTTGTGCTATTTGGGCTGGTGTCATGTTTGTAGCCAGACGATCTCGCCACTTCGCTCCATCTTCCTGCCCGTTAGCCGCCGCCAGGTTGTACCACTGGTAAGCCTGAACGACATCCTTGGGAACGCCCCGTGCCTTTTCATGATAGGTGGCGATCAGGAACATCGCTGGTCCGTACCCCTGGTCCGCGGCAAGATGGCACCATCGTAGTGCTTCCTGATAGTCCTGGGGCATTCCACGACCAATGTTTGACAGCACACAGAGCCGATAGAAGGCACCGACATGTCGCTGAGTGGCCGCCATACGGTACCACCGAACGGCTTCCCTATGGTCTTTCGGTAAAGCGTTCTCATATCGCAAGCCCAGGTTGTACTGATCCTCGGCACTCCCTTGTTCTGCGGCTGACTGCAAATCATCGATCCGTGACGTTGTGTCCCGCACGTCGACGTAGGGGGATTTCGGTGGATCGATGCATCCCGACAGGGTGCAAAGGGCGGTCATCATCATGAGATATCGCAGGCAGGTCTTCATAATCCCTCTCATTCGAAACGTTCCTGCATTGGCTGCTGCCTATCTGAGCAGCAGCCAATGCAGGAACTACTCTAGCACATCTCGCTCTCTAGAAAGCTACCATACCAAGCGTACCATCACGAGCTTCTTCTGCCACGCCCTGTTGCTTTCACTGAAGAGAAAAGATATTTGTTAACCTTGGCATCAAGGTGAAATCTTGGCTCTTGTTGTGGTGCGGAACATTACGAGAAGCACCCTCCTTATGGGAATCTTGTTCCTTGTATCCACGTTATCGGCTCAGGCTCAACAAGAGTTTTCGCCTGGGTCGCTCGAAAAGGGCATACTCTTGGTCGCGAGTCCCTCGCTGAGTGATCCCAACTTTCATCAAACCGTCCTGCTCATTATCGAACACGGACGAGGCGGGACGGTTGGGCTCATTCTGAACCGCGCCACGAATGTGCTGGTATCCGAAGTCTTGCCGGATTTTACTGCGCTGAAGCGTACTACTCACCGGTTGTTTGCCGGAGGGCCAGTCGAGCAAACGCAGCTGGTCCTGTTGTTCAGACTCACGCAGCTCTTGCCTGATACTCGTCAGATTGTCGATAGAATCTACGTGGGCACACCTCGCGTCCTGGAACGTATCATGACTCAGCCTAAATCGACCGAGACCTTCCGCGCGTTTTCAGGATTCGCTGGATGGGCACCGGGGCAACTCGAACATGAAATGCTCGAAGGGGCATGGGGGGTCTTGCCATCGAATGCGTTCAATATCTTCGACGAAGACCCGGCCACACTCTGGCCGGACAGCATCAGCCGTCTTCAGGCCCCCAGAACTATTTCCATTGCACGATAAACGGGTAGACCGGTTTCTCTGTGCGCCTGTTGGGAAGGTGAGGTCGTCTTAAGCGACCTAGCCCCGTTCGATTCAATCACTCGACTCCTGCTGCACGACATGCTCCGAAGAACTTTGTGATGTCTTCCACGACGGGGACTCTCTGTCGGTTCCACCATGACAGGGCTCCGATAAGATCGGTGTGATCGGCATTCGGATAGATGCGTGATCGTACACAGCCGCCTCGTTGCTTGATACGCTGCTCCAGCCTTTCAAGATTGGCAAGTTTCACGGCTGTGTCTTTGTTGCCGTAGAGCAGCAGCATCGGCGGTTGTGTACCGTCGATGAACGTGGTGACCTGCATGTTTGGATAACTCTGCGGTGGGCCGAATATGTCTTCCAGATCAGGTTCGTCAGGAGTAAAGGCGTAGGGGCCGGCGAGGCCGGCGAAATCGTGAACGGTCAGTGAGCGGTCTTTCCCCACGTCGGCAAGGTAGTGGGGATCAGCGGCGAGCAACGCGCCGATATGAGCTCCGGCGGAATGCCCTACCACATGGATTCGAGCAGGATTGCCGTGCCACTCGACGATGTGATCAGAAACCCAGGCCAGAGCCCTCGCCCCGTCTTCGACGAATACTGGAAAGCGCACTTGGGGATACTTTCTGTAATCGGGAATGACGACAATAAAGCCCTCCTTTACGAATGTCGCAGCGACAAACCGATAATCTTCCTTGGCCCCATAGGTCCAGCGTCCACCATAAAAAAAGACAAGCACGTCGAGTTGTTTCTCCATAGTGTTGGCTGGAATGTAGACGTCGAGTTTCTGTAATAGCTCTGAGCCATACGCCCGATCATGCTCAACAGCCATCTCGACCAAGTGGGTGGGAAGGTTGGCGGCTGTGAATGCCGCTTGGGTACAGGCAGACATCAGAAGCAGGTGGGCAAGGAGCAGAATTCTGGAGCATCGGTCTTTCAAGTCATTCATCGGATATGGCCGCACATCGTTCTCGCTACGGCAGAAGTCAACTGTTCATGGCATGGGTTGATCGCGAAGGACTCCTGCACGTCGTAGTTCGTATAGTCACTCCTTAACTGCTTTGTGTCCCCTTCAAGAAGTTGACAGGGTTTGGAGGTTCCAGTAGGATGACGAAACCTTTAATGCCCATCCAGTGAGGTGGGCAAGGAGCCAATCATGATTTTCTGTCCGGCCACGGCCGGTTTCACATCAACCTTCTCACTGATATGCAGTGGGGAGGTTTTTTTATATCAGGATTCGACAAGAACCTGGATCGCATAATCATTTTGCCCATGACGACTCCTACAAATAAACCGACAGATCGAAAAGATGAAAAATTGATCATGGATGCGGGGGACATCTCCCGTGCCATGATGCGCATCGCGCACGAGATTTTGGAGCGGAATAAAGGGGGGAAGGATCTGGCACTGGTGGGAATACGAACCGGTGGTGTGCATCTCGCCCATCGGCTTGTGAAACGTATCCAAAGCATCGAGGGTGTACAGGTTCCCATCGGGGAGTTGGATATTACCTTATATCGTGACGATCTGGCCTTACGAAAGAATCAACCGATTCTGAGAAAAACATCCGTACCATTCGACATGACGAATAAAGTCGTCGTGCTTGTCGATGATGTCTTGTTCACTGGAAGAACGATACGGGCGGCGATGGATGGGCTGATGGACTTGGGACGTCCGGAGGAAATCCAGCTGGCGGTATTGGTCGATCGTGGTCATCGACAGCTGCCGATTAAAGCGAATTATATTGGGAAAAATCTACCGACCTCCCGAGAGGAGCAGGTCCAGGTGCTGTTGGATGAAGCTGGGGAAGATGACCGGGTGGTCATCTTACAATCCTGAATCGGAGGATCCCATGAGCCTCAAGCGCAAAGATCTGCTGAGCCTCGCTTCGTTGTCTGTGGACGAGATCATGCTTGTCCTGGAGACAGCAGATTCTTTCAAGGAAGTGACTGGGCGCGAAATCAAAAAAGTGCCGGCTCTCCGAGGCAAGACCGTCGTGAATCTTTTCTTTGAGCCGAGCACCAGAACGCGTACGTCCTTTGAATTGGCGGCCAAGCGTCTCAGCGCCGACGTGATTAACTTTTCTCCTTCCTCCAGCAGTGTGGTGAAGGGAGAGACCTTGCTTGATACCGCGCGGAACATAGAAGCCATGCAGGCAGACATCATCGTCCTCCGCCACTCCTCGGCCGGTGCCGCTGAAACCCTGGCGCATGGCGTCAAGTCATCTGTCATTAACGCAGGCGATGGATGGCATGAGCACCCGACACAGGCGTTGCTCGATCTCTACACGATTCGGCAACGAGGGATGAATTTCAATGGGCTGCGCGTGGCGATCGTGGGAGATGTGTCGCATAGCCGTGTGGCTCGATCGAATATCTATGCGCTCATCAAACTGGGCGCCGAGGTGCGTCTGGTGGGACCGCCAACGATGATGCCGAGTCGGGTGGAGAAACTAGGCCCGAAAGTTTACTACAACATGGATGAAGGTTTGCGCGACGTACATGTGATTATGATGCTCAGGCTGCAGTTGGAGCGGCAGGGACGCGCGCAGTTTCCGACGATCCGGGAATACTCAAGGCTCTATGGCTTGACTGCTGAGCGAATGCGACTGGCCGACGCCGGCGCGATCGTGATGCACCCGGGACCGATTAACCGAGGAGTGGAAATTGCGCCAGATGTCGCCGATAGTTTGTCCTCGGTGATTCTCGACCAGGTGGCCAATGGCGTCGCCGTGCGCATGGGAATTCTGTACCTCATGTCCGGGGCAAATTCCTAATCTGATGATTCATGAGAGAGGAGCGTTGCGTGTCGATATTGATTAAGGGTGGTCGGGTCATTGATCCAGGTAAGTTTGACGGCATCGCCGATGTGCTGATCGAGAACGGTCAGATTGTCGCACTGGGGTCGAATCTTTCAGCCCCGGTCGGCGGCCGGACCATTCACGCTACGGGGAAGTTGGTGGTACCGGGGTTCGTTGATGTCCACGTCCACTTTCGGGAACCGGGATTCGAGTACAAAGAAACGATTCAGAGTGGCAGTGCTGCGGCGGTTGCGGGCGGATTTACAACGGTGTGCTGCATGCCCAACACGAACCCGGTGAATGACAATCAAGCCGTCACGGAGTTTATCTTGGAGCGATCCCGGCTGGCCGGCCTCGCCAATGTGTTGCCGATTGGTGCCATCACAAAAGGCTCGGAAGGGAAGGAACTCGCGGAGATCGGTGATTTACGGCGGTCTGGCTGCGTGGCGATTTCTGATGATGGTAAGCCGGTCATGAACAGCCTGGTGATGCGGCGAGCGATGGAATATGCCGTGGCCTTTGATCTGACAGTCGTCGACCATTGCGAGGATCTGCATCTGGCAGAAGGCGGCTGTATGAATGAGGGGTTGATCTCAACCGAGCTTGGGTTGCCGGGGATCCCGTCAGCAGCTGAAGATGTGATGGTGGCGCGGAATCTCTCACTTTCGGAGCTGACAGGAGCTCGTTTGCATCTTGCCCATATCAGCACCGCCGGGTCTGTTCGCATGGTGCGGGAGGCGAAAGCTCGGGGTATCCGCGTGACGGCCGAAGCCTGTCCTCATCATTTTACGCTGACGGAAGAACTAGTGCGCGGCTATAACACCCACGCCAAGATGAATCCCCCTCTGCGTACCTGGGCCGATGTCCAGGCGATCAAGGAGGGCTTGCGGGACGACACGATCGATGTGATTGCGACCGATCATGCCCCCCATGCGACGCAGGAGAAACAGCAGGATTTCACCGAGGCCCCATTCGGAATCGTGGGACTTGAGACGGCGCTTCCGCTGACGTTGGGGTTGGTAGAGGAAGGGGTGCTGTCGCTGGAACAAGCGATTCAGAAACTGACCTCGGCTCCGGCTGCGGCATTCGGACTCAAGAAAGGGACGTTGACGGTCGGTGCTGATGCCGATGTCGTCCTCATCGATCCGCAAGAACTGTGGGAAGTTGACCCGTCCAAGTTTCGATCCAAGAGCCGCAATACGCCGTTTGTGGGGTGGAAGGTGAAAGGGCGAGTGACGACAACCATTGTAGGGGGCAAGATAGTGTTCGAGGACGGTCCGGTGGAGCAGTAGTGCTGTGCGACGGTTGCCCCACTGGGGGATGGTCGGGTGTCTTGCTCTTGAGTGGGTCGCGCTGGCTGTCTGGGTTGGAGGCATGATTGTACTGAGCGGAGCGGTGATCCCGGCGGTGTTCAATACATTCGGAGGACAGGATTCTGGGGGCATGTTGTTGACCCGAGCATTCGACGGGTACCATCGTTTCGTCATCGGAGCTTGTGTGATCCTCAGCGCTGCGGTGTGGTATCGTTGGTGGAGTGGGAATCCAATCGTGGCGGTCGGTCGGGGTGAGGTGATCGTCCTGGCCAGCATGGTGCTCATAGCCGGGCTCATCATGATGGTATTGCACCCCAATGCCGTGGCGCTTCAAGCCCAGGCATTCGCAACAAAAGATGAGACAGCCAAGAAAGCGGCGTTAGAGGCGCTGTTTCGTGTGCTTATGCCGACTCGGTCGTTGTATATGGTGAATCTGGTCTTGGGCATCGTGCTTGTCGTGATCAAGGTGAATGGTTCACTTGATCTGAATAGAAAGCAGTCGTGAAAAAGGCATTACTGGCACTAGCAGACGGAACGGTGTTCGAAGGCCGCGCTCTTGGCTACGAGGGCGAAACGGTTGGAGAGGTCGTCTTTAATACGGCGATGACCGGTTATCAAGAGGTTCTGACCGATCCATCCTATAAAGGACAGATCATCACGATGACCTGTCCCCATATCGGAAACTATGGTGTCACACCTGAAGATGTAGAATCCGGTCGGTCATGGGCAGAGGGGTTTGTGGTCATGGAAGCCAGCCGTCTCGCCAGTAACTGGCGAAGCCGACAGACCCTTCAGGAATCACTTGCGGAAGCAAAGGTGGTTGCGATCGAGGGCATCGATACGAGAGCCTTGACAAGGCACTTACGCGAGTATGGGTCACAGCAGGGAATCATCACGCATTGTGATCTCGATCTCGATCGAGCTGTGCAACGAGCTAGACAGGCTCCCGCCATTATCGGTCGAGATTTGGCTGCTGAAGTCACGTGTGCACAGCCATATGACTGGACAACAGGAACCGGAGATTGGGCACCGTTGGCACACGGTAAGGAACGTGGACCGTCCAGGCCTTGGCGAGTTGTAGCCTATGATTTCGGTATTAAACACAACATTCTGAGACGATTGGTGGATGTCGGCTGTCAGGTGACGGTAGTGCCAGCTGCGACATCAGCAGAGGAAGTCTCGGCTCTAAAGCCAGACGGCATTTTCCTTTCAAATGGACCTGGCGATCCAGAAGGCCTTCCCTATGCTGTGAAGACAATGGAGAAACTGATCGGCCGCTATCCGATTTTTGGCATCTGTTTAGGCCATCAGATTCTCTGCTTGGCCTTCGGCCTCAAGACCTATAAGCTAAAGTTCGGTCATCATGGGGCAAATCATCCCGTGATGGATCTTCGGACGAGAAAAGTTGAAATTACGTCGCAGAACCATAATTTTGCCGTGCAGAGTCCCATGCCTCTCCATGACATACCAAACGTCTTGCCCGTAATTGACACTCGCTACGGACAACTGTCGCTCACCCATGTCAGCTTGAACGACTACTCGATTGAGGGGATGGCCTGTCTCGATCATCCGGTCTTCTCGGTCCAATACCACCCGGAAGCGGCACCGGGACCTCATGATGCTGCCTATTTGTTCGATGAATTCGTGCGTCTTATGGAGACTCATCATGCATAACCGTGTTCTCATTGGGGTCATCGGACTGGTGCTGTCTGGATGCACGTTTAATTTCCCGCTGTTTCCAGGCCCCGGACCTCTGCAAGAAGCGCAGGTCGACGGGACCGGAAAAGCAAAAGTGCTGTTGATCGAAATTTCTGGAATGATCAGCTCTCAGGAAAAAGATGGGTTGCGACCCACCCCCAGCATGATTGCAAGCGTGAAGGAACAGCTGACCCGGGCGGCCAAGGATGAGAACATCAAGGCAGTTGTGCTTCGCATTAACACGCCTGGGGGAACGGTGACGGCGTCGGATATTATTTATCACGAGCTAAAAACGTTCAAAGCCAGTCGTAAGGTTCCCATTGTGGCATCCATCATGGACCTGGGTACATCAGGGGGCTACTATATCGCTGCTGCCGCAGACACGGTACTGGCGCATCCTTCATCCGTGACCGGCAGTATCGGTGTGATTATGCTCACCATGAATGCGCGAGGGCTGTTGGAGAAAGTGGGCGTGGAGGCTACGGCTGTGACGTCGGGGCCTCGCAAAGATATGGGTTCGCCGTTTCGGACCATGACGACCGAAGAACGTGCCATCTTCCAAGGACTAATCGATTCGTTTTATCAGCGGTTTTTGAATGTCGTGCAGGAAGGCCGCTCTAACTTACAGATGGAGCAGATCAAACGGTTAGCTGATGGACGAATCTATACCGGAGAACAAGCGAAGGAGGCTGGTTTGGTTGATGAGATCGGCTATCTCGAAGACGCAATCGAGTTAGCTAAGAAGAAAGCCGGTCTCACAGAAGCTAGAGTCGTGACGTACCAACGTCCAGGTGAATATTCCAACAATATGTATTCCAAGCTTTTGGCACCGAGTGGGCTCGCCAGTCTTGCCGATCTTGATCTCATGGCAGTTGTCCGTGGGGGAACTCCCCAGTTCATGTACATGTGGATGCCATAGTGAGAGAAGGCGCCGGTCGCATGACTAGGAGTATCGAGACTGGTAAAATGATAAGAATCGGCCTTGATCGTGAGATTCGAGATGACAGAGCCGGCAGATCAGCAGATCGACCTCCTATTTTCAACGCCCATCGAGCGTCGCGCATTGCTTCGCCACTGGGCTCGTGGAATGTGGGGAGTGACGTGCCTTTCCTGTCTTGGAACAGCGGCTAGTGCGCTTGCAACTCTGGGGGGATGTGTCCGCGCGCCGGGAACGGCACGAGATCAATTCATCTATATCTCTGAGGAGAAAGAAATTGCGATGGGCATCAGCGGCTATCGCGAATTACTGCGACAGGCTCCAATCAGTAACGATCCTGAGTTAACTGAGATGGTCAATCGGGTTGGTCAGCGAATTGCCGCGGTGGCCAATAAACCAGAGTATGAGTGGGAGTTCGCCATTATTCGGGACGACCGCATGATCAATGCTTTCGCACTTCCGGGTGGCAAGGTTGCCGTCTTCACGGGCATACTGAAGCTCACGAAGAACGAAGACGGTTTAGCAACTGTGATTGGGCATGAGGTGGCGCATGCGCTCCAACGCCATGGGGCGGAGCGATATAGCCGAAGCATCCTTGAAACGATCGGCCAAGTTGGTGCGTTGGCAGCCGGAGCCGCTGTCGGACGCCCGGATGCGGCAATGGCTGCAATGAGTGCCTATGGAGTTGGAGTCTCTCTGCCGTTTGGAAGAAAGCAGGAATCGGAGGCCGACTATATCGGACTTCGATTGATGGCGCAGGCTGGCTATGATCCTCGAGAGGCCGTCCCATTTTGGGAGAGGATGAGCGGGTGTCCCCGGCAGATGATCGACAAGGTCTGTTTTCGGTCGAAACATAATATCCCGGAGTTTTTGTCCACACACCCTTCCGATCTGGCGCGTATCAACCAGATTGAAACGTGGCTACCGGAGGCCATGAGGTATTATCATGCGGCGCAGGGCGATGCTCCCTCTGTACCGCCGGTCCCGTATCACCCACGGATTGGTCCCGCGCTTCCGTCCAGCTGATCGACCATCACAACACCATGCCAAAACGTACGGACATTCAGTCAATCCTCATGATCGGTTCCGGTCCGATCGTCATCGGCCAAGCCTGTGAATTTGATTATTCCGGCACACAGGCCTGCAAAGCCCTAAAAGCGGAGGGGTACAAAGTTATTCTCATCAACAGCAATCCGGCGACGATCATGACAGATCCGGAGATGGCTGATCGGACATATATCGAACCAATTACCTTAGATGTGGTTGAGAAGGTGATCGAGCGAGAGCGCCCGGATGCCTTGCTTCCGACCATGGGCGGGCAAACAGCTCTGAACACCACCATGGGATTGGTGAAGCGAGGGGTTCTCGAGAAATATAAAGTTGCTCTTATCGGCGCGTCAGCGGAAGCAATTCATAAAGCGGAGGATCGGGATGCGTTCAAACAGGCGATGCATCGAATCGGCCTGCGTGTGCCGAAGAGCGGCACGGCGCATACGCGACAGGAAGCGCTGGCCATTCTCGAGACGGTCGGCTTCCCCGCGATCATTCGGCCGTCCTTTACCATGGGGGGGACTGGCGGAAACATCGCGTACAATCGTGAGGAATTCGAGCGGCTGATCGATTGGGCGCTGGCCATGAGTCCGGTCAGTCAGGTGCTGATCGAAGAGTCGGTCATTGGATGGAAAGAATATGAATTGGAGGTCATGCGCGACCTAAAAGACAATGTTGTGATCGTCTGCCCTATCGAAAATTTTGATCCGATGGGCGTGCATACAGGAGACAGTATCACGGTCGCGCCGGCCATGACGTTGAGCGATAAAGAATACCAACGGATGCGGAACGCAGCACTTCGTATTATCCGAGAGATTGGGGTTGATACGGGAGGATCAAACATTCAGTTCGGTATCAACCCTGCCAACGGGGAGATGGTTGTCATCGAAATGAATCCTCGGGTCTCTCGAAGTTCAGCGTTGGCGTCAAAGGCCACCGGGTTCCCGATCGCCAAGATCGCTGCCAAGCTCGCTATCGGCTACACGCTGGATGAGATCTCCAATGACATTACCGGTGTCACGAAGGCTTCCTTTGAACCGGCGATCGATTACGTCGTTGTTAAGATCCCGAGATTTGCTTTTCAGAAGTTCAAGGGGGCCGATCCGACCTTGACGACGCAGATGAAATCGGTGGGGGAGGTGATGGCGATCGGACGTACCTTCAAGGAGTCTCTCCAAAAAGCCATTCGCTCCCTGGAGTTAAACCTCAATGGGTTGGCGTCCAGGTTTGGGCTTGATCGAGGTATTCCAGCCGAGTTTAACCGGTCAGAAGCGATCGAGAAGCTCAACCGGGTGCTGCGGACACCGGTAGCAGAACGACTGTGGTATGTGGCCGATGCCATGCGCCTGGGATTCACGGACGAGGAACTGTTTGCCACGACAAAGATAGATCCCTGGTTTTTAGACCAAGTGAGACAGCTGGTGGACTTCGAACACATGCTTGCTGGTCATGCTGCCAACCCAGCGGCCGTGTTGGGTAGTGAGTTGCTCTGGGAGGCGAAAGAACTCGGATTTTCGGATGATCGGATCGCACAATTGCTCGGATGCGAGCCGGGTGTGGTTCAGACCGCACGGACACAACAAGGGGCACGCGGAGTCACCTATAAACGAGTTGATACCTGTGCTGCTGAGTTCGAGTCGCAGACACCGTATCTCTATTCCACCTACGGCAGGGAGTGTGAAGCCCGGCCATCAAACCGACAAAAGGTCGTGATTCTTGGCGGAGGCCCGAATCGAATCGGGCAGGGGATTGAGTTTGACTACTGCTGTGTTCATGCGGCCATGGCGCTTCGGGAGGAAGCGGTCGATACGATTATGGTCAACTGCAACCCGGAAACCGTAAGCACGGATTACGATACCTCCGATCGACTGTACTTTGAGCCGCTGACGCACGAAGATGTTCTCAATATTGTGCATCGTGAGCAGCCGCTCGGAGTGGTCTTGCAGTTTGGAGGGCAGACGCCGTTGAAACTCGCACTTTCGCTCTCGAACGCCGGTGTGAAGATTCTCGGGACTAGTCCTGATGCGATCGATTTGGCGGAAGATCGAGAACGGTTCCGGGAACTTCTCAATCGGTTGGGGTTACGGCAGGCGGAAAGCGGAATCGCCCGATCCATTGAGGAAGCGGTGCAGATCGCCGGACGGATCAGCTATCCGGTCATGGTCCGTCCGTCGTATGTGTTGGGTGGCCGGTCGATGCAGATTGTCTATGATGAAGCCGGCTTGCTGGAGTACATGCATTCCGCCGTCAAGGCGTCGCCCAATCATCCGGTCTTGATCGACAAGTACCTGGCCGATGCCATCGAAGTTGATGCTGATGCGATTTCGGACGGTGAAACCGTGGTCGTGGCAGGAATCATGGAGCATATCGAAGAAGCCGGTGTCCATTCTGGCGATTCGGCCTGCTCCCTTCCTCCCTATACACTCGACAAGACCATTGTGCGTGAGATTGAGCGTCAGATGTGCATGTTGGCGCTGGAGTTGGGGGTTGTCGGACTCATGAATGCACAGTTTGCCGTCAAAGGGCAGACGATTTTTGTCCTTGAGGTCAATCCACGCGGATCTCGGACCGTGCCATTCGTCAGCAAGGCGATCGGCGTACCACTTGCAAAGTTGGCCATGAAAGTGATGATGGGGAGAACGCTCAAGGAGCTTGGATTTACGAGCGCTCCTTTCCCTAAACATTTTTCGGTCAAAGAAGCGGTGTTTCCATTCAATAGATTTCCTGGGGTCGATGTGCTGCTGGGACCGGAGATGAAATCGACCGGTGAAGTGATGGGTATCGACGGAGATTTCGGATGGGCGTTCGCGAAATCACAAGCAGGGGCAGGGGCGGTGTTGCCGACGTCAGGAACTGCCTTTATCAGTGTGAAAGCCTCCGACCGTCCCGCAGCGTTGGAAGTGGGTAGGGCGTTGAACACGTTGGGGATGCGTATTCAGGGAACAAGTGGGACAGCGGGGTATTTGCGTGAACACGGGCTTACTGTGGAGATTGTGAACAAGGTGACCGAGGGGAGGCCGCACATCGTCGATCATATCAAGAATGGCTCGATCGCCCTCGTCGTGAATACGGTACGAACGGCCTCGGCGCATCTGGATTCGTCGGCCATCCGGCGGGAAGCACTTCATCGCAGCATTCCGTATTTCACGACGATGAGGGGAGCGCATGCTGCGGTGATGGGTATCGAAGCGATCGTCAAAAAGGGCTTAGCAATTCGTACATTGCAGGAGTATCATCGGCCATAACCTGTTCAGGAGCGATCAGAGCATGCCGACACCAATTACGAAGAAAGGCTACGAGGCGTTAAAGGCAGAATTGGATCGTTTGCGCAAGGTCGAGCGACTCAAAAACATCGAAGCCATCGCGGAAGCCAGAGCGCATGGCGATCTTAGTGAGAACGCCGAGTATGACGCTGCCAAAGAGCGCCAAGGCTTCATCGAATCGCGCATCGCTGAACTCGAAACCAAGCTGGCCGATGCCCGTGTGGTGGAGATCGCAGGACGCATCAGCGAGACGATCGTCTTCGGTGCGACGGTCTTAGTCGTCGAACAGGAGTCCCAAGCCAAGAAACAGTATACCTTGGTTGGGCAGGACGAAGCCGACATGAAATTCAACAAGATCTCGGTGCAGTCCCCTGTTGGGCGAGCGCTGATTGGAAAGCGTGTTGGAGACTTCGTGGAAGTGAAGACACCCGCCAAGATGGTTGAATACGAGGTCAAGGAGATCAAATTCGAGGAACTCTAACGTGCAGGATGCACGCCCCCTTATCACGCTGCTGACAGATTTCGGCGAGCGAGATTGCTTCGTGGCAAGCATGAAAGGGGTCATTCTGTCGATCAATTCTACCGCTGCCGTCGTCGATCTCTCTCATCAAATCGCCTCTCATCAGATTCAGGAAGCCGGGTACTTTCTCAAGTCCTGCTATCGTTATTTTCCAGCAGGAACTATCCATGTTGCCGTGGTCGATCCCGGAGTCGGAACCGAGCGACGGGCGTTGCTCGTGTCCGCGGCCGGCTCATTTTTTGTGGGACCGGATAATGGGCTGTTCAGTGAACTCCTAGAGCAGGAGCAGGGGGCGAAGATATGGCAGATCGTGAATCAGGATTATCGTCTTCAAACGACAGGGTCGACCTTTGATGGGCGAGATGTGTTCGCGCCGGCTGCTGCATGGTTGAGCAAAGGCGTGCCGCCGGCATTTTTTGGGCCGGTGGTCCAGGATCCAATCCACCGTTCCGTGGCGATCCCCGTGTGGCATGAAGAAGTGCTGATCGGCAGGATTGTATCCGTCGATCGCTTCGGGAATCTCATCTCTAATATTACCGCGAGGCAGGTGAGGGAGTTTCGGGCAGTCGGGGGGCAATCTCTCGAGATTTATGTTGGAGCCTATGTCATCAACGATTTGGTTGGGAGCTACAGCCAGGGAAATCGGGAGAGTCCCTCTGCGCTGATCAATAGTAGTGAGAATTTGGAAATCTTTTTGCAGGAAGATAGCGCGGCGCGCTGTCTGCAAGTTGGTGTGGGAGAAGAAGTCCGTCTGTGCTGAGTCGTCTCAGCCTATCGCATTGTCGATGTGATCGCACACATGGCTTGCGAAGGGGAGCGAGCAGGTAAAGGCGGGAGACACGGCGTTGAGCACGTGCATGGAGCGGTTGTCGCCTTCCAGGACGAAATCCATTTCAAGCTTTTTCTTCGTGATGTCGAGGAGCTGGGCTCGAATTCCTGGCCGGCCCCATTTATGGTAGTTGCGCTCGGCCACGCCTTCGGCGAGTACCGAGGCAAGTGCCACCATCTTGCCCCGCGAGTATTTGGCAACCTCCTCCATCGCCAAGCGTCGGAAATCGAATCCCGCCCCGGTCAGTAAGCCGAGCCCTCGACTTGCGACTTCAACAAGTTCACCGAAATTGAAGTTGCCGAACCCCTCATAATTCTCTCGCCACAAAGCCGGAATGGCTGTCGGGCCGATTTTGGCTTTTCCGTCGGCCGTGATTGTGAAGTGGACACCCAGGAACGGATTCCTGAGATCCGGAACAGGGTAAATATTGGTACGGATCGAACCTGGTGGTTCATCGGAATAGAGGTAGAGGCCTTTAAAAGGCAGGATGCGATACTTTTCCGAGAATCCATAGTCCATCGCAATTTTATCGGCATACAGACCAGCGGCGTTCACGACGTAGCCGGCCTCAATACTGTCGCGGTCGGTGGACACTCTTGTGTCGTTTCGTCGTCGATAGGCTGTGTTGCACTGAATTTGAATACCCTCCCGGAGTGCATCTTCCTGCATCGCATTGACCACTTGAAGCGGACTTACCGTCGAGGTACGTGGCGAAAAGAGGGCGCGTTGGTAGGTCTTGACTCGTGGCTCAATGGACTTGGCCTCTATTTCCGTGATGGCCTGAAGTTCAATGCCGTTGACTTGTCCGCGACGGAATAATTCATCCAGCGATGGCAAATCGGCCGCATCCTTGGCAACGACGAGCTTGCCGCATTTATTGAGGGGGATGTGTTTTTCCTCGCAGTAGGCGGTCAGTCGTTCGTTCCCAAGACGAGTAAACTTCGCTTTTAGGCTGTCGGGTGAGTAGTAGAATCCCGCGTGCAGGACTCCACTATTGCGTCCACTAGCATGGGCCCCGCAAGAAGGTTCCTTTTCGATTAACAGCACGCTGGCATCTGCCTGGCGTTTGCGAAGCTCACGCGCGATGCTGAGGCCGATGACTCCACCTCCAATGACGAGAAAATCACAGGTTTGCATAATGTGTCGTGGCTCTCTTGGCGATTGGGTGACGCATCTCAGTGAGACTCAATCACTGTGCAGAGTCTCTATGGATTTCTTGATGATTTCTAGCATTTTCTTTAATTCTTCTGTTGTTGTCGAGAGGGGAGGTATGAGCACAAGCACGTTCCCGATAGGTCTTAAAATGAGTCCCTTCGATCGGGCGATGGCCGCCACGTGGTGACCAGCCTTGGCGCTGAGGGGGTACGGTGTTTTGGTAGTCTTGTCTTGGACCAGCTCGATCCCAACCATGAACCCACGCTGTCGGATGTCGCCAACATGAGGAATATCAGCGATCGGCTTCAGCCATTGGGTCAACATCTTGATCTTTGCGGATAGTCGGGATAGTGTTTTCTCCTGGCGGAACACTTGGAGATTGGCCAGGGCCACGGCACAGCCCAGGGGATTTCCGGTAAAACTGTGCCCATGAAAGAAGGTCTTGAATTCGTCGTAGGTGCCCAAAAATCCTTGATAGATCTCATCGGTCGTGAGGGTCGCCGCAAGCGGCATATATCCACCGGTGAGTCCCTTGCTGATCGCCATCAGATCCGGTGTGATCCGTTCATGCTCGCACGCGAACATCTTGCCGGTTCGCCCGAAACCTGTCGCGACTTCATCGGTGATCAAGAGGACTTTGTATTTTGTGCAAAGTTCTCGGACTCGTTTCAGATACCCGGCCGGCTGGGGAATCATACCGGCAGCCGCTTGCATCAGTGGTTCGATGATGAATCCGGCTAGTTCGTGATGACGACGTTTCAAGATTTGTTCAATTGGGTCGATGCAGGCTATCTTGCAGGAGGGATAGGCGAGTTTGAGCGGGCAGCGGTAACAATAGGGTGGCTCTGCTGCCAGCGTTGGGAACAACAGCGGTTTGAAGCGAGAATGAAACAGCGCGATATTGCCGACGCTCACGGCTCCGATCGTATCCCCGTGATACGCCATCTTGAGATGGAGAAACGTATTTTTTGGGCCAGCCCCTGGATGCCGCTGTTGCCAGTATTGGACGGCCATCTTCAGGGCGATTTCTACCGCCGTCGAACCATTGTCCGAATAGAAGACGCGTGTGAGCCCCTTTGGTGCGATCTGGATCAAGGCGCGGGCCAGCTCAATAGCCGGTGGATTGGAGAGGCCCAGGAACGTGGAGTGGGCGATGTTGTCGAGTTGTTTCTTGATGGCGTGGTTCAGGACGGGATGTCGGTGTCCGTGGAGATTCACCCAGATGGACGATGTGCCATCGAGATAGCGTTTCCCTTCCGTATCGATGAGGTAGGAACCGTCCCCGCGCTCGATGATCAGCGGGTCTTCCTGTTCCCACTCCTGCATCTGGGTAAACGGATGCCAGAGATAGCGTCGGTCCCAGTTCCTCAGCTGCTTCGTAGAGGGTGGTCGAGTCATGACTCCTTGAATGTTGTTCGTCAATCCTGGGATCAGACTGGACGATCTGTGATTGACTCTTGACGACTGCCGATGGACGAGGGAGTGACCTCGATGGCGGCGCGTGATTATAGGTGGAGGTGATCTCTTTGACAACCCAGGAAGCAGTTACTATAATGACCCATTTTTCACCAATGAGCTAGGATTTGCAAAGCCTTATACGCAACTTTTCCATCATTGCTCATATCGATCACGGCAAATCAACCCTCGCTGACCGGTTCCTAGAAGCTACTGGCGCAGTCACTGCTCGAGAGGCGAAAGAGCAGATCCTCGATGCCATGGACCTCGAGCGGGAACGTGGCATTACGATCAAGGCGCATGCCGTGGCGATCCGGTACAAGGCTCAGGACGGGAAGACGTATGCCTTGCATTTGATCGATACGCCGGGGCACGTCGATTTCACCTATGAAGTGTCGAGGAGTCTGGCTGCCTGCGAAGGGGCGCTCTTGCTGGTCGATGCCACGCAAGGGGTGCAGGCGCAGACGATTGCCAATGTGAATTTGGCGATGGCCAACAACCTCACTATTATTCCGGTCATCAATAAGATTGATCTGGCGAGTTCGGATATCGAGGGCACGAAACATTCGATTTCTGAGGTGCTGCAGCTTGATGCCGCCGAGGCCTTGCCGATCAGTGCGAAAGAAGGCAAAGGAGTCCCTGAGGTATTGGAGGCGATCATTGCGAGAGTTCCTCCTCCGTCCGGTGATCCCCAGGCTCCATTCAAGGCGCTTATCTTTGACTCATGGTTCGACAATTACCAAGGTGTCATCGTCCTGGCGAGACTGGTGGATGGATCCATCCGACCAGGGATGAAGATCAAAGTCATGTCGAATAATCGGACGTTTGAAGTCATGGAAGTGGGACAGTTCACTCCGAAACGGACAAAGAAGACTGAGCTGTTGACGGGCGAGGTTGGATATCTCTGTGCCAACATGAGAGAGGTCGCGGACGTCAAAATCGGCGATACACTCACGGATGCGGTCTTACCCACGAGTGCGCCCTTTCCTGGTTATAAAGAGGTGAAGCCGCTGGTATTCTGCGGGCTCTATCCCACCGACACCGGCCGATACGAAGATTTGCGGGACGCGTTAGTCAAACTACGATTAAACGACTCCTCGTTCGTCTATGAACCTGAGACATCGCTCGCGTTGGGATTCGGCTTTCGCTGTGGGTTTTTGGGCCTGCTACATATGGAAATCATTCAGGAACGGCTCGAGCGTGAGTACAATCTCACGCTCCTCACGACGGCTCCGACCGTCGTCTATCGTCTCCTCACCACGAAGGGCGAGGTACTGGAGGTCAATAATCCGTCGCAGCTCCCGCCTCCCAGTAGCATTGACTCATTTGAAGAGCCGTTTATTTCAGCCTCGATCATCACGCCCGAACGATATATGGGGGCCATCCTCCAGCTCTGTCAGGAACGCCGAGGCATTCAAAAGGGCCTGAGTTTTCTCGATCCGACCAGGGTCATGATCAGTTATGAACTGCCTCTTAACGAGGTCATTCTCGATTTTTACGATAAGCTCAAGTCGCGCACACAGGGCTATGCGTCGCTCGACTATGAAGTGCTCGGCTACCGCAACTCCGATCTTGTCAGGCTCGATATCCTCTTGAACGGTGAAGCGGTCGATGCCCTGTCGTTTATCACGCATAAAGATCGTTCTGTTCAGCGTGGGCGGCAGCTTGCTGAGAAGATGAAAGAGCTGATTCCACGGCAGATGTACGAGATTGCCATTCAGGCGGCGATCGGCAGTAAGATCGTTGCGCGTGAGACCATCGGTGCAATGAAGAAGAATGTGCTGGCAAAATGCTATGGTGGTGATATTACGAGGAAGCGCAAGTTGCTGGAAAAACAGAAGGAAGGGAAGAAGCGCATGAAAGCGGTCGGCAGTGTTGAGGTCCCGCAGGAAGCGTTCCTGGCGATCTTGAAGGTTGGAGACGAATGAGCCTCGATCAGAATCCGAGAAATCTGGATAAGTTGCCAGGCGCTCCGCGTGGGGGGGGAGACCAGGCCGCGCTCTCGGAGGCCAAACTCGCCGACAACACGGACCAATCGGGGCGGAAGTCTCTTGTCCGGGAATATGCGGAAGCGATCATTGTGGCGATGCTCCTGGCATTTGCCATCCGCGTGTTCGTCGTGCAGGCATTTAAGATTCCATCAGGATCAATGATTCCGACCTTGCAGATCGGTGATCATATTTTGGTCAGTAAGCTTTCCTATGGCCTGCAGTGGCCGACGGACTGTAAGGTGCTATGGAGTTTCCCACCGCTCAATTGCTACACGTCCGAAACGGTTGTGACGTTCGGCAAGCCGCAGCGGGGCGACATCATCGTGTTTCGGTTTCCCGAGGACGAAGAGAAAGATTTCATCAAGCGCATTGTCGGTCTGCCAGGGGATACCGTCCAACTTAAGAATAAGGTCGTCCTGGTAAATAGCCAGCCACTCGACGATAAAGCCTTTACGCAACGAATCGATCCCGGCGTCATCGACGGAACGATCAACCCCCGCGATAATTTTGGACCGGTGACGGTCCCGGATGGATCGTATTTCGTGATGGGCGATAATCGCGACCAAAGTCTGGACAGCCGGTTTTGGGGCTATGTGCGCGAAGAAAAGATCCGCGGTAGAGCGTTCCGTATCTATTGGTCCTGGAATGGGCAGGGAAATTGGACGGAGTGGGTCAGATGGGAACGATTCGGAAAGGCGATTCAATAACGAAACGCAGCGTCTCTTCCCTTCCGAGTGCAGACTCGAATGGGAAGGGTGATGCGTTGTCGCCTAAGGCGCTCCGACAGTATCTTCAGCGATTTCCGCAGGCATCGATCCTCGTTGTCGGCGACCTCATTCTCGATCACTATGTAATGGGACGGGTCAGCCGGATTTCCCCTGAAGCCCCAGTTCCGGTAGTTCATGTCGAGTCGGAATCTCTCCGGCTTGGTGGGGCGGCGAATGTGTTCAACAATATTTTGGCGCTTGGAGGAAAGGCCGATCTCTGCGGTGTGGTCGGGTCGGATGAAAGCGGGCGTCTGTTGATGAAGGAGCTCGGCAACAAACGATCAAGCCGCGGGGGGGTGGTGATCGATCATGATCGCCCAACGACCAGAAAAAGTCGTGTGATCGCGCATAACCAGCAGATTGTGCGGTATGACATCGAGGGACGGAGCGAACTGAAAGTGGCGCTGCGGAAAAAGATTCTCCGGTATGTGGAATCACGGATTCGAGAGTTGTCCTGTATCGTGGTGTCGGACTATGCCAAGGGAGTTGTGTCGCCGGCACTCATGTCCGATCTCATACGACTTGCTGCGTTGAGAAAAGTTCCGGTCATTGTCGATCCGAAGGTCGAACATTTCAGCTACTACAAAGGCGTCACCGTGCTGACGCCGAATCATCTTGAAGCGGCTCAAGCCTCTGGGTTGCACGGAGACAGTGACCAGACAATCGACGAAGCCGGCGCGATGATTCGGCAGCGTCTCGGGTGTCAGTCCGTCCTGATTACACGCGGTGAAAAAGGCATGAGCTTGTATGAGCGCAATGGCGCATCGTGGCATTTACCGACGAAGGCTCGACAGGTCTACGACGTCACTGGTGCAGGAGATACGGTCATCGGAACCTTGGCGCTGGCGCTGGCGGCCGGAGCAAGTATCAAGACCGGAGCCGTCATGGCGAACTATGCGGCCGGGATCGTGGTAGGCATGGTCGGCACCGCGACGGTCTCGCCGAAACAATTATCCGAGGCGTTTGGAAATGAATAAGAGTTCACGATCCGTCACGGTTGTGATTCCAGCCCGATATGGGTCGTCACGGTTCCCTGGCAAGCCGCTCATCGAGCTGAACGGGAAGCCGATGATTCAACATGTCTATGAACGGGCGACAGCTTGCGGTGCTGTTTCCGATGTGTTGGTCGCAACCGATGATGAGCGAATCAAGCAAGCGGTTGAGCGGTTTGGTGGGCGTGTGGTTATGGTCACCGGTGATTATCGGACGGGAACGGACCGGGTCGCTGCTGTGGCCCGTATGTTTGCAGGGGACTATTTCTTGGACTTACAGGGCGACGAAATTCCCTTGAATCCTGAATTATTGACTGACCTGATCGAGCCGTTTCTGGAAAGCGGGGCAGGCATGGGGACGCTCAAGCGGGTGATGGACCCTACGGAAGACCTCCTCAATTCTGCCGTAGTCAAAGTGGTGACCAACGCCCGAGGCGATGCGTTGTACTTTTCCCGAGCTCCGATCCCATTCGTCCGTGGTGATGATTCAGGACAGCAGGTGATCGGAGGACTCCACTACATCCATTTGGGTTTGTACATGTATACGAAGGAGACCTTACTGCGATTCGCGGCTTTGCCGACGAGTCGTTTGGAGGATGCCGAAAAGCTTGAACAACTCCGTGCGTTGGATCATGGGATTCGCATCCGGGTGTGGGAAACCAAACATGCCTCGTTGCGGGTTGATCGTCCTGAAGATGTGCCTGACGTCGCGGAACGGTTGCAGCAGTTCGAGGCGGTCAAGCGCGAGCTGCAGAACAGCGGCGTGTTTTTCAAGTCATGAGATTCTTGTCGAGAGCGGATCGGTTTGACGTCCACGAGAGGGGACAGCCATGAGCAAGTTCATTTTTGTGACCGGTGGCGTGGTGTCATCACTTGGAAAAGGACTGGCGTCGGCTTCTATCGGAAATCTGTTGGAAAGCCGAGGCTTGAAAATCACCTTTCTGAAGTTGGATCCCTATATCAACGTCGACCCCGGCACGATGAACCCCTATCAACACGGAGAGGTTTTTGTCACGGACGACGGAGCGGAGACGGATCTGGACCTCGGGCATTATGAGCGATTCACCTCATTATCGCTAACGAAAGAGAGTAATTACACGACCGGTCGAATCTATCACTCGGTCATCACGAAAGAGCGTCGTGGGGATTATCTTGGTGGAACGGTCCAGGTCGTCCCGCATGTGACGGATGAGATCAAACAGGCGATCATGCGCATCTCCAAAGGGGTCGATGTCACGATCGTCGAGATCGGCGGCACGGTCGGCGACATTGAAAGCTTACCGTTTCTCGAAGCCATCCGACAGATGCCGTACGACGTCGGGCGCGACAATGTGTTGTATGTCCACTTGACCCTCGTGCCCTACATCGGGGCGGCTGGTGAATTGAAAACCAAGCCGACGCAACATTCAGTCAACAAGCTTCGTGAGATCGGTATTCAGCCTCATATCCTCTTGTGCCGTACCGACCGGTATATTCCCCCGGAGCTCAAGGGCAAGATTGCCATGTTCTGTAATGTGGATAAGGATGCGGTCATCACGGCCAAAGATGTCGAGACGATCTACGAAGTGCCGATCGTCTTCAGAAAAGAGGGGTTGGACGAATTGATTGTTCGTCAGCTCCATATGGAAACCGGCCAGCCCAATCTTCGCGAGTGGGATGCGATGGTCCAGAAGATTAAGCGGCCAAAGCATGAAATTTCCGTCGCCCTGGTGGGCAAGTATGTGGGGCTGAAAGAATGTTACAAGAGCCTGGGAGAAGCGCTGGTTCACGGTGGAATCGATCATGAAACCAAGGTCAACATCAATTGGATCGAGTCCGAAGACATCGAGCGGCAAGGGACGGAGCGTATCCTGCGCGAGGCTGATGGCATCTTGATCCCCGGTGGATTTGGGACGAGAGGGATCGAGGGAAAAGTGACGGCCATTAGGTATGCGCGGGAACGTCAGGTCCCGTTTCTCGGTCTGTGTTTAGGGATGCAATGTGCTGCGATCGAGTTTGCGAGAAATGTAGCAGGATTGGCCGGTGCCAACAGCGCCGAGTTTGACGAGCACACGCCCCATCCGGTGATCAATCTCATGCCCGATCAGCATGGCGTGAGCGACAAGGGTGGGACCATGCGACTGGGATCGTATCTTTGCAAGTTGGGCGAGGGGACGCTGGCGCAGAAAATGTATGGGGTGAGCGAGGTGCGTGAACGCCATCGCCATCGCTATGAATTCAACAATGCCTATCGGGAGCAGCTGACCGCGAAGGGGCTGGTCTTGAGTGGAGTGTCTCCCGATGGTCGCCTTGTCGAGATCATCGAGTTGAAGGATCATCCCTGGTTTTTAGGCACCCAGTTCCATCCTGAGTATAGTTCCCGCCCGCATCGTCCACATCCGCTATTCAGCGGGTTTGTAGGAGCGGCGTTGCGCAAGAAGCTGGGGCATTAGTTGTAGGCTATGGCACAACTCGTCGAAATCGGTTCATTCAAAGTCGGTCAGGGACAGCGTCCGTTTCTAATTGCCGGGCCTTGTGTGATCGAGAGCGAGCAACTCGTGATGGACACGGCCGGCCAGGTTGCGGACATTGCGAAGTCACTGGGAATTCCGTACATCTTCAAGTCATCCTTCGATAAGGCCAACCGAACGTCCATTGCTTCATTTCGTGGTCCTGGAATCGAGAAGGGCCTGGCGGTATTGAAGAAGGTAAAGGACCAATTCGCTCTGCCTGTCTTGACTGACGTGCATACGCAGGAGCAGGCGACCGAAGCGGGGAAGGTGGTGGATGTCCTTCAGATCCCAGCCTTTCTCTGTCGGCAGACGGATTTGCTGATTGCCGCTGCAAAAACAGGAAAAGTCGTGAACGTGAAGAAGGGGCAATTTCTCTCGCCGATCGAAATGGGCAATGCAGTCAAAAAAGTCGAAGAATGTGGAAGCCGTCGGCTTCTGCTCACCGAGCGTGGGTCGTCATTCGGCTACAATAATCTTGTTGTGGATATGAGATCCTTTCCTCTTATGAGAAGTTTCGGGTATCCTGTCGTCTTCGATGCGACGCACAGCGTTCAGCTGCCGGGTGGTGGTGGGACGAAATCCAGTGGCCAGCGGGAATTTGTCGAGCCGTTGGCGTGCGCCGCGGCCGGAGCGGGTGTCGATGGATTCTTCATGGAAGTCCATCCCAATCCAGACGAGGCGCTGTCTGATGGGCCCAATATGGTCCCATTACATCAACTCAAGTCCTTACTGGAACGGGTTCTACGCATATGCGACGCAGCCAAGCCGAGAAACTGAAACCTTCCGCGCGGCGCGGTCCATCTACGAAGGTGAAGGCAGCTAATCCAGTCCCGAAGGTTGCGAAAAGGCGAAGCGACACTATGACCGTGAAGCCATCTGGCCGGGATTCGAAAATTTCAAAACTAGAAGAGAGTCTGGCCGACGGTCGGCGCGTGCTCGAAATCGAAGCGCGAGCCGTCCAATCGCTTGTGGATCGGTTAGATGCCAAGTTCGCAAAGGCGGTGCAGTTGCTTGTTCAGTGTAAGGGAAAGGTCGTCGTGTCGGGCATGGGGAAGTCCGGCTTGATCGGTCAAAAAATCGCCGCGACGCTCGCCAGCACCGGTACGTCGTCGTTCTTTTTGCATCCCGCTGAGGGCGTGCATGGAGATCTGGGCATGTTGGCGCGACGTGATGCGTTGGTTGCGATTTCTAACAGCGGCGAGACGCAGGAGTTGCTGCAGCTGCTTCCGTTTGTGAAACGGCTCGGCATTCCGGTGATTGCGTTCACAGGACGGATGACGTCGACCCTGGCAAAAAATGCCGATGTCGCACTCGATGTGTCGGTGGAGGAAGAGGCCTGCCCGATGGGGTTGGCTCCGACCGCCAGCACGACCGCTACACTGGCGTTGGGTGATGCGTTGGCCGTGGCCCTGCTACAGAAACGGGAATTTAAAGAAGAGGATTTTGCCCGATTCCATCCCGGCGGTACGTTGGGGCGTCGGCTGCTGGTGAGGGTGAAGGACCTCATGCATGCCGATTCCGAGATGCCGATGGTCCAAGCCACGGTCGGTGGGATGGCGGCCATGCTGGAAATGACGGCGAAAAAGCTCGGCATGACCA
>ERZ1292633.707-Hain-H41-02um-R1-707-length-37528-cov-5_pt1 | contig 37528 bp, 39 predicted proteins | sample MGYA00564406_ERZ1292633 | MGnify/ENA primary metagenome ERZ1292633 (study PRJEB36523, sample SAMEA6512639) | groundwater metagenome | collected 2019-01-08 | study: AquaDiva: Metagenomics assemblies of 32 groundwater samples
AATGAGCTTTTTAACCTCCGTCAAAAGCTCTGTAGATTCTTTCATATATACAAATCCGCGCGAAATAATATCTGGATCGTGCCTGACGACGCCCTTTTTAGTGTCGATAATTATAATTGCTACTACCATGCCGTCTTGTGCCAGGATTTGCCTATCGCGCATCACCACATTGTCTATGTCTCCTATGCCAAGACCATCAACCATTACATAGTTGGAGGGTACTTTTTCTTGAGTAACTTTAGCATGGGTTTTCCCGATTTCTACAACCTGCCCATTTTCAGCTATTAGTATATTTTGCTCTGGCATGCCCATGGTTTCTGCCAAATCCGCGTGCGCTCTTAACATATAATATTGACCATGTATGGGCATAAGATATTCTGGATGCATCAAATTTATCATGAGTTTCAAATCGTCCGCTTGAGCGTGTCCTCCGGCGTGAATATCCATCATTTTGTAGTGATAGACTCTGGCGCCTTGTCGGGCTATGATATCACGCAAAAATTGCACCGAACGTTCGTTCCCGGGTATCACAGAAGAAGAAAATATCACGCTGTCACCCTTGGTTATTTTTACAAATCGATGCTCTCTGTTTGCAATACGCATTAAGGCGGCTCGATCTTCTCCTTGAGCGCCAGTACAAACAATAAGTATTTTATTGGGCGGATAATTATCTATTGAGCGTGTGTCTATCAAGGTGCCTTTTTCGGCTTTTATATATTGAAGTTGTTTAGCGAGCTCAACATTCATTTTCATGCCGTATCCTTCAATGGCTACTTTTCTGTCATATTTTTCGGCCAACATTATCAACTGTTGGATGCGCATTATGAGCGAGGAGAAGGTGGCGGCAATTATTTTTCCCTTGGCGACTTTAAATATTTCCTCCAAATTCTCCATAATGGTTTTTTCAGATATTGAATGTCCTGGATTTTCAGCGTTGGTGCTATCGGAAAGCAATACTTTTACTCCTTCTGCTCCAATTTGAGCTATGCGGGCGATATCCGCCGGCTTGTCTCCGATAGGAGTAAAGTCAAATTTAAAATCGCATGTATGCACTATCAATCCCACGGGCGTATGAATAGCCAATCCTACGCTGTCAGGGATATTGTGGTTTACATGAAAGTTTTCAACTTTAAAATTTCCCAGGTCAACAATTTTTTTGTCATCTTTATTAATGACGTGGATTTCCAATTTTGGCACGTGAGGAAACTCATCTTGTCTTTTGAGTATTATTCCTCGTGAAAGGGGGGTGGTCCAAATAGGCGGATTGCCCATATCTTCCATGATGTAGGGGATTGCTCCTACGTGGTCCAAGTGCGCGTGAGTTATAAAAAGTCCGCGTATCTTGTCCTTGTTTTCTTTTAAGTAAGAGGTGTTGGGTATTACGTAGTCAATGCCCGGCATGTCTTCTCCAGGAAATCCCAGACCAGCATCAACGATTATTATGTCGTTTTCATATTCAAAGGCGGTCATGTTTCGTCCGACCTCTTCAAGTCCCCCTAAGGGGATAATTCTCAATACATCTGGCCTTTTATGAAAGGCGCCACTCTTTGTTTCTTGGCGGTTTTTGTCGGGAAATCTTTTCAAATTTCTCATTCGGCCCATGTGGCCGCCCGACCTCGATTTAGATTTTGTCGATTTGTTGTACACCATAATATTTTTTTATCTTTACCCCGTTAAATAAAATTTGTCGTTCTATTCAACAAGGATTATTTTTAATTAATACATTCTTCAGCCCATCGCCAAGATTATGTTGAAATATTCAAGGTGACAAATTTTAATTTCAAATTTTATATAAAATTTGAAATTATTTAACAGGGTGAATTGTTAAATGTTTTTTTTAATAATAATTTTGTGTGCCGGCGGTCGGATTTGAACCGACACGAGGTTGCCCTCACATGGCCCTGAACCATGCGCGTCTGCCAATTTCGCCACGCCGGCAAACCTTATCTAAGTTGTTTTTTAAAACCTTCTATCAAATCCACGCTCAGAGGATCAATGTTTTTGTTTTTGGCAATGTAAAAAGATAACCAGTCGCCAAAATTTATCCAATTAAAAATCTTTTCCAAGTTGCTGTCCTCGTTTACTTTCAGGCTTTCAAAAGCGTATTTTTTGCTTTTTAAAAGTTTTTTCATAACTGCAAAACGCATTTTAATTCGAGGATGATCTGATGGATCTTCTAAAAGTATCAAGAAAAATTTAACATCTTGATGACTTTGGGGGAAAGTAAACCCTACCATTTCATTGTGATTGAGTTCGGGTAGGTAGTTGTAGAAAGCGTGAATTTTTGAATTTTCATTTAGTCGGGTTTTGATTTCATGGGCTATAAATTTATTTTCTGTGCTGGAGTATATCAGAGGAACGGCGTGTGATATTTTCTTGGAAATTTTCTTGGCTAGTTTTTCATAAAGCATGGGCCTTAAATCCTTTTGCAGTTTTTGGATTTTTAGTGAAATATCCGGCAACATTTTAGCTTGAGTCAGTATTTTCACTAAACTATTGAATAGATATCCGGCAGAGTTTCTTGGAGGCAAGCCTCCGGGTATTTTAACGTGTGGAATATGGCATGTCTTAGACAAAACTTCCAGCTTGCCTCCAGAACTTACGCATACGATCGGAGCGCCAATTGCTCGCGCCATTTCAAAAGAAGAAAGGGTTTCCTCGGTGTTGCCGGAATATGATAGACACACAAACAAAGAGGTTTTGTCCGCAAAATTGGGCAAGTCGTAATTTCTCCAAACTCGGATATTGTGATTTCTTTTTTCCAAATTGAACCAGCCTTTGAGAATATCGCCTGAAGCGGCTGATCCGCCGACTCCGCAGATAATAACTGAAGAAAACGGGCCCTTGAGATTTTCAAAGTCGCTCAACTTAAAGACGTTTTGAGAAAATTGGCCGGGAAATGATTTAATGATGGACTGGAATTTATTGAATTTTTCCGAGAGTTTTGTTTTTTTTGCCCTTATTTCCATAGTTTGGAAATTTTTAATTTACGTGCTGTATTAATATACCATTCATTTACGTTAGTAAATCTTTCAGAGACGATGTTTAGAGATGCAACATTTATGTTTTTTATAGGTTTGTTTATTGCATAGATGAGCTGAGGACTGAAAAGAAATACGGCTGGCTTATCTTTTTCGAGTTCTTGAGCAAATTGTGAATACAGTTTGGCGCGTGACAAATCGTTAAATTCTGCGCGCGCTTTTTCCAGTAGTTTGTTAGCATTGTCATTTGACCATAAAGACAAATTAAGTCCCGTCTTGCGCGATGAAGAATGCCAGAATAAAAACGGATCAGGATTTAATGATAAAATTTCTCCTACAAGCAACATTTCATAGTTGTGTTGAGGGATGATATTTTGTTGTAGTGACGCTCCGTCTACCACCTCCACATTCAATTTTATGCCAGCCGGGGCCAATTGTTCTGCTATGGAATTTGCCATGTCTTTCAAAGCTGGCCAGTCGGTAGTAGTTAGAGTAAGCTCAAGCGGAGCGCTTTTTGATCCGCTTAATTTCTTTTGATATGTATCACCGGATAATTTCCACCCGTCCTTTTCCAAAATCTGCTTGGCCGCTGAAATATCATACACAGTAGAGCTGGAAGTCTGAACGTCTAGATTCATGAAGGGCATGAAAGGCGAGGATAGGATTATGCCGCTTCCGTTAAAATAATCGTCCAGCAGAGCTTGTTTATTTATGCTTTTTTCGAAAGCTTTTCTTACTGCCAGGTTTTGCAGAATAGGATTTTTTTCAAGATTGAAAAATACCGCGAAATATTCAGGCATATTAATCTTATGGATTTCAGTTTGAGCGGATATGTAGGGTTTTCCTGGGGCGAAAGACATTATTCCGTCAGTAATTCCGAGCTTTAAACTGTTTAGGGCTTCTGGCTCTGAATCAAAAAATTTAAGTGTGATTTTATCTAAAAAAGGTTTTCCTAAAAAGTAGCGTGAATTTGCTGTCAGCGTATAAGAATCCATGCGTCCGGAGCTGGTTTCTGTCAAAGCATCAAAACCAAAAGGTCCGTTGCCGATAGGCTTCTTGTTAGTCTGGTTAGAAAAAAATTCTTGCGGTGGAACGTCCGCCCAGATATGTTCGGGTAGGGGGCTTAGTGTTAAATTGTTTATAAATTGCGCGTAAGGGTTTGGCAGAAGTAGTCTTATCGTGTAGTCGTCAATTTTTTCAGCCACGATATTTCGCCAGGTCGGCTCAAGCGAACTTTTGATTTCTGGATTTTGGATGGCTTGTATAGTAAAAATTACATCGTCTGCTATAAATTTCTCCTTGTCTTGCCACAAAACATCATCCCTTAAATAAATGGTGTAGACTTTATTGTCTTCGCTTTTTGTATAATTTTTTGCTAAATTCGGGGACAATTTACCGGAATCATCTATTTTAAATAAAGGAGCAAACACCAAAGAAACCAAGTCCTGATCTGCTGTATTTGATGTGGCAAAAATAGGATTTACAAATTGCGGCCGTCCCGCTACCGCTTCGGTGTATGTGCCGCCGTGAGCAGGACCGATATCTGATATTGCGATCCAGCCATAATTTAAACTCATCACTCCCGACACGATCACTAAAAATAGTATGATGAAAAACGCTACCCGATTTTTAGGGGTCAGATTTGAAACAAAATCAGTTCCGATCTGGATTTTTTTACCAAACCACAAATCTGTCTTTTTCAAGAAAGATGGTTTTAAGTCCCGATTTTGCTCATCAGTTGCATTTTCTTCTTCAGTTTTTTCGTCCCCTAAAAGATCCATTTTATTTTAAGATAAGGCTGGTCAATGCAGAGGCCAAAAACAATACAGCTAATACTACCGTTGCAATAAACATAAAGCGCTCAATGCCGCGTCTTTGCTGATACGCTTCGCCGGTTCCTCCAAAGAGACCCGATCCACCAGCGCCACGTTGCTGTAGCAGTATGGACATTATAAGCAAGACTGATATAACGATTTGAGACCAAATTAAAATATCGTTCATAATAAAATAATCATTAAAATTAGATAATTAAAGAAAGGCGAAACTTGTATTGATAATACCTTAAAATTTGACAGGGGTCAAATAGAATCTTTTGTCTGAAAGATATCTATTTTTGGTGTTTTTTGTGCCACTCCTGTATATTTTTATGGTTTCCTGAAAGTAAAACTTTTGGCACACAGATGTTTTTTTTGCCCACTTTAAATTTTTCCGGACGAGTGTATTGCGGATATTCAATTTGATTTGTTTTGGAAAAAGATTCTTCTTCAAGGGATTTTTCTTTGATGACCCCCGGCAAAAGGCGCGTTGTGGCGTCCAATATCGTGAGCGCGGGCAATTCTCCGCCTGTCAAAACATATTGCCCTATAGAAATTTCTTCGTCGGCTAAATATTTTGCCACTCTTTCATCAACTCCCTCATAATGTCCGCAGATTAAAATAATCTGCTCCAGCTTAGAAAATTCCCGAGCTTTTTGTTGTGTGAAGAGCTTGCCCTTGGCAGACAAAAGCACTACGGCAGATTTTTTTTTTTTTAAACAAATTTTTTTAAGAGCTTTATATATTGGCTCTATTTTTAAAACCATTCCCGCGCCTCCTCCAAACGGACGATCGTCCACTGTTTTATGGCGGTCGTTTGTAAAGTCTCGCAGATTATGGATGCGCACCTCAATATTTTTTTGTTTTTGAGCGCGTTTTATTATGGATTCATTTAAATAAGAATCAAATGCCTTGGGAAAAATTGTTATGATGTCAAATCTCAATTTCTTTTTCATATAAATATAATCTCCGCTAAATAAACTAAAAGCCGCGCAATGAAGCGTGGCTTTTAGTTGTAAAAAATTTAAAATTACAGCTTTAAGTCATTCACCACATCATCTACACCTCTACTTTTGGATGGTTTTCCTTCTACTACGTGAGTGGAACCTTCCGGCTCTTCAATCTTTAAATTGACGCGGGCATTGTTCTTTATTCCAACAATGCGCAAAAGGGTGCGAATAGATTTGGCAGTAGAACCTTCCCGTCCGATAACCTGTCCCATGTCTTTAGTATTTACTTTGAGTGTCAATAAAACACCCATTTCATCGACTTGGCGGCTAACTTTTACATCTTCGGGATTGTCCACTATTGACTTGACCAAGTATTCAACGAATTCCTGATCAGCAAACACTTCATTTTTTGTCATATTTTCTGAATATCTTCTATACGTGAACTTCGACCTTTTACTTTTTAAACACGTGCTTGCGGTTTTGCTCCCGCAATCACACGCTCTGAACTATGACTAAGTATAATCGATAATATCTGTTTTGTCAAGAGTTCGTTATGCGACCGGCGCGCTTTCTTGATTTTCTGCGACTGGAGTCGCCTCCTGAATAGGTGCGGCCTCTTCTACGGGTGTCTCAACTGGCATTTCAGCCTTGACGGCCTCTTCTGTGTGGACGGCCTCTTCTTTGGGCGCCTCGACTTCAGATGGCGTTGCCTCTTCTTCCTTTTTTGGTTCAGCTTCTTCTTTTTTCTCTTCCACTATAGGTGCCTTTGGTTTATATTGCGCAGAAGGAATATATCTTTTAGCGCCTTTTACCACTTCATTTTTTAAAAATAAATTCCAAACAGAATCAGAGGCCTGGGCGCCTTTTGCTATCCAATAAGCTATTCTTTCTTTTTCCAATTTCACTTCTTTAGTTTTGGGATTATAAAAACCAAGCCGCTCCTGCATTTTTCCATGAGGAGAAGTTCTCTTTTCGGTCAAGATTATTCTAAAAGAATGATCGTGTTTTTTTCCTACTAATTGGTATCTAATCATTAACATATGATTGGTAGTTTATCAAAATACATTAGCTTGTCAACCCCGTTAAATCTTAGGAGTGTCATTTTTCATTTTTCACCATTATTTGAGGCGAAGCCGACTATCGTCTCTGATTATTTTATTTGAATAAATTTTGACCCGATATTTAACGGGGTCAATCCCAGTCTGGTTTTATTTAAAACCCAACAATAAAAGAATATAAATTTAAAACTATGGAAAAGAAAACAGGGCCTATTAAAAATATTACAAAAAGCACCAGCACAAAACCAAATCTTTCCAAAGTCTCCATTACACCTCCCATGGAATGGGGAAGTATTAGATACAAAAGCTTAGATCCGTCCAAGGGTGGTATTGGTATTAAATTAAACAGAGCCAATAGTATATTTATAAATGTTATAAGTATTGCCATGGCAAAAAATCCATAGAGTAAAGACCCGCCTATCAGTGTCAGAGCGCTATCATAGTCTCTTGCCAGCACAACAGAATAACCAATTTGTTGTTTAATATTTGTGGCGATAGGTAGAAATCGTGCGATTAATCCGAAAATCAAAGCCACGCTTAAGTTTGTGGCAGGGCCCGCCAATCCCACAAGAGCTGGTCCGACCCTTTGATTGCGCAAATTATTAGGATTATAAGGAACCGGCTTTGCCCAACCGATTATTATTCCCGTTTGCAATAAAAACGTCAGTAATGGCACCACAATAGAGCCCAAAGGATCAATATGTTTTATTGGATTGAGCGTCAAGCGGCCTAAATTTTTGGCAGTGGGATCTCCCAAAAAATTAGCCACCTCTCCATGAGCGACTTCGTGAATGACGATAGAGAATGTCAGAATTAAAAGTTGTAAGATTAAAAATAAGGTTAACATGTGGGTGGTCTTGACTAAATTTTCTGTTCAATTACAATTTATATTGCTTACATTTAATTAGCAAATAGTTATGGCGAATACATGCACAATCTGCGGAAAAGGTTCAATGCTTGCGACACGGCTGGTCCTTCTTCGTGGTCATTATAATCCTACAACAAAAATAAGGAAATACCCAAACTTGCAATGGACGCGCCTTGCAAATGGCAAAAGAATAAAAGCGTGCGCCAAGTGCATCAAGAGAAAGGGCAAGGATTAATTTTAAATTTAAAAAATCTCCCCATTTTAGATGGGGAGATTTTTGTCTTGCAATAAAAGCGTCATCCTGATAAACTTTTTAAAGTGGTTTATTTATAGTTGAGTCCGGGCTGTAGTATAATGGTAGTATGCATCCTTGGGGTGGATGTGACCCGAGTTCGATTCTCGGCAGCCCGACTTGTCCTGCCGTAGCTAGCAAAGGCGGACAAAATTTTATATAGCGGGGTGTAGTATAATGGTAGTATACGTGCTTTGGGAGCACGTGGCCTGAGTCCGATTCTCAGCACCCCGACTTGTCCCGCTGTAGCATGGCGAAGGCGGACCAAATAATAAGTAAAAGCATTGACCGCAAAATTAATATGATATATGATGATATCATATTATAATATAATACATTTAAAACTATGACTACTATTTCAGTACCAATCCCAGGCCATCTAGAGGAGCTTATTAAAGGGCTGGTAAAAAAGGGCTATGCCAATAATAAAGCCGAGGTGGTGCGTAAGGCGCTTGTTCTTCTGGCTGAGGAGGAGGCGGTGAATGCAGTGCTTAAAGCGGAACAAGAAGTTGGTGAGGGAAAGATTTTGCGCGGTGATCTTAAAAAATTGATGAAAAAATTGTCTTAATTATTTATGAAAGTTTCTTATTCGCCTTCTTTTGTCAGACAATGCGGGGCGCTACCGGCAGATTTACAAGAAGAAATTTTAGAAAAAATAGAGTTATTTAAAAAAGGCGATCACAAATTTCTCAAAGTGCATAAACTACACGGAAGATTGTCTGGACGACATAGCTTCTCGGTGAATTTCAAATATCGTATTTTGTTTACATACATTTCAAAGCAAGAGGCGTGCTTTTTAGTTATAGGTGATCACGCTGTATATAAATAAGTTAAATTTTAGTAACAACTACCAACTCAAGTATTATGGATATTCAAAAAATCAGGCAAGATTTTCCTTTTTTTACACAAAAAAATGCAGACAAAAACGGCAAGGCGCCTTTGGTGTATTTTGATAATGCCTGCATGACGCTCAAGCCCAAAAGTGTAATAGACGCCGAAATTGATTATTATCAAAATTATTCTTCTTGCGGTGGGCGCAGTATGCATTCTTTGGGCGAAGCGGTGACCAAAAAAGCGGATGAAGCGCGCCAACAAATTGCCAAATTTATCGGAGCAAAAAAAGATGAAATAATTTTTGTAAAAAACACCACTGAGGCGATAAATTTAGTCGCGCACTCTTTTGATTTTAAACCTAGCGATATTATTTTTACTTCAGATAAAGAACATAATTCAAATTTAATTCCCTGGCAGATTGCCGCTAAAAAATCTGGAGCTTTGCACGAAGTGATTTATTCTAAAAATGACAATACTTTTGATTTGGAAAAATTTGAGCGAGCCATGAGCCCTAAAGTAAAAATGGTTGCTTTGGGCCTTACTTCAAATTTGGACGGCGTCACTATTCCTGCCAAAGAAATTATAAAAATCGCGCATAAATTTGGCGCAAAGGTTTTGCTCGACGCGGCGCAAGCGGCTGGACACCAAAAAATCGATGTGAAAGACTTGGATGTAGATTTTCTAGCGTTTTCTGGACATAAAATGCTTGGCCCGACAGGCACAGGGGTTTTGTATGGAAAAAAGGAGATTTTAGCAGAACTTGATCCGTTTATAGTGGGTGGGGGAACGGTTGATTTTTCCGATTATCGAGGACACCACTTTTTGCCAGTGCCGGATAAATTTGAGGGTGGTCTGCAAAACTACGCGGGGATAATAGGTCTTCACGAGGCGGTAAAATATTTAGAAAATGTCGGCTGGGAAAATATATCTAAGGCAGAAAAAGAAATAAATAAATTTATCACAGACGAATTGCAAAAAGTAAACGGAATAAAAATCATCGGTCCGGAAAATTCAGATTTGCGAGGCTCCATAATTTCTTTTAATTTTAAAAATATCGATCCGCACCAAATCACTTTAATGCTCGATAGCTCTGCCAATATCATGACGCGCTCAGGACAATTTTGCGTGCATTCGTGGTTTAATGCGCGTGGCGTAGCTGGCGCGGTGCGTATATCATTTTATTTTTACAACACTCTGGAAGAAGCGAAAATTTTTGTCGAAAGTATTAAAAAAATAATTCAAATTTTATAATTATATGCCAGGTAGTGAAAATTCGACTGTCTTAAGGCAACAAAATATTGTATTATTAAAAAAATAATAAGATTTAAAAAATAAAAACAAGAAGTTTGGTTTGATTATAAAATATTTAAGTCGAATTTCTACTACCTGGTATGTTGTGTCTAGTCGCTTTAATTGTATTTTCTGTCTTGGGAATTTTTAGCTTGTCTTATCGCCAGCTTGCCAAAGAGGCGCTGGATTGTGTTTTTCGCAGAGTAACATTTCGTTCCTGCAATACCGGATTTCAGGAAAAAGTGCGCGCCAAAGTTTCGGGAGGTTTGTTGAAGCGTTCCATATTTTTAGCTAAAGTTTTCAACAAATATTTTGAACTTTTAGCATGGACATTTTTCATTTTGATGGTTGCTAGCACCATCTACACAATATATGGGGGATACAATTTCTTAAGATACGGAAGCTGTAGCGGATTAAATTCAAGCGCTTTTTGTGTCTTTGATCCCGCTGGTTCAAACAACCAAATTTCGCAAGCTGGTGCCAGCTGTTCAGTCGGTGGTCCGCAAGCATCAAATTTAAATCTCACCAATGTAAATTTGGATGATTTTCCACGCCAAAAAATAGATTCTAAAAATCAGGTGGTTTTTATCGGATGTTATCTGTGCGACTACACGCGCGCAACATATCCTGTCGTGAAAGAGCTTTTACAAAATCATCCATCCGACTATACGTTTATACATTTTCCAGTTAAGCCGGGCAGTGAATATCTTTCTAACTATGCCTATTGTGCCCAAAAACAAGACCCGCAAAAATTTTGGAATTTCAACGACTCGCTTTTTTCTTCAAAAAAGGAAGATTTGACTAATAACAATTATGTTTTGAGCCTAGCAGTAAAAGCGGGGTATGATGAAAATTCCATTGAAAAATGTGCAGTAGATATTGGCACTCACAGTGCGGTCAACAGTCTTTTTGATGAAGTTGCTACGACCAATATCTACGGCACGCCGACTATCTTTGTAAATGGCCAGCCATTCGTGGGGCCAAAACCATATCGTGTCTACTGGTGGGCATTGAAGTAAACTACTTCTTAATTTTTCAAATTTTTTAAATCATTTTTTAATCCTTTATACTCTAATTCGCGCGAATAGGAAAATAAGGAATTGGTATAAAATAAAGTCGTAGAGTTATTAAGTAAAAAATATAAATATTAGAAATATGAAACAACTCGAAAGAATATTTAAGGGGTTGGCCAATCGCAGGCGGCTTGCTATAATAAAAATTCTTTTAAAACGAAAGGTGATGACGGTGGCGGAAATTGCGGGAGAAATCAATTTATCATTTACATCCACCTCCAAACATCTGGCCATTTTGCGCCAGCTGGATATAGTGGATTGTCAGCAAAAAAGTTTGAGTGTGTACTATTCTATTTCTAAATCATTACCAGAAGTCGTTCAACTTCTTTCCAAATCAATCTCTAATTCGCGCGAATAGGAAAATAAGAAATTTGGAGGGAGTTGAGTTAAGGAGAGGGTGGGGGATGGACGAAAAGACAATTTTTTGATAATTTGGTTATAGAGCGTTGGCCCACGCCGTTGGCGGGGCGCTAAATTTTGCAGCTAATCGCATTGGCTTTGTGGCGGGCTTGCCTCGCCATAGCCGAAGCCGAAAGGCGAGCGAAGCCCAGCCTACGCTCTGCAAAGCAGAGCTTCGGCGAGGCGAAGGCGGGTATCGTATAACGGTATTACCACAGGTTTCCAACCTGTTGACAGGAGTTCGACTCTCCTTACCCGCTCACCTAAAAAAGACCCTCGATCGGAGGTTTTTTTTGGAAGGTGGAAGTATTTTCTTGACTTTTTTAAAGCGTTCTGGTAAATTGACAATATGGTTAAATTAGTGAATCAAACAGTTTTTGCCACTAAAATAAAGGGTAAAAAGCTATATATATTCAGTCCAAGCGATATTTGCTTGCTTTTTGGTGTGTCTGCTGTTGCTACATCTGCCCTGCTTCACAGGTATAAAAAACAAGGATTTATATTACAGCTCAAACAGGGACTTTATGTTTTCCCAGACATCTTGCCTCCGGATGTTTATATTGCCAACAAACTTTACAGTCCGTCCTATATTTCTCTTGAATTTGCCTTGTCCTATCACGGTGTAATTCCTGAAACGGTTTATGAAATCACCTCAGTAACGACTAAAGCCACGCGTAGATTTGAAACATTAGGAAAAGTTTTTTCTTATCGAAAAATAAAAAAAATTGGTTATACTGGATACGAAATTCAAAAACAACAAGGATTAAGTTTTTATCTTGCGGATGCCGAGAAAGCATTCGTGGATGCAAATTATTTACGACTTAAAAATAAGCAAAAACCAATTTCTCGGTTTAATAAAGAAAAAATCAATCCGGAAAAAGCACTACGCTACGCAAAATTATTCAACAATCCGAAACTACTCAGCATAATTAAATCAACATTAAAATGATCTCAATAGAAACATTAGAAAAATTAGGCAAACAGCACCAAATGGGAGTATTTCCTAACATTATCAGGGAATATTTTCAGCATGTTTTTTTAACAGAATTATATAAATTACCGGATGCTCAAAAATTATTGTTCAAAGGTGGCACGGCGCTAAGAATTGTTTATGGTAGCCCACGTTTTTCCGAAGATTTAGATTTTTCTCTTTTCGGTGTTCTGAGCCATGACGTAAAGTCTTTTGTGGAGGGATTATTTATAAAAACACTTGCTGAAATAGAGAAGATGGGAATACATGTTACGCTTGGTCAGCGGTTTGGCGCAACGAGCGGTGGATATCTAGGGATCGCCACGTTTCAAGTATTTGATCATCAACCAATCAGTGTAGAAATAAATATTTCGACGCGAAATGATAAGGTGATAAAAGGGGAGGTAGATAGTGTTGCAAACAATTTTGTGCCTACATATACCATTATTCATTTACCGCAGGCGGAAATTATTGAAGAAAAGATTTTTGGAGCATTGGTTGAACGCAAAAAACCAAGGGATTTTTATGATCTTTATTTTATAATGCGCAAAGGCATGCTTTCTCCGGAACAAAAGAAAAAACTTAGTCCAATTAAAGACAGTATTATTGCAGAAGCGAAGAAAATTAATTTTAAAAATGAGCTCGGAGCCTTTTTACCAGTTGACCAACAGGGGATTATACGCGATTTTTCGGCAACACTTGAGCGTGAATTAAATAGCCAATTAAGCGGATTATAAAAATCTGTGCCGTCCCATATTTGAATAGATAAAACAACAACCACATAATGCTTAATTATTGATCTCGGCCGACTTAGATGTTAAATTAGGTATATAAAATGAGTCGGGATTCTCTTGCCAATAGGTCCTAACATCCTCAACTATCCAGCTCCAAGAATTATGGAAAAAATAGAAAAAATTAAAATGAATAACTGTAATCGCATCTCTGGCTTGGCGGAGGCGTTATTTAAGGGCGACCAAATTAAAGTTGCAGAACTACTTTCTGGTTTGGCTATTGGTGAAACAATAGAGGTCTGGGACATGATTTTAGAGGTGCAAGCACCAAATGAATTGGAGCTGCAATTGATAAATCGTAGCAAGGAAGAAAGGCGGGAATATGGTTTGGTGGTTGCAGGTGATACGCAGGAGATTATAGAAGGCAAAAACGACGAACTAAATGATAGAGAGGTGATGGGTGTCGCTCAGAGATTATCGGTCAACGAGGGAAATAGATACTTCAGTCATACTCATTGGGATGAAGAGGGCGCGCCAATTCCTTCGGGACCAGATTTAACAACTTTTCGCACGCTAAAAGATGTGCTCGGCTATGACTGCAGAGTAGTTTCTTGGCTTCCTGATAACAAAGTTTTTGTTTTTAGGGGTGAGGTCAAGTAAAATTCGGCATGAAAAATTCTTTTTCAGTCACAAAATAGGTTCTAAATCATTCACCGCACCGTTCAAAAATTATAAATAGTTTTTGAGCGAGGCTCGCCAAGGGCAAGGCCCTCTTATCGTAAATTTATGAAATTAACTTTTGATTTAAAGCTTGCTGATACTTACAAAAGCCAATCACAAAAGGTTCGTGTTTTAACCGAGGCGTGGGTTGACAATGCTATTTTTTGTCCAAATTGCGGACATCTTAATATTGATAAATATCCAAATAATCAACCTGTTGCCGATTTTTACTGTTCAAATTGTAAAGAAGATTACGAATTAAAAAGTAAACAAGATAGCGTGGGAACAAAAATAGTAGATGGTGCATATCGTACAATGATCGAGCGATTACAAAGTAGTAATAATCCAAACTTTTTCTTGCTTAATTACGATTTACAAAATTTTGAAGTGCGAAATTTTCTCGTTATACCACAACACTTTTTTATTCCCGAAATAATCGAGAAGCGAAAGCCGCTTGCGCCAACTGCAAGGCGTGCCGGTTGGGTTGGCTGTAATATTCTTTTACAAAGTATTCCACAAACTGGAAAAATATTTTTTATAAAAGATAAGAAAGTTGAACCAAAAGAAAAAGTGCTTGCGGAATGGCAAAAGACTCTTTTCTTACGGGAAGAAAAGGAAATCAAAGCGAAGGGTTGGTTATTGGATGTTATGGTGTGTGTTGATAAGCTTGGATGTAAGGATTTTTCACTTGATGAGGTTTATGCGTTTGAAAAAGAATTGGGCAAGAAACATCCAGACAATCGTCACATTAAAGATAAAATTCGCCAACAATTACAAGTTTTGCGAGATAGGGGATACCTAGAATTTACTAACCGAGGAAATTATCGATTAATGTAAAATTATGGAAATTAAACTCACGCCATTTTTTGCAAAAATTATTTTACGATTTAATCCATTCAATCGGTTTAAAGTCATGTGCCGTGGATATAGCGAAGATTTTGAAAATTTTACCGAGCTTGTATGGGAAGATGATAAATATCTGGATTTTACTGACAAAAAATCTTATCCTCAATTTCAATTATGGTATGTTTAATAAAGAAAAATTTTTAGATAGCGAGCCGAAGGCAACACTTGACGAAACGGCAGAAAAAGATGAAGAAATTATTAATTATATAAAAAATTAATTTGAGAGATTTTGTCGTGTATATTCGTAGTCTTGACAGGGGCAGGGAGGGGGCGAGGAGAGTGAGAAAATATTGAGTAACATCTTAAAGTAAGTTTAAATAAATTAAAGACCAAGTTTAAAGAATTTAATTATGAAAACTAATCCATCACAAAAAAATCAAATTATTATCATTCTGGTTGTTTTGGGTATATTTTTTACGAGTAAATTATCCTATGCTCAAACTTGGGTTCAAATGCAGGATCAAGTTAAAGAAAATACTCAACAGATAGAAAACATTGAAGATAAAATAATAGACCTTAAGGATGACTACAGACTTCTTTATGGTGGGGCAAAAAATCAAAATGATCAGCTTGGTAATCAAATTTCTTTTGCGAGTTATTTGTTGGGCGGATTTTCTTTTATTTTTACAGTTTTGGGTATTTTTCTTGCTTGGTATATAAATCGTCAGTATGAAAAAATTAAAGAAATAAAAGATGCTGTTGAAAGTACTAAAAAATATATTAATGAACACAATAAAGAATTGTATGAGAAAATAAAAAGAGATGAAACGGTAGAATTGTTAAATAGGTTAAAAGAGGTTCCCGAGGACATTTCAAACATCTGTCATTTATTGCTTTCACGAGATTTATTAGAAGAGGACTACCCGTGCTTAAAAGAATCATATTTAAAAATAAAAGAAGATGTGTTTAATGGACAAGCAATAGACGACTACATTATTCTTTTAACGCAACATTTTCCGTACCAGTCTTTAAAAGATGCGGATTTAAAAACTAAAATAATTTCTTATATTAATCTTCCTCTTATTAATAATATGTTTGATAGAGATATTAAAAATCTCTTTAAACAAATATTAAAATATTTGAAAGAATTTGGAACTAACGACGAACAAAACAAGACTCTTATAAAAAATCTATTTTATCACTACTCTAAATCTAAATTTCAAACGAATGTTGAATTACAAAATTATGTAAAAGAAACAATTTCAAAGTCCCAACCAAATACTCTAGATCTTTTTGCTATCGCAAAGGAACAAGCTCCTACAAATGTGGTATATACAAGTTGGCTAAATTCAATTTTTGTTTCTTAATTTATGGAAAAAAATAACCTAAAAACAACCAATGATTTTATTGGTGGTGATTTGTTTAAAAAACCAACAATAGGATTAAATACACTACGGGCTAAAATGGAGCCACTTTTCACCGGTCAGTCAACTTTATCGCACCGCATATTCGAATTAGATCATGACTTATTGGAATCAACGAGGGCCTCTATTGGCAACGCCTCTAAGACATTGTTTCCTATTTTAGAGTCTGCACGAGTTTTAGGTGATACGCTCTCTAATGTTGGCAGAATAGCAATAGATACGGAAATGTTGTCTGTGAGGCCTTCCTATGATTTTATTAATAAGCCATTACTAGCGACACTAAATGTGGCAATTGATACAGTTAAAATTAATCAAGAAAGGCTCGCTGCATTTCTTCCTGGCATTGAGGACGTCTCGAAATCTCTTATGGTAAATGTGCCGAATCAGATTATGCACATTAATTCCTTGAGCAATACCGCCTTGGAATCTTTACAATCTTCATCTATCTTGTTCCCAGCTCATGTGGGGGATGGCAAAATAGAAAATCTTAAAAGCAGGATTGATGACTTGGAATTGAAAATAGATAAGTTAAATGAGGAGAAGAACGATCTGTCCCTAACAGATATCACAAAGGAGGTTGTAAATAAGCTGGATAAAATAGATCCGGAATTGGCTAAATGCTTCAAAGGCGCAATTACTACATTGATGATAAATAAAAGCGAGGATCTTGTTGCTCAAGTTGCCGAATCACTCACAAGAATAATCGAAAATCTTCCTTTCAAAATTGCGGACAAAAACATTTCTTATTCATCAAAAAAAACAAGGGAAATGATCATTAAAGCACTTGGTGGCTATCTAAAAGTGAAAGAAGGAGATCAAAATAATCACCCTTTGATTTTACAGCAGGAAAGTTTTTATATTACATTGAGTGATATTAGGCATAGAAATTCGAAAATATACAAAATATACAATGATGACAGAGTAAGATTCAAAGCACTTATTATACAGGTTGAAGTTTATATTTATACTTTATTAACATCTAAAAATGAAAACTAACTAGCAAATAAAAAATTTCCAAACCAGATATTTTCTTAAACAGGCAATCATCAAAACCTTAAATTAATCAGACAAACTTCAAAAATTGGAAGAAAATAAACTAATACATGAAAGACATAATTTTTAAATACGCAATTTTTATAATCATAGGGTTAGCCGGAGTTGCCTTAGGGACTTATTTAGGCAAAAGGAGTAAAATGAAAAAATAAATCTATGAAAGAAAAAATTATGAATTCAAAACGCACATTTGATAATTTTGTCGTAGATAGTCAAAATGAATTGCCATATTCCGTAGCAATGGCTATTATTAAAAATCCTCCGCAATACAATCCATTTTTTGTATACGGAAAATGGCGTTCTGGAAAAACTCATCTTTTGCAGGCTATTAAAAATGCGCTCCAAGATAAGCATAAGATTTTTTACATTACAGGTGAGCGGTTTCATTCTGAACTTACTAAATCTCTCCAAGAAAAAAAATTTGCAGATTTTATAAAACGTTATCAAAGTTACGATATCGTGATGATAGATAATATTGAAGAGCGTGTTAGTAAATGTATGGTAGATACACAGAAAACCATAATGGAGGTAATAGACAGCTTATTGGCCAACAATAAACAAGTAATCCTTACTTCTGAGCTCAATCCCGCTGATAATTTGTCAGTAATGCATCAACATTTTGTCTCTACCTATGAAAGTGGAATTATTACAGAAATATCTGCACCTATATAATAATAAGCGGCGATTTGGGATGTTTAAATCAAGCAGAGGGTTTTCAACAAAAAAGAAGCCGTTGCGGCTTCTTTTTTGGTTTGATTAAAATTTGCTTTTAAAGGCGCTTAATAGGGAATTGTAAAAATCCCAAAAATTTGATAGCATGAAACCGTAATTAGTCGATATGACATCAAAAAAATTACAAAAAAATAAGGGCGTAGTAATTTACCAGGCAAAAAACGGAGCTATTGAGCTTCGGGGCGATTTTACGCGTGAAACTATATGGGCAACACAGACACAAATTGCAGATATTTTTAATATTGATCGTACTGTTGCTACTAAACACATCGGAAATATTCTTAAAATCAAAGAAGTTGACGAAAAAAGCAATGTGCAAAAAATGCACATTGCAAATTCAGACAAATCGGTGGCATTTTATTCGCTGGACATCATTCTTGCGGTTGGGTATCGCGCTAATTCTGCACGGGCAATACAATTTCGCCAATGGGCGACAAAGACATTGAGAAGCTATATTATCGATGGATATGCAATCAACAAAAATCGCATCGCAAAAAATTACGCGCAGTTTTTGAGCGTGGTTGAAAATCTTAAAAAACTTTTACCTGCCGGGTCCATTGTGGAGGCGGGGGATGCGGTTGAACTTGTGTCGCTTTTCACCGATACGTGGCTGTCACTTGACGCTTATGACAGAGACGCTTTGCCAAAAGGGAAGCTGACAAAAAAGAAAGTTGAATTAACGGTAGAGAAAATTACTGGCAGCCTTGCCGAATTAAAGGCAGAGCTTGCTCGTAAATCAGAAGTTACTGATATTTTTGGCATGGAAAGAAGTAAGGGATCTGTCGCGGGAATTATCGGTAATGTGATGCAGTCGTTTGGGGGCAGAGAACTATATGAAAGCGCAGAAGAAAAAGCGGCGCATCTTTTATATTTTATGGTTAAAAACCATCCGTTTGTTGATGGAAATAAAAGAAGTGGGGCGTTTACTTTCGTGTGGTTTTTGAAACAAGCCAATATTTTAGATGTATCCAAGCTCACCTCTTCTGCGCTTACGGCGCTCACAATTCTTGTTGCAAGCAGTGATCCAAAAGACAAGGAGAAAGTGGTGTCTTTGATTTTGAATCTTATTGCTAAAAAATAAAAACCCCAAATCGACTAGACAGCCTTCAAAAATTAGAAGAAAATAAACTAATCTATGAAAGACATAATTTTTAAACACGCAATTTTTATCATTATAGGGTTAGCTGGAGCTGCTTTGGGGACTTATTTGGGGAATAGGAGTAAAATGAAAAAATAAATCCAAAATAAAAAAGAAGCCGCAACGGCTTCTTTTTTGGTTTAATTAAAATTTGCGCTTTTAGAGGTCTGCTCTGTCATCTTTTTCGCACGAGACTTGCCAAAGGCGGTCGAAACTGGAAGGATCAAAGACGGGTCATTTGATGGGGAATTGTAAAAGGTCAAATGCCGTCCTTTCTCCCATATGGCAAGCATGTGAATAAGAAAGTTTGCATATATCTCTTGGCCCAATGTATACAAACTAAGACGTCCAGCGTCTTTAGTTGACAATTACTTGACAATCGAATATAGATTAGTTTACAATTACTTTACAATCTATGTTAACCAAGGATCAAATACTAAAAATAGCTAAGGAAAAAGGCAAATTATACTCCAAGGATTTAGTGGGGCAATTTAAGATTTCTCGGCAATATACAAATCTTTTGATTTCTGCGCTTATCGTAGAGCACAAGCTTATTAAGTTCGGCTCTACCAGGAAGGCGTTTTATGTGCTTCCTGAATATGCGCAGATCCATCAAGAAATATTTCCACTTCAATATGTAAAAGCATTTAAAAATGAAGGACTTGAAGAGCATAGAGTGCTTGATCAAATAGAACAGACATTTCCCGCATTAAAAAATCTTCCTGAAAACATACGAAGCATCTTCACCTTTGCCTTTTCGGAGATGCTTAACAACGCAATCGAGCACTCAAAGTCGGTTCGTATTGGCGTGGAGGTGTCAGTTCCAAACAAAACCCTTTCTTTCATTATTCAAGATTCGGGTGTTGGTGTCTTTCGTAATGTTATGAAGCAACGAAGACTTAAGTCGGAGCTGGAGGCAATTCAGGATATTTTGAAAGGCAAAACAACCACCATGCCAAAATCTCATTCGGGTGAAGGAATCTTCTTCACCTCAAGGGTGGGAGATGTTTTTATTCTTGATAGTTTTGGATATCAACTTATTGTGAACAATGAAACGCCCGATATTTTTGTAAAAACTGTAAAGAAAATAAAGAGGGGTACGCGCGTAATGTTTAAAATATCCGTCACATCAGATCGACACCTAAGTGAAGTTTTTAAGAAATATACTAATTTGGCTGGCGAAAATGACTACGGTTTTGACAAGACAGAGATACGAGTGAAACTCTATACCATTGGTGGCGTGCACATTTCTCGTTCGCAAGCCCGTAGAGTGCTCACGAACCTTGAGAAATTCAAAATAATTGTTTTTGATTTTGATAAAGTTCCTACGGTAGGACAAGCATTTGCCGATGAAGTTTTTCGAGTATTTCATCACAAACATCCTCAAATTAAACTTGAGGTAGAAAATATGACCGAGGGGGTAAAATTTATGGTCGAACGAGCACAGAATGAAGCTGGGGCGTCAAAATAATATGAATGAAGCATAAACTAGACATTGAACATATTTTAAAAATCCCCAAAGTAGATATTGCCTAAACAGGGAGCCGTTAAATTCTTGAATTAACCAAACAGTTTTCACCAAAAAAGAAGCCGCGGAGGCTTCTTTTTGAACTGTTTGACTCAAAAGACAGTCGGGTGTAATATACCCCTAGGGGGTATTGTTAATAAATTTTATTATAACTATGAGCCGTGTTGATCCAAATCTTAAAAAAAGAGCCATTCACAGGGCCAATATCATCCAAGGGCAAATGAAGGGGCTCATTAATGCTATTGAAAAAGAGAAATATTGCCCTTTGATTTTGTATCAATCTCTTGCCATTCAAAAATCTCTCAAAAGCATGGATCGGCTTTTGCTTGAAAATCACATCAAAACGCACGTGAAAGCGCAGATGCAGAATAAAAACATTAATAAAGCCACCAAAGAATTACTGGATATTTATAATTTAGCTAATAATTAATAAAAAAATATTATGATGTACTACGATAATTTTTTTGGATTCGGAATATTCGGAGGCATTTTTATGATAATTTTCATGCTTCTGTTTTGGGCGGGCATAATATACTTAATTGTTTGGGCGATAAGAGGATTTGTTTCTGGTCCTCGTGAGAACAAGACCGCTGAAGAAATTTTAAGACAGCGCTATGCTAAAGGCGAAATTAACAAAGAAGAATTTGAAGAAAAGAAAAAAGATTTAAACGGTTAATTAATGTATAAAATTTATGGAATTTGACCACACCACAACTACAACGAAAACTTTTGACGAGGCGGTCCAGAGCGTGCAAGACGAGATTGCCAAAGCTGGCATGCGGGTTTTGTATGTTCATGATGTGCAAAAGACTTTAGCCGAAAAAGGCTTTAAAAGAGAATCGTTTAAGATTGTTGAATTTTGTAACGCAAAGTTTGCCAATGAGTTTTTGAATAAGGATATTAAAATCGGACTCTGCTTGCCGTGTAAAATAAATGTGTATGCGAAAGACGGACAAGTATTTATTTCAGGCATGCGGCCAATTATTCTGCTACAATTTTTCCCGCAAGCTGATTTAGGTGATAGGCCGAAAGAAATTGATCAAATTATTCAAAATATTATTAATAATGCCAATAGTTAACAAAAAAATCAGGTCATTCTGGTGGTGGTTGTTATCATTAAAAAAGGTCGAAAAATTAAAACTATTTATTATTTAAAATTTAAAATTATGGAAAAACTTTCATTAAAATCTTACGGTTGGAAATGTGTGCTTGGTTCGGAAGTGGTGTATGCCATCTGCCTTGTCGGCGGTTTATTACCTTTGAGATCGGCGCGAGGAATAGAATTACACCATGCGTTATTCGAAATGCTTCCCGGATTCACATGGATTAATTTCGGCAGTGTAGTACTTGGCGCTTTCTACGCGCTCGTTTTTGCTTGGATATTTGCTGGATATTATGTTTGGATGCACAATTCAAGTTTAGTCAGCGAGGCAAAATAATTTAATAATATATTTGCCGACAATAAAACTATATGCAATACATCTGGCTAATTTGGAGTTTAATATTGATAGTGATTTGGCTCGTTATTTACGCGTTTCTTAATTCTAAAGAGCAGAAAAAGGAAATGCTGGTTGTGAGCTTGTGGACGTCTATTCTTGGTCTGACCGAGCCTCTTTTCGTCCCAGAATATTGGTCTCCTCCATCTTTGTTTAATCTTGCTGAGCGCACAGGATTTGATATCGAAAGCTTGATTTTTTCATTTGGTATCGGTGGTATCGCGGTAATTTTGTATGAGCAAATATTTAAAAGCCAGCATGCTGCCATGTCCGCCGAAGAACATCACTCGCTTCGCCATAGACTTCATGTCTGGGCGATCTTATCTGCGCCACTGGTCCTTTTAATATTATTAATCGCGACGAATTTAAATCCTTTGCATTCTGCTATTATTGCCATGATTATTGGGGGACTTGCCGCTTGGTACTGTCGTCCCGATCTCAAAAAGAAAATGCTTACAAGCGCCCTAATATTTCTCGGCATCTATTTTGTATATTTTCTAACGCTTATTGCGTTGTCCCCTGGGTATGTCGAGCGCGTCTGGAACCTTGAGGCTATTTCTGGTATTTTGATTTTAGGCATTCCACTAGAAGAGCTTTTGTTTGCGCTCAGTTTTGGTTTCATTTGGTCTAGCATATATGAACATTTAACATGGCATAAAATTAAAAATATTTAATATGAAAAAAGAAACATATAAAATTTATGGGATGCACTGTGCTTCTTGCGCGGGGACGATTGAAAGAGTGCTTTTAAAAACAGCCGGAGTGCGCGCGGCCATGGTGAATTTTGCTTCAGAAACAACTCTGATTGAATTTGACGAAAATATTGTTTCAGAGGCGGGCCTTGCTCAAGCGGTTGAATCTGTCGGATATAAGCTGGACATTGGCTCTCAACCTCAAAAGACTACGGAGAGCAAGGTAAAAAAAGAGGGGGCGGTAAGCGATAAAGATTCCGAAACCATTTCAATAAAAGTGTTGGGGATGGACTCGCCTCATTGCGCAATGATTGTGGAAAATGCTTTCAAAACATTGTCGGGCATAAAAAATACCGATATAGATTTTTCAAATCAGCGGGCGAAAGTGGTGTTTGATCCCAAAAAACTTACCAAAGAGGAGATTTTTAAAGTAATTACTGATGCTGGCTACAAACCGATTGAGGAAGAGGGCGAGGCTGAAGAAGTTTTAGATAAAGAAAAGATTGAGCGTGAAAATCAAATAAAAATTCTGAAGCGTAAACTTATTGTCGGCGGCGCTCTTTCGGTTTTTATATTTTTGGGCAGTTTTCCAGAATGGTTTTCTTTTGTTCCTAAAATTTTAAGTAATTATTGGACTCTTTTAATACTCACCACGCCAGTGCAATTTTGGGTTGGGTGGCAGTTTTATAGCGGACTCAAGCTACTTGTAAAATATCGCACTGCTGATATGAACACCTTGATTGCCATCGGGACATTGGCGGCTTATTTTTATAGCGCTGCAGTCGCGATGTTTCCGCATTTTTTTGCCAAAGAAGGAATGGCGCCGGCAATATATTTTGATACATCGGCTATCATTATCGTTCTGATTCTTTTGGGCAAATATTTTGAGATTTTGATGAAGGGAAGAGCGTCAGAGGCGATTAAAAAGTTGATAGGGCTTCAGCCAAAAACAGCAAAAATTTTAAAAGACGGACAGGAAATTGAGGTGCCCATTTCAGAGCTTGGTGTCGGAAGCGTGGTGATTGTCAGGCCGGGCGAAAAAGTGCCGGTGGACGGGGTCATTGTTGAAGGTGATTCAGAAATTTATGAATCAATGGTTACAGGGGAATCAATGCCGGTCCACAAAACAGGCGGAGGCGCAGTCATTGGCAGTACCATAAATAAATTTGGAACTTTTACATTTCGCGCGACAAAGATCGGCAAAGACACTGTCCTTTCTCAGATTATTAAGATGGTAGAAGAAGCGCAGGGATCAAAAGCGCCGATTCAGCGTCTTGCTGATTTGGTTTCTTCATATTTTGTGCCGGTAGTTTTTGTTATTGCCATCTTAACTTTTATTACTTGGCTTTTCTTTGGGCCCGTACCGGCATTCAATTTTGCCTTGATTAATTTCGTGGCAGTTTTGATTATCGCCTGTCCGTGCGCGCTGGGTCTTGCCACGCCAATGGCCATCATGGTCGCTTCAGGTAGCGCCGCCGCTAAAGGAATTTTAATCAAAGATGCCACTTCTTTGGAAATTGCCAATAAAATAAACACGGTAATTTTGGATAAAACTGGCACTTTAACACAAGGAAAACCACAGCTTACAGATATCATTGCTTTTGAGAATGGAAAAACAGCGGAAGTTTTAGAGCTCGCCGCTTCGCTGGAGCAGAGATCAGAACATCCTTTGGCGAAAGCGATTTTGCAATATGCTACAAGCTTGGATCAAAAATCTTCACATTCTCTGGATAAAGCAATAATGGACGAAGCGAAAAAAGAAAAAATTGAGCTATATAAACTAGAAGATTTTAAAGCAATTTCCGGAAAGGGTTTGCGCGGATTTTTACAAATTCAATCCCAAAGAGTCGAAGCTTATTTGGGCAATAGAGCTCTTATGGCAGACATCGGACTTGATGTTTCTCCATATGAAGAAAAAATTAAGAAACTCGAAGGCGAGGGCAAGACAGTAATGGTCCTTGTTGTGGACAAACAAATTAAGGGCGCTTTGGCGGTTGCCGATGTGTTAAAAAAAGAATCAATTGAGGCAATAAAAATTTTAAAAAATAATAATATCGATGTTTGGATGCTTACAGGGGACAACAATCTCACCGCTCATGCTATTGCTCACCAAGTGGGAATAGAAAATGTGATGAGCGAAGTTTTGCCGGATAAAAAATCAGAAAAAGTGCGCGAATTGCAAAAACAAGGAAAGATCGTGGCCATGGTTGGCGACGGTATTAATGACGCGCCAGCTTTAACTCAGGCCAATGTCGGTATTGCCATGGGTGAGGGAACAGACATCGCCATGGAGTCAGCAAATATCACTTTGATGAGAGGGGATTTAATGCTTGTTCCAGAAGTGATTGATCTTTCAAAGCGCACGATGAGAATAATCAAGCAAAATCTCTTTTGGGCGTTTTTCTATAATATTGCTTTCATTCCTGTTGCTGCCGGAGTGCTATTTCCATTTTTTGGGATTTTACTGAATCCCGTTTTTGCCGCCGCGGCAATGGCATTTTCCAGCATCAGTGTTGTATTAAATTCGTTACGATTGAAAAGGGTTGGCAAATAAGTCTCCGCGGACAAATGTTGTAAATTTATTTAAATGAGGTAATATTGGGTTATGAAAAATATTTTGGCATTACTACTAATAGGATTCATTGGGATTTCAGCTTTGGGATTTATTTCAATGAATCATGACATGAATCATTCAAATGCGGGATGCGTGCCTTTTTCTATGGGGGGCACCTCGTGTCCGCTAGGGTTGGCTGATATGGCGTTTTATCACATAGCGGCTTTTCAAGGGTTTTCTAACTTTCTCTTGCCGTTTTCTAGCGCCGCCTCCGATATTTTGTATGCTCTTTTCTTGTTGGCTGTTTTATATTTGATTATCAAAAATTTATCGCCGGGACATTTTAATCAGCAAAATCACTTTCAAAAATTATACGCACGCAAAAATAGCGTTTTTGATATTTACGCGACAAAGACTATGCGCTATTTGTCGCTACTTGAGAATAGCCCGTCTTTTTTAAGAGGCGTCTAAAAATTCTTTTCACCAAAAAAGAAAAGTTTTTTTGATGCCCTCATGCAAGCTCTCATTGAGGGCTTTTGGTTATTTATGGAGATAATTTATTATTTAAAAATAAAATAATATGAAAAACACAATTAAAACAATTGCTATCTGGGTGCTGGTTGGCGGAATCTTTGTGGGTTTTTTGTGGATGCTTTCTAAAAGTCAGGCGTCATCGCCAACATCTAAAAATTTAACAGAAAGTGCGAGTCAGTTAACTGCGGCTGAAATGTTTTATGATTTCGGGACAATCTCTATGGCCAACGTCAATGTCAGCAAGACATTTAAGGTTTCCAACAGTACCACCAAAGATATTTTAGTGAAAGAAATTTCTACTTCTTGTATGTGTACGACTGCGTATATAGGAAGTGGTGATTCTAAAAAAGGACCTTATGGAATGCCCGGACATGGAAGTTCGGCGCTAACAAAGGCTAATGAAAAAATTGGAGCCGGGGAAAGTCGTGATGTGGAAGTGGTTTTTGATCCGAACGCCCATGGTCCAGCTGGTGTAGGAACGATTGATCGATTGATTTACTTGACCGATGCTTCAGGAAGCACGCTTCAGCTGGAGATAAAAGCGGAGGTAACCCCATAACCATTATGAAAAGAATACTAATAATTCTTTCGGTGGTGGTGGTTGCTATCGTCGGGGTTGTGATACTTAAATACAGCCCCGTGACCGCTTCACTGGTCTGGAATCTAAGCAATGGGGGCGCGTGGCTTTTGCCGCTCGTACTTATCTCGTCGGTTTTAGACAGCGTTCATCCGTGCTCGTTTTCGATTTTACTCATCACGATTGCATTTTTATTTGGAATGCAAATGACAAGAAAGAAAATTCTGCAGATTGGCGGCGTGTATATCGCCGGCATTTTTACCGCCTATTTTCTGATAGGTTTGGGGATATTGAAGGTCTTGCATTTATTCAATACGCCCCATTTTATGGGAAAGCTTGGGGCGACAATCCTCATTGTCTTCGGGGTTATTAATCTAGTTAACGAATTTTTTCCGAGATTTCCGATTAAATTCAAACTTCCATCGGTTTCTCACACCGCCATGGGGCAATTAATGGAAAAAGCATCGATTCCTGCCGCGTTTGGACTAGGGATTTTGGTTGGCATCTGTCAGTTTCCATGCATGGGTGGGCCATACCTTATGGTGATAGGCCTTTTGCACGATCAAGTGACATATTTTAAAGGTTTTGGTTATCTGATGCTCTACAATCTGATTCTTATCCTGCCACTTGTTACGGTGCTTTGGGTTGCGGCCGATAAAATGCTAGTGGATAAAGTGCAGGAATGGAAAAGGACGAATATGAGGGGCGTGCGGTTTTGGGCTGGCCTTGCTATGATCGTTATTGGGATTTTAATTTTATTCATTTGACCCTTCGACAAGACCTTCGACAGTGAGCTCAGGTCGAACTGCTCAGGATTTAAATAGTGAGCTTAGTCGAACTATCCTTCATAAAACTATGGATCCCATTAGAAATTCAGTTTGGCTAGTGGGCAAAAAGAAAAAATAAAATACTACTCAATTAATCTAATTTATTGAATGATTATGGAAAATTCTAACGGGATAAACCAAAAAATATTAACAATGGACAAGTTTCTTGCTAAAATAGAATCGCTCAAAGAAAAAGCGGGGGTCGATTTGTCTACCGCTGAAGATTTGAGCTTGGCGGTGATGAATCTGGTTAGTTTGGAAGAACATTTTTTCTTTACTGGCATGAAGACTAAAAAAGACGAGCACTTTGACGCATCGCTTGAAATTCGTGAAATAAGAAAAAGCTTGCTGGCCGAACTCATGCCACACAACGAAGGCGAGACGTGGTGTATTTCTAAACATCTTTTGGCTACAGCTATGCGCCTTATCGAAGTGGGCAACAAGCTTCACTCCGGTGGCAAAAAAGAAAAAGCAAAAAGCATGTTTGAAAAAGCGTACAAAGTGTACTCCATCTTTTGGGCGCTAAAATTAAAATTAATCACCGGAGAAAAAATCCAAGAAACGGCAAAGGGCAGTTCGACCTCGCTCACTACAGGCAGTTCACAGCTCGAGGATTTAGTGAATAAGCTCGCCGATTGTTGCGATGAGTAAATAAAAAAATATGGAAAACAAAACAACAGAAAAAGAAAAAATATATGCGATGGCGATGACTGTTATTGTCGCGGGAGCCGTGCTCGCTATAATTTTTATGTACAACTTTTTGCAGAATCCCTCAAAAATATTTTTTGGAAAAAATGTAGCACAAAATATTTCTATTTCAGACCTTGAAGAAGCTGTCCTGCCATCTAGCGGCGTAGTTTTGCCTGTTTCGTGGGGCGATCTTGGCGCGCAACTTGTCAAAACGGGGGTAATTGATGAAGAGAAATTTAAATCTCTTTATGAAGGCCGAGGCCAGTTTACAGAGGAATATAAACAATTATTGACCGGGACAAGTAGCGGCAAGCTCAAAATTACTCAAGACAACGCAGGATATATCCTCAATCTACTGTGGGCTTTAGGATTGGCGAATAAGAATCCAATTTTAGACACCGGAGAAATGATGGATCCCAAATATGGTGGAGGCAATCCGCCAGCTGGCGGATTTGCCTCAACGGGCGGTTGGACTATGGCAAAAGGCAATGCTATGGATCACTATAGCCACCACAAATTCTTTGATTTGACGCCACAACAGCAGGTCATTGTGGACAGGGTGTCGAGCGGTATATATAGGCCCTGTTGTGGCAATTCAACACATTTCCCCGACTGCAATCATGGAATGGCCATGTTGGGCCTTCTAGAGCTTATGGCGTCGCAAGGCGTGAGTGAGCAGGATATGTATAAAGCCGCCTTGGCCGTTAATTCATATTGGTTTCCTGACACATATCTCACCATTGCAACTTATATGAAAGACAAGGGCGTTTTGTGGCAGGATGTTTCACCACAAGAAATGCTCGGGGTCAATTATTCAAGCGGTTCTGGATATGCAAAAATCTCTGCTCAAGTCAAACAACAAGAAGGACAAAAAGGTGGTGGTTGTGGAGTGTAGGATGTCTTGCGATTTTTCTTTGCGAGAAAAAACTCTCACTTGTTTAGACAAGTGAGAGTTTTTGAATGGACTTTTTATAAATTTTTGATAAAGTGGATTTGTGAAATTAAATATCTCTTATAATAAAATTTTATCTTGGCTGTCGTTGTCTTTTATCTTTGGCGTTGGCGTGGCTTCGTATTGGGATATGCCGGCTTTGCTAGTGCTATTTTTGGCGGCGCTCACTATATTTTTATTTTTGTTTGGTTACTTTAGAGAAAAAAGACAGATTTTTATCTTTGCATTTTTGTGCGCGGGAGCATTTTTAGGAATCTTGCGTTTTAGTTTAATGAATCAAAATGCGAGCGGCCAAGACATGATTCAAAATTGGAATGGACAAAAAGTTGTGTTCGAGGGAGTGGTGCACGACGAGCCGCAAGAAAGGACAGATAAAACTTATTTGGTTTTTGAAGCTGAAAAAATAATTTCTCCCGCTCAAAACGACAGTGTTGGTGGCAAAGTGCGTGTAAAAATAAATAGATTTTTAGAATTTCAGATGGGCGATAAGATAAAAATATCTGGTTCCTTGGAAAAGCCGAAAAATTTTTCCGGATTTGATTATGAAAATTATCTCGCCAAAGATGGAATTTATAGCATAATGAACGATGCCCAAATAGAAAAAATAGGTGTGAGAAAAACATCTTTTATCCAGAGAGAACTTTTTGCCGTTAAAAATAAATTGATAGATTCTTTGCAAAAATCTTTGCCCGAACCCGAATCGTCTTTTGTCTCGGGAATTCTTTTGGGTGCCAAGCAAAATATGCCGCAAAAACTTCAGGAGGATTTTAATAATACCAGCACCACACACTTGATAGCTTTATCTGGATTTAATATCACAATTATTGCCAATTTTATACAAAATACGGCACGCTTCCTGTCCTTTTCTGCTGGATGGTCATTTTTTGCGGCGATTTTGGGGGTAACGCTTTTTACCGTGGGCACAGGCGCCTCAGCCTCGGTTGTGAGGGCCGCGATAATGGGCGTGGTGTCTTTAATCGCTTTGCGTAGTGGAAGGGTTTATAACAATAAATTTGCTCTGCTTTTTGCTGGCGCCCTGATGGTCCTGATCTGGCCGGCTATTTTGAGATTTGATCTGGGGTTTCAACTTTCATTTTTGGCGACTTTGGGGCTGGTATATTTTTCTGATTTTTTTAATCAAAAATTAAAACGCCTGACCAATTTTTTTGCTTTACGTGAAAATTTATCTACCACACTTGCGGCACAGATTTTTGTCTTGCCCCTTTTAATTATAAATTTTCAGAAAATTTCTTTTGTCTCGCCTATAGTGAATGTTTTGGTTTTGCCTTTTATCCCTTTGACGATGCTCACTGGATTTATTGGGGGAGTGGCGGGCATTGTCAGCCCGGCATTGGGATTTATAATTAATTTGCCAACGTGGCTGATGGCAAGTTTTACGATCCATGTGATAAGTTTTTTCGCGTCCTGGCCGATTGCGGTGTGGAATATGGGTTTTGGCGCGTCTCAAATTTTGGGGAGCGCAGTATTATTTGCAGTTATTTTAATTTTTATCTGGAAGGCGAGTAAAAAATCTTCGGAATCTATTTCGTCCAAGTCATCTGGCGGAAACAAAGAGCAATAAAATGGAAGAAGAGGACAAAAAATTTAATAAAAAACTTGTTTTAATTATTTTTGCCGTTTTAGGGTTTCTTTTGGTTTTAGTTGCTATTTTAAATTTCACTTTATACAAATCGTTTGATAAAAATTTGGAGGTTTATTTTTTAAATGTCGGACAGGGCGATGCGGAGCTTATTTTTCAGGGCGGGCATACGATTTTAATTGATGGAGGCCCCAATGCGTCCGTCATCAGCGAATTGAGCAAAGCGTTACCAGTAATTAATAGAAAAATTGATGTAATTATTTTAACTCATCCTCACGCTGATCATGTTTCGGGATTGGTGGATGTCTTACAAAGATATGAAGTGGGAGCGGTGGTGGGCTCGGGAGTCGCGTACAACACCCCCGAATACAATGCTTTTTTAGAAGAAGTGAGAAATCAAAAAATTCCTTTTATTTTGGCTCGCGCGGGAGAAACGATAAAAATAGGAGATTTGGGAAAACTCACCATTTTACATCCTTTTGATTTAAATTTTTTAGGAAGAAGCCCGACAAATATCCACGACTCTATGGTTGTTGTGAGATTTGATTTTGGAAAAGAAAGTTTTTTATTTACGGGGGATGCGGAAAGCGATTTAGAAAATAATTTTGTTTTTAAGGGCGTTGATGTGAAAGCGGACGTTTTGAAAGTGGGGCACCATGGATCTAAAAATTCAAGCCCTCTCGTTTTTCTTAAAAAAGTCAGTCCGCAAATTAGCGTGATAGAGGTAGGTAAAAATAACATATACCGACATCCGGCAGACATTACACTTCGCAATTTAGCCGCAGTGGGCTCTGAAATTTTCCGCACGGACTTAAACGGAACGATTAAGTTTTTGTCGGATGGATTGAGCCTAATTTATACGAAAGAGTTTTAGTTTTGTGTTTGTATCCGTTTCAAATCAAAAATCAAATATAGAGCAAAAATTGTATCGTGTCTCTAATTCCTGCCTGCCTGCCGGCAGGCAGGAATTAGAGAATAAGAAACAAATCTTGATTTTAGGGGATGATGGAGGTATAAATATACACAAGAACGTTCTTTGAAAAAGGGAGGAAGAGTGGACAAGGCTCTTAAGGTCAGGAAAGAGGTCAGGAAGGTTATACTAAAAACTCTCAAAGAAAATAATAGAATAATGGCCATGAGCGATCTTGAGCTCGTGATTATTAAGAGTGGTCTTTTGGGGAATAGAGATGAGGCGCGCGAAGCACTTCATGAATGTAGAAGGGATGGGTTTATTGATAATCGTGTGCGCTGGAGCCGTTTACGCATGGAGAACTCAGTAACCATGATTTATTTAATTCCTGAGTCTTCCAGGTTTAGAAAAGAAATTCGTTGCATAGAAAGCTTTTTGGAAAAAGTTGGTGGGCATGCCGCGTTTAGTGCTATCGAAAAAGCTCTAATCAAGGAGTGTCTTATCAAGAGTGGCAATATCAGTAACATTCTTCGTTTTGTATCTAAATTGCCAAATTTTTCTTGTAACTGGAAGACGGAAACTATTTTTCTTAGAAAAAAGTAATTTAAAGTCGCGCAGACCGCTCTTTGTGAGCGGTTTTTTGTTTTTTGAATTTTATTATGTCTCTAATTCGCGCGCCTGCCTGCCGGTAGGCAGGAATAGGCGAATAAGAAACAACGAAGAGCAATTATGTGGTAATTATGTGGTGTTGATTAATGTCTTTCAATTTTCAAAAATTTGTGGTACAATAACCCATTAAAAAGAATTTAGGAGCTAATAAAAATTTTCAATTTTCAATTCTCAATTTTCAAAAAATTTCCAATTATACAATTTCTAATGATTAATTCTACAATTTTTTAATGCTAAATTCTAGATCCTAGATACTAAATTCTAAACACATGTCCAACAACGACCAAATAATTATAAAAGGAGCCAAGGTGAATAATCTTAAAGATATAAGCCTTAAGATTCCTAAGAACAAGCTGGTGGTTATCACAGGACTTTCCGGTTCGGGAAAGTCGTCTTTGGCATTTGATACGATATACGCCGAAGGCCAGAGAAGGTACATAGAAAGCTTGTCCTCTTACGCGCGGCAATTTTTGGGCGCCAGACAAAAGCCAAACGTAGATTCAATTGAGGGACTTTCACCATCTATTGCCATTGATCAAAAAAGCGTTTTGCGCAATCCTCGCTCAACCGTAGGAACGGTGACAGAGATATATGATTATATTAGGGTTTTGTATGCGCGAGTTGGCAAGCCGCATTGTCCAAATTGTGGGAGAGAAGTTTCCAAGCAGAGTGTCAGCCAGATAGTGGACAGGATTTTAAAAATGCCCTTGAAAAATAAAACTTTAATTTTGGCGCCTGTGGTGCGTTCGCAAAAGGGCGAGCATCGACATATTTTAGAATCAATTGAGCGGGCAGGATTTTTAAGAGTGAAAATTGATGGCTCCATAATGCGTATAGTGGAGGCTCCAGACGAGGGACTTGAAAAAAATAAAAAACATTCTATAGAGATAGTGGTTGATGAAATAGACGCTTCGAGCAAGTCCGAGCGCGCTCGCATAGCCGATTCGGTGGAGTTAGCGCTTAAAACCGGAAAGGGTCTGGTAATTATTTCATCTTTAAAAAACAAAAACTTTTCCGATACGCTTTTTAATGAAAGATTGGCCTGCGCTTATTGCGGGATCAGCGTCAACGATATTGAACCGCATACATTTTCTTTTAATAGTCCTTATGGCGCGTGTCCTGAATGTACGGGGCTGGGCAAAAAATTGGAAGTAGATCCGGCACTTGTATTGCCCAATCCTAATTTAACTATTGCCGAAGGCGCGATACGTCCGTGGGCTTCGGCTTCGCATAAGGTTGGGAGGCAGGGATGGTTTTCGTTTTTACTCGAAGACATTTCTTCAAGATACGATTTTTCTTTAAACGATCCTGTAAAAGACCTGCCAAAAAATATTATAAATCTGATACTTTATGGGGAGAAAAAAATGCCAGGAGGCGATGCGCACCAGCACTTTGAAGGCGTGGTGCCCAATCTTGAGAGGCGTTGGAAAGAAACGGACTCGGAGTGGACTAGGCAAGAGGTAGAAAAGTATATGATTATAAAAATTTGCCCCGCATGTTTAGGTAGGCGGCTCAAGCCAGAAGCTTTGGCAGTGAAATTTTTGGGTATGGGCGTTGATGAGATTGTTGCCCTGCCTTTAAACGTTTTTAAAGATTTTGTGTTGTGTCTGGCATCAGGAAAATTGTCGGGCGCGCAATCTGTTATAAAAAAGAAATTTAAACCGCTTGGCATTTCTGAATTTAAAATCGCCCTGCCACTTCTAAAAGAGATGGGTGATCGTGCGCAATTTTTGATAGATGTGGGACTGGATTATTTAACGCTTGAGAGAAGCTCAGAGACGCTTTCAGGAGGTGAGGCCCAAAGAATTCGTCTAGCCACACAGCTTGGTTCAAAACTTTCCGGAGTCATTTATGTTTTAGATGAGCCGTCTATCGGTCTTCATCCAAAAGATCATGCGCGACTAATAAAAACCTTAAAAGAATTGAGTGCGCTGGGCAATTCGGTGCTTGTGGTAGAGCACGATGAGCAAACAATGCGCGCCTCAGATTGGATAGTGGACATTGGTCCGGGAGCGGGAGAAGCTGGCGGAAGAGTTTTGTTTTCCGGAAGGCTTAAAGATTTACTTAAAAAATCCACACCAACGGCAAATTATCTTTCTGGTCGCGAAAAAATTTCAATACCCGCAAAACAGAGACAAGGCAATGGAAAGTTTTTAGAAATTTTTGGCGCCAGCGGGAACAATTTAAAAAATATTTCTGTAAAAATTCCTTTAGGAAAATTTGTGGCAATTTCAGGAGTGTCAGGCTCTGGGAAAAGCACTCTGATAAACGACACGTTGGTGAGACATTTGGAAAAAACCTTTTATGGAGCCAAAGCCGAGCCAGCGAAATTTAATAAAATTTTAGGAGTGGAGAACGTTGATAAAATTGTGAATGTTAACCAATCGCCCATAGGCCGTACCCCGCGCTCAAACCCTGCCACTTATGTGGGTATATTTGGACCGATTAGGGACATTTTTATGTCTTTAAAAGAATCTAAAATACGCGGATATTCAGCGGGGCGTTTTAGCTTTAATGTGAAGGGCGGAAGATGTGAGGTGTGCGAGGGGCAGGGCGTGCAAAAAATTGAGATGCACTTTTTACCGGATGTGTATGTGGAATGTGAAGAGTGTCACGGCACAAGATACAGCAAAGAAGTTTTAGAAATAGAATTTAGGGGAAAAAATATCGCGCAAATTTTGAAGATGGGCGTGAAAGAAGCGGATGATTTTTTTGATGATTTCGCGCAGATTAAATCCAAGCTTGACACACTCAAAGATGTCGGGCTGGACTATATAAAGCTCGGGCAGTCATCTACCACGCTTTCCGGAGGCGAGGCGCAAAGAATAAAATTGGCGACAGAGCTCTCGCGAAAATCTACCGGCAAGGCGCTCTATGTTTTAGATGAGCCGACTACCGGACTTCATTTTGCGGATATTAAAAGACTGCTAGCTGTGCTTCAGCGTCTGGCGGATTTAGGAAATAGTGTGCTGGTGATAGAGCACAATTTAGACGTTTTGAAATGTGCTGATTGGCTTATTGATCTTGGTCCCGAAGGGGGAGAAAAAGGGGGAGAGATAATAGCTCAAGGCGCGCCAAACGAAATAGTAAAAAATAAAAAATCCGACACGGGCAAATGGTTAAAGGGCGTCATGTAGCGTATTTTTAATATGGAAAACGCAGAAAAACAAATTTTAGCAACAACAGTTTATTTCGACTGTTTTGATCGTGCATTAAACTTGAACGATTTGTTCAAATTTTCGGTAAGCTTAAAGCATCTGGGTATGCCGTCGGGCAAGATTTCCATTATGGAAATTTCTGAATTACTAAAAAAAGACAATCTAAAAAAACACATAGATACTGAAGACGGCCTTTATTTTTTAAGGGGCAGAAAAAATCTAGTGGCGTTAAGAAGGGAGAGGGAAGAGATAAGCACTAGACATTTTAAAATATTAAAAAAATATTTAAATTTATTTTCGGCGGTTCCTTTTGTGCGCGGACTGTCTCTTTCGGGGTCTTTGGCCATAGAAAATATCAGAGAAGATAGCGATTGGGACTTGTTTTTCTTGGTTCAAAGGGGCCGACTTTATACGGCCGCTTTTGGCGTATCTTTACTAGCGGCATTATTTTTTAGAAAGTGGCAAAAATTTGGATTTAAAAATATTTTTTGTCTCAACCACTTTGTGATAAGTGGTGGCGAAGAAATGCCATCGCGCAGTATTTATGAAGCGGCCGAGTTTTTAAAAATGAAACCGGCTTTTGATGATGGAGACCATTTTAAAAAGTTTATTCAATGCAATAAAAAATGGATGGAAAATTATTTTTCTCACATTGATGTTGTGCCGGAAAAACAAGAAATAAAAAACACCGAGTGTTTTTTATGGATTAAAAAGACAAAAGAAAAATTACTTCAAGGCAAGGCGGGGGATTTTCTAGAGAAAATATTTAGAAAAATAATCGTATCTCGGATTGAAAAAAATAAAAAGAAACTCACCGGCTTTGGCAGAATAGTATTGGATGAGAAACAGATAGAATATCATCCGCTTTCTCCGCAGAAAGAGATCATAGAAAATTACAATGCCACAATGAAAAAATTTGGCCTGGAAGATTTGGCAAAAGAAAAAGATTCAGGATTTTATTGGATATAGTGACAGGGCAAAACAAAATACTTGACTTTTATGATTTTTTGTTTTACAATTCGATTAATAGTCAGGCGAACGGTTTTTGGTTGTTTAGGACAGAAGAAGGGAGGTAAAAATGTTTGGGCGATCGCTTTCTCTGAGAAGTTGGAGAATGTGGATTGTTCTCTTAGCTCTTTTAAATACACTTGATGTTATTTTAACTACGTGCGGCATCAATCTTGGCATAGAAGAAGGAATTGATGCTTCTGCGTGGCTTGCCGATAAAGTTGGATGGGGCGGTGTTTTGGTGCTAAAACTCGCATTAATTTTTGCATTTTTTATTTTTTTGCGCATGTTAGAAAAACATCTTTTTTTACATAATTTAGATCCAGTTTTAAACAAGACAATTCGGATTATTGTATTCATGTTGCTACTGCTGGTCCTTGAATTTTTATGCGTGGTCGGGGCCAATTTAACGCAAATAATCTGGATTATGTTGATTCCGTCTTAGACTTAACCTGCGCCAACAAGGCGCAGGTTTTTCTATTATTTGGCGATAATATACACAGGTCTTATTTCACAAACTCGCACTTGACAAATCTTATTTTAGGAGTACAATGCAAATAGGAGGTGCGAGATGAACTACGATACCCAAGCAGGTTCTGAGTCGAAACAGGAGTCACTTGTTGTCCCGACCAAAGGCCCTGTCATCGAATGCGTCATTTGCCTGGCTTTAATCGCTTTGGCGTTGTGGGTAGAGCCGTTGGGGCGGTATCTCTCATACGGTTAACAGGACAGAGCAGACCAACTGCTCCCCGCCATGTCTTCGGACCTCTGGCGGGTTTTTTCTTTTGTATTGGACTTGACCTGGTCGGGTCGAGTTTTTATTTTAAAAATTCCTTCCGGCGTAATTTTTTATGATACGAAATAGCAAATCTGTGCGCCTCGTCGTCTGCCAAAAGAATAATATTTTTTATTTGTTCGGATAATTTTTCGAGGTTTATTTTTCTGAGAAAAGAACTATTAAAAACAACTCTTTCCCCCTTGGCGAAGGCCAAAACGGGAATCTTTAATTTATAATATGCCAGTATTCTTTTGGCGGCGCCAAGCTGTCCCTTTCCTCCGTCTACAAGTATCACTTGGGGCAGGGGCCATTCTTTATGGCGCAGGCGTCTTGCCAACACCTCTTTGAGCATCGCAACGTCGTTGGGTTTTTTATCGTAGTG
>ERZ1292633.709-Hain-H41-02um-R1-709-length-37495-cov-9_pt1 | contig 37495 bp, 34 predicted proteins | sample MGYA00564406_ERZ1292633 | MGnify/ENA primary metagenome ERZ1292633 (study PRJEB36523, sample SAMEA6512639) | groundwater metagenome | collected 2019-01-08 | study: AquaDiva: Metagenomics assemblies of 32 groundwater samples
ACATCGAGCGTGTCCTTGATCTTGACGTATTGCTCCGCTTCCGCGCCCAGCAGTTTCTTCGGATCCAGGGTCTGCCAGGCTTCGACACCGCCCTGCTCCACGTGCTTAGCCACTTGCTCCAGCAATTCGAGCGTGCGCGGATGCAGTACGTTCGTTTCCTTGTGGATGAAAAAGGGCATGGGCACGCCCCATTGGCGCTGGCGCGACAGCGTCCAGTCGGGGCGGTTGGCGATCATGCCCTGCAGGCGCGCCTGGCCCCAGTCCGGATAGAAGCGCGTGTTCTCGATGCCGCGCAAGGCAGTCGTGCGCAGGGACTCGGCGGGTCTGACGCCGTTGAAGCCCGGCGGTGAGTCCATGCTGGCGAACCATTGCGTGCTGGCGCGGTAGATGATGGGCGTCTTGTGGCGCCAGCAGTGCATGTAGCTGTGCGCGTAATTTTCGGAGTGAAACAGCGCGCCGGCTTCCCCGATCTTTTTCACGATCTCGGGATTGGCCTTCCAGATCATCATGCCGCCGAAAAACGGCAGCGACGCTACGTATTTCCCGTCAGCCATCACCGGAGTGAGGATCTGCTCATCCTTCATGCCGTAACGGCGACAGGAATCGAAGTCCTCGACGCCGTAGGCCGGGGAGCTGTGGACGATGCCGGTGCCGGTGTCCAGCGTCACATACTCGCCCAGATAGATGGGCGCCAGCCGCTCATAGAACGGGTGGTGGAAAGCGATCAGTTCGAGCACTTTGCCCTTGCACGATGCGAGCGTCTCGCCGGCAAGCCGATAGCGCGCGAGGCAGGCGTCCTGCAAATCCGCGGCCAGGATCAGCAACCCGCGTTCGGTTGCAACCAGGTTGTAGACGTGTTCCGGATGCGCGTTCAGCGCCTGATTGCCGGGGATGGTCCAGGGTGTGGTGGTCCAGATGACAATGAAGCCCTTGTCGGTCGGCAGTTTGGCCAGGCCGAAAGCCTTGGCGATTTTTTCCGGCTCGGCAAACGCAAAGCCGACGTCGATGGCAAAATCCTTCTTGTCCGCATACTCGACTTCGGCTTCCGCCAGCGCCGAGCCGCAGTCGAAACACCAGTTCACCGGCTTCAGGCCGCGGTAGACGTAGCCCTTCTCCAGTATCTTCCCCAGCGTACGAATCTCGTCGGCCTCGCTGCGGTAGGCCATGGTCTGGTAGGGATGGTCCCAGTCGCCGAGCACGCCCAGGCGGCGGAAATCCTTTTTCTGTTGCTCGATCTGCAAGCTCGCATACGCCCGGCACAGGCTCTGCGTCTTTTCCACCGGCAGGTTCTTGCCGTGCTGCTTCTCGATCTCGCGCTCGATCGGCATGCCGTGGCAGTCCCAGCCGGGCACGTACACGGCGTCGTAGCCCGCGAGGCTGCGCGACTTGACGATGATGTCCTTCAGGATCTTATTCACCGCATGGCCGATGTGTATGTCTCCGTTGGCGTAGGGCGGGCCGTCGTGCAGGATGAATTTCGGCCGCCCGTTCGAGGCGGCGCGGATTTTCTGGTACAGCCCTCTCGCCTGCCAGTCCTTGACCCATTTCGGCTCGCGCTTGGCGAGGTCGCCGCGCATGGGGAAGGGCGTGTCGGGAAGATTCAGCGTGTTCTTGTAATCAGCCATTTTGCAGTTTGACAGTTCAATTGGTCGGGTTCAGATGCAAACGCATTGCCGCGCGCATTTCCGTACGCATTTCCGCGCAATGCTTTTCCGCGTTCATGCGCTTTCATTCGCCGCCAGAAGCTCTCTGGCTATTTCGCAATCCTGGGCGATGCGGGCCTTCAGCGTAGCCAGGTCGGGAAATTTTTGTTCGTCGCGTATCTTGTGCAGAAAGTCGATGCGCAAATGCTGGCCGTACAGATCGCCGGCGAAATCGAACAAGTGCACCTCTAGCTTGGCGCGCCCGCTGTTGTCTACCGTCGGGCGCAGTCCCAAACTCGCGGCGCCGTTGCGCAAGCGTCCTTGTCCATCGACGGTGCGAACGGCAAAGATCCCGGATAGGGGCGGCCGGTTGTGCCGCAACTGCACATTGGCGGTGGGATAGCCGATCTGCCGGCCAAGCTTGTCGCCATGCACCACCCGGCCGCTGATGCTATAGGGCCGGCCGAGCAACGCTTCAGCCTCCGCCAGCCGGCCCGCGGCCAGCGCCACGCGCACCGCTGAACTCGACACGCGCACTCCCTCCTGCTCGATCGTGGGCATCGCCTCCAGACCGAAACCGCTCTTGCGCGACGCCTCCTGCAGGAGGGAAAAATCGCCGGCGCGTCTGGCGCCAAAACGGAAGTCATCGCCGATCAGCAGCCAGCGCATGCCCAGGCCCTCGATCAACACGCGCTCGATGAAATCCTGCGGCGACCTGCTGGCGTAGGCGCGGTTGAAACGGCTCACATGCACGCGTTCGATGCCGTAGGCCGCGAGCAATTCCAGCTTCTCCCTCAGGGAGGTGAGCCGCGTCGGCGCCGTTGCCGGCGCGAACAACTCGAGCGGATGCGGTTCGAAGGTGAGCACGCAGACCGAGAGGCCGAGCGCGCGCGCCCGCTCCTTGAGGCGGGCGAGCATCGCCTGGTGGCCCCGATGCACGCCGTCGAAGTTGCCGATGGTAAGCGCTGTGGGGGACTGGCTGCGTGCGGAAATGGTGCGGCAAACCCGCATGTTCAGAATCGGCTTTGAAAAGCTAAAATTTTGAATTATAGCGGCTTTCCGTCACCCCCGGAATAGGAAATCCGGCCTCGGCCGGAGCTTACAAAACTCAGGCCGGCGCGCGCGCCGGCGCTGCAATGAGCCATCTGACTCCAACAAAAACGGCGCCGAGAAGCAGCACGGAAAACCAGACGAGCGACCACTCGGGCACCATCAGCCCGAAGATGGGATCATGGCGCGCGGAGCAATCCCCGCTGGCGTGGAAAATAAAAGGCAGCAGCTTGGCCGTCGGCAGGTTGTTCACGAACTGCTCCATCACATCGATGCCGCAGCCGAATTTGGGGTGATGCAGCGTCCATGCATGCCATATCGCGACCCCCAAGCCCGAGAGCGAGGCGAGCGCCATTCCGGCGGCATACATCGCGGCGCCGCGGCGCTGCGGGTTGTGCACGGCTGCGGCGAGCGCGATCAGGCCGAACAGGAAAAACCCCTCCCGCTGCAGGACGCACAGGGGACAGGGTGCCTGGCCCTGGAGATGCTGCAGAATCAGGGCTTCGGCGAGCAGCGCCAGGGGAATCAGCGCGAACGCAGCAAACACCCGTCTCGGGGTCAATTCGAATTTCATCCGGTTCGTCGCCTTGGCGCTCAGCCGAGCCCGGGATTGAGCGTATAGGTGCCGGTGAGGCTGGCCTTGGCCAGCACATGGCCCTCGATCGCCTTCAGCACGTCGCCGCCCTTGAACATGCCGCTCACCGCGCAACGGGCACTATCCAGCGCATACAGCGTGAACACGTAGTGGTGCAGGATCTCGTCGTTCCACGGCGGGCACGGCCCGTCATAGCCGAAGTAGTTGCCGCTCATGTCCTTGTCCCCCGCAAACCAGGCGGTATAGTCGTTGAGCCCCTGGCGCGCGCCGTACTTGGCCTCCGGCCCCTTCTTGCCGCGCGCGCTGATGCCATCCGAAAACTCGGCTGCGGCAATCGAGCTCACGCTAGCCGGAAGATCGACCAGGACCCAGTGATAGAAATCCACGCGCGGCAGGTTGGCCGGAACGCTGCGTCCCTCCTTGTTCACGTCATCGCCTTTGCTCGGCACGTCGCGGTCGTGGCAGATCAGCACAAAGGATTGGGTGCCCGCCGGAGCGCCGCTCCAGCTCAATTGCGGATTGCGGTTTGAGGACAGCGTGATGTGTTCGGTCGCATGCGGCACCGCGAATGCGAAGGCGCCGGGAATGCGCTGATTGTCGGCGAAGCTCGAGCTGCTAAGTTTCATGTTCTACCTCCTGCATGGGAATGAATTCAACGCGAATGTCGCAGCGAAATCAATTCAAAATGCGCTTGCGTCTTTCGCACCTGAAGCTTCTATTCTAGGGCCGGTTAACATTCACCGCATGAGACGCTCATGTGTTGCATGTTAACCGGTCCCGGCGACTAGTCCGCCGAGCGTCGCGCAAAATCCTGGATGCGAAACCCGAGCAACCACAAGCTCGCAAAATAGGTGCCCGCGCCCAGCAGCACTATACCGACCAGGCCTGCTACCCGGTAGTGCCAGGCGGCGCCCAGCCACCAGCCCTCGCTGCCCATCGCTCCCCACAGCACCGCGGCCATGACGACAAGCGCCAGCGCGAGCTTGCAGGTGAACACCGGCCAGCCCGGTTGCGGCTGATAGATGCGGTGCGTCCGCAGCTTGTAATACAGCAGGCCGGCGTTGAGGCAAGCACCCAGGCCGATTGCGAGCGCAAGGCCGGCGTGCTTGAGCGGCCCGATCAGGGCGAGGTTCATGAGCTGCGTGGCAACTAGGGTGATGACGGCGATTTTCACCGGCGTGCGGATATTCTGGCGCGCATAGAAACCCGGCGCCAGTACTTTCACCAGAATCAGGCCAAGCAGGCCGACGCTGTAGGCAACCAGCGCCTGGCGCGTCATCCACACGTCATGCACGCTGAACTCGCCGTAGCGAAACAGCGTGCTGATGAGCGGCACCGCCAGCAGCGCCAGCGCCACGGCCGCCGGCAGCGCCAGCAGCAAAGTCAGGCGCAGGCCCCAGTCGAGCAGGCGGCTGTACTGCTCGGTGGCATCGCTGGAGTAATACTTGGACAGACTCGGCAGCAGGATCGTGCCCAGCGCCACCCCCAGCATGCCGGTGGGAAATTCCATCAGCCGGTCGGCGTAATACAGCCAGGACACGCTGCCGTTGACGAGAAAAGAGGCGAAGATGGTGTTAATGAGCAGCGACAGCTGGGCGATGGAAACGCCGAACACCGCCGGCCCCATGAGCTTGAGGATGCGCCTGACACCCGGGTCGGAAAAACCCCGGCGCGGGCGCGGCAGCATGCCGATTCGTGCGAGATAAGGCAGTTGGAACGCGAGCTGCAACACGCCCCCCGCGAGTACCGCCCAGGCCAGCACCAGCACCGGCGGCCGGAAATACGGCGCCAGCACCAGTGCGCAGAAAATGAAACTCAGATTGAGCAGCGTCGGCGTGAAGGCGGGAACGGCGAAGCGGCTCCAGGTATTGAGGATGCCGCCGGCGAGCGACACGAGGGAAATGAACAGCAGATAGGGAAAGGTGATGCGCAGCATCGCCACCGTGAGTTCGAATTTGTCCGGCGTGACGGAAAATCCGGGCGCGCTGACATAAATGATCCACGGCGCGGCGAGAATTCCAATCGCGCTCACGGCCACGAGCGCCAGGGTGAGCACCGTGGCCACGCGGTCCACCAGCAGCCTCGTCTCCCCTTCGCCATTCCTGGTCTTGTACTCGGCCAGGATAGGCACAAAGGCCTGGGCGAAGGCGCCCTCGGCGAACAGGCGCCGCAGCAGGTTGGGAATGCGGAAGGCGACGAAAAACGCGTCCGTGGCGAGTCCGGCGCCGAACAGGCGCGCGATCACGGCGTCGCGCACGAAGCCGAGGATGCGGGACACGAGCGTCATGCCGCTCACCGTGGCGAGCGCGCGCAGTAGATTCATGCCCGGATTATACGAAAATGCGCTTGCGTAACAGGGACTAAATCAGTATCATTGCGCCCTTTCGTGTTCCTTACTTGGGTTTCCTCATGGCCAATACAGATTCGGCGCGCAAGCGTTCCCGCCAAGCCGAGAAACAGCGGCGGCACAACGGCAGCCTGCGCTCGACGCTGCGCTCGGCGATCAAAGACGTGACCAAGGCCATCGCCGGCGGCGACAAAGCCGGCGCAAAGCAGGCGCTGAGCCAGTCTTCGAGCATCGTCGATCGCATCGCCGACAAGAAGATCATTCACAAGAACAAGGCCGCGCGCCACAAGAGCCGTCTCGCCGCAGCCGTGAAAGCCATGGCTTAAACAGCGTACCGCAGCAGCGAAACGGCCGGCTCGAACGCCGGCCGTTTCGTTTCCGGCGTTCCCTCACGCCCGATCCTGCGCCGATCCGAGCAGCGCACCAGTTCACAAGCGCGGGGCAAAACCGCGGGAAATGAGAAAAAATACCGTTGGAACATAAATTTGCGTTGAGTTGATGGAAGGAATATGCTTTAAATCCCTTAAGCGATTGAATGAGGGGGGCTTTGTGTCTTCTTCTGTAATTATAAAATACGGGTTTCGCATTCGCACGCGCGGTGGGTTGATTGTGGATAACCTGTTGATACACGGCAGGGATGAAGTCGATGCAGAGCGCAAATTGCGCCAGATGTATCAGCATTGCAAAATACTGGAATGCACGGTGCACCAACCCGGCAAAAGCCTCCACCTTGCCGCGGCGAGATAATGACAAGCGCACCGTTGCACCGACACCGTCGCAGGCACTAGCGTTATTCTGATGGCTGTGGCAGTGTGCTAAAATAATTCACAAGAATTCATCAGAGCACACGGCGGCATTTGCCGCCGTGTGCGTTTTGTTTTGAGGCGTGGCGATGTCGCACATAATGAACACTTATGCCAGACTGCCCGTGGCCTTCACTCACGGACAAGGCGTCTGGCTGTGGGACGCGCAGGGCAAGCGCTACCTGGACGCTCTCGGCGGCATCGCCGTGAACACGCTCGGACACGCCCACCCCAGGCTGGTGAAAACGATCAGCACGCAGGCCGGCAGACTGATACATACCTCCAACCTGTATCAGATCACCGAGCAGGAAAATCTTGCCGACAAGCTCGCCGCCATCAGCGGCATGGACAAGATTTTCTTCTGCAATTCGGGTTGCGAGGCCAACGAGGCTGCGATCAAGATCGCGCGGCTATACGCCAAGGGCAAGGGCGTCGAGAATCCCGCCATCGTCGTCATGGAGAAGGCCTTCCATGGGCGCACACTGGCCACGCTCTCGGCCACAGGCAGCCGCAAGGTCCAGGCCGGTTTCGAGCCTCTGGTATCCGGTTTCGTGCGCGTGCCTTACGACGATCTGGAGGCTGTGCGCCAGGTGGCGCAGCACAACCGCAACGTGGTGGCGGTCCTGGTGGAACCGATTCAGGGCGAAGGCGGCATCAACGTCGCGCACCTCGAATACCTGAGGGGCCTGCGCGAGCTATGCGATCAGTACCAGTGGCTGTTGATGCTGGACGAGATCCAGTGCGGCCTGGGCCGCACCGGCAAATGGTTCTTCTATCAGCACGCCGGCCTTCATCCCGATGTGGTCACCCTAGCCAAGGGCCTCGCCGGTGGCGTGCCCATCGGCGCCTGCCTCGCCCGGGGCGCCGCTGCCGAGGTGTTCAAGCAAGGCAACCATGGTTCCACATTTGGCGGCAACCCATTCGTCTGCGCGGCCGCGCTCACTACGCTCGAGGTCATCGAGCAGGAACAACTGCTGGACAACGCCGCCAAGGTTGGCGACGCGCTGCGTGCCGGTTTCACCTCGGCGTTGGCCGGAATCAAAGGCGTGGTCGCAGTCCGCGGCATGGGCCTGATGCTGGGCATCGAACTCGACCGGCCCTGCGCGGAACTCATCGGGCGCGCGCTTGCGGCCGGCTTGCTCATCAACGTCACTGCGGACAAGGTCATTCGGCTGCTGCCGCCTCTCATCCTGAATCAGGACGAGGCACGCGAGCTGGTGGATACTCTTTCTTCCCTGATCCGGGACTTCCTCAGCCAGGCAGCGCCGGCGCATTGATGCCGGAGGTTCAGCATGAAGCTACGGCATTATCTGCAATTCAAGGATTTTTCCCGTTCCGAGTACGACTACCTTCTAGAACGCACGCACTGGATCAAGTCCCAGTTCAAGCATTACAAGCCCTATCACCCCCTCGTCGACCGCACGCTGGCGATGATTTTCGAGAAGCAATCGACGCGCACGCGCCTGTCGTTCGAGGCCGGCATACAGCAACTCGGCGGTTCGGCCATTTTCCTCAACACCCGCGATACCCAGCTCGGACGCGGCGAGCCGGTGGAGGATATGGCGCAGGTGGTATCGCGCATGGTCGACATCGTCATGATCCGTACTTTCGAGCAGACGATCATCGAGCGCTTCGCCGCGATCTCGCGCGTGCCGGTCATCAACGGACTCACCAACGAATATCATCCCTGCCAGGTGCTCGGCGACCTGTTTACCTTCATCGAGCACCGCGGCCCGATCGGCGGCAAGACGGTGGCATGGATCGGCGACTCCAACAACGTCTGCAACACCTGGATGCAGGCGGCGGAGATTTTTGATTTCAAGCTGCACGTCTCCACTCCTCCCGGCTACGAAGTGGAAGCGGAACGCGCCGGCATCTACGGCAAGAACCAGTGCGAGCATTTTCCCGACCCGATGCAGGCCGCGCGCGGCGCCGACCTGGTCACCACCGATGTCTGGACCAGCATGGGCTTCGAGGCGGAAGACGCGGCGCGCAAGCGCGACTTCGGCGACTGGCAGGTCGATGCCGACATGATGAAACTGGCCGGCGCCGACGCCTTGTTCATGCACTGCCTGCCGGCGCACCGCGGCGAGGAGGTATCCTCGGAGGTGATCGACGGGCCGCAAAGCGTGGTCTGGGACGAGGCCGAGAACCGCATGCATACGCAGAAAGCGCTGATGGAATTCCTGCTGCTGGGAAAAGTCGCATGACCGGCGTGAGCCACCCGCCCCAAGCCGTGCAGCCTGGAGCACGAGGTGTACGCGCACTTCATGGTTCTATACTTGGCGACTTAAATCGCGCCCCCCGTTGTTGCAGAGTTGCGATTGTGCGCGGACGAAAAACCGTCCGCGCGGATCGTCGATCTTGTATAAAAGCAACCCCAAGCCGTTGTTGCTTTTATCCATAACCGTGTTTTTGGTACGGATGTGCCTTTTATCCGTACCAAAAACACGGTTGGCGCGCGCAGCGCGCAAGTCCGCTCGTCGCATGCGACGGTATTTGAGACGCCGTATATAGCTTCACCATCTGAATTCATCATTTTTTGAGCAGCTAAATGGCAAACAAAACCAGTGGAATAAAAAAAGTGGTGCTCGCCTACTCCGGCGGGCTGGACACCTCGGTCATCCTGAAATGGCTGCAGGACCAGTACGGATGTGAGGTAATCACCTTTACCGCCGATATCGGCCAGGGCGAAGAACTCGAACCGGCGCGAAAAAAGGCGAAACAGCTGGGCGTCAGGAAAATCTTCGTCGACGATCTGCGCGAGGAGTTCGTGCGCGACTTCGTCTTCCCCATGTTCCACGCCAACGCCATCTACGAGGGCGAATACCTGCTCGGCACATCGATCGCGCGGCCGCTGATTGCCAAGCGCCAGATCGAGATCGCGCGCATCACCGGCGCCGATGCCGTCTCCCACGGCGCCACCGGCAAGGGCAATGATCAGGTGCGCTTCGAACTCGGCTATTACGCCCTGGAACCCGATATTCACGTTATCGCGCCGTGGCGCGAATGGAATCTGGGCTCGCGCGAGAAGCTGCTCAAATACGCGGAGAAACACGGCATCCCGGTGGAAGGCAAAAAGAAAGGCGGTTCGCCCTACAGCATGGATGCGAATCTGCTGCACATTTCCTACGAGGGTCGCATCCTGGAAAACCCGGCGAAGGAGCCGGAAGCGGACATGTGGCGCTGGACCGTGTCGCCCGAGGCCGCGCCGGACCGCGCCGAATATATCGATCTGGAATACAAGCAGGGCGATATCGTCGCCATCAACGGCAACAAGCTGTCGCCGGCGAAGGTCCTCGAAACCCTCAACAAGCTGGGCGGCAAACACGGGGTCGGACGGCTGGATCTGGTCGAGAACCGCTACGTCGGCATGAAGTCGCGCGGCTGCTACGAAACGCCCGGCGGCACCATCATGCTGCGCGCGCACCGCGCCATCGAGTCGGTGTGCCTGGACCGCGAGGTGGCCCACCTCAAAGACGAGCTGATGCCCCGCTACGCCTCACTCATCTACAACGGCTACTGGTGGAGCCCGGAGCGGCGCATGCTGCAGACCATGATAGCCGCGTCGCAGGCCAATGTGAACGGCTGGGTGCGGGCGAAGCTCTACAAGGGCAACGTCATCATCGTCGGCCGCGACTCCAAGACCGACTCGCTGTTCGACACCAACATCGCCACCTTCGAGGATGACCGCGGCGCCTTCGATCAGATGGACGCGACCGGTTTCATCCGCCTGAACGCCCTGCGCATGCGCATCGCGGCAAATCTGCGCAAGCGCTCGAAAAAATCGTAGACGCGGCCGTTATAGAGTTGCGATGTTACGCGGACGAGAAGCCGTCCGCCGTTATATAGCTTAAGCCGCCACCGGCTGCAGCACGACCCTGGCATGTTCCCCGGCCAAAGTCTTGTCGAGCAGCTTCATCAGCGCATGGACGCTGCGGATCGCGGGTGTCGCCACACCCGTGAGTTCGCCCAGTTCAATTACCGAGCCGATCAGCGCGTCGATTTCAATGCGTCGGCCGGCTTCCACGTCCTGCAGGGTCGAGGTCTTGTGTTTGCCCACCTTCTCGGCGCCCGCGATGCGCTTCTCCAGCGGCACGCGGAACGTGGCGCCGAGCTTCTCGCCGATTGTCTGGGCTTCACGCATCATGTCGGCGGCGAGGGCGCGCGTCGCCGGCTCCTGGCAGATGTCCACCAGCGTCGCATGCGTCAGCGCGCTGATCGGATTGAAGCTCATGTTGCCCCAGAGCTTGAGCCAGATCTCGGAGCGGATGTCGTCCAGAATCGGCGATTTGAACGATGCCGCGACCAGCGCTTCCGACACTTTCTTCGCCCGCTCGGTGTTCGCGCCGTCGAGCTCGCCTATCGGATAGCGATCGCCCTCCACGTGCTTGATCACTCCGGGCGCAATGATCTCGCCCGCCGGATAAACCACGCTGCCGATGATGCGGCGCGACTCGATATTGGTCTCGATCACGCCTTTCGGGTCGGCAGTCTTGAGCCGATAACCCTGGTGCGGCCCGTTGAAGTTCTGGAAGTACCACCAGGGCAGACCGTTCTGGATCGGCACCACCATGGTGTCCTGGTGGAACAGCGCAGGCATGGCCGGGGCGAGCGCCTCGACATGGTTGGCCTTGACTGCCAGGAATACGAGATCCTGCACACCCGCTTCCGTGCAGCTTGCCACTGCGCGCAGATTGGTCGCGATTTCCTCGCTGCCGTCGGCCCGGACCACTTTCAAACCGCGCGCCTTGATCGCCTCCAGATGCGCGCCGACGTCCACCACGGTAACATTCTGCCCCGACAGCGCCAGGCGCACCGCAAGCATGCCGCCTATTGCACCTGCCCCTACAATTCCGATGTTCATGTAATGGCCTCTTAGCTGTTTCAAAATGAGGGGATACCTCCCCTCATGCTCCTCTAAATTGGCCCGTTGCAAAATTCATTTTGCAACGGGTTCTTACTCGTAGCGGTTGGCAAGGGTGCCGATGCCGTCGATGACGATGCTGACGCTGCTGCCGGGCTTCATCGAGCCCACACCCACCGAAGTGCCGCAGGCGATCACGTCGCCGGGCTCAAGGGTCATGTCCTGCGAAATCAGGCTGACGAGCCTGGCGGGAGGGAAGATCATGTCTGCCGCCGGATAGTTCTGCCGCTCCTGCTCGTTGAGTATGGTCTTGATCACGAGCTTGGACGAATCGAGCCCGGTGGCAACCACCGGCCCGAAAACGCCGAAGGTGTCGAAACTCTTGGACCGCACCCACTGCCCGAAGGTCGGGTCCTTGTTGATGATCTCGGCCGCCGTGACGTCGTTGATGCAGGTGTAGCCGAAAATGAAGCCTGGAGCTTGTGCTTCGGACACCGCCGTGCAGCGCTTGCCGATGACGATCCCCAGTTCGCCCTCGTACACCACCTTGCCCGAATAGGAGGCCGGGACGCGGATGGTCTCGCCGTGAGCAAGAAAGGAATTATTGCCCTTGAGCAGATACAGCGGCTCCGGCGGTATCGGGTTGCCGAGTTTGGCCGCGAGCGCGTGAAAGTTGTTCCACAACGCCAGCATCTTGCTCGGCTGCGTAGGGGTCAGCACCTTGACCTGTGCCAGGGACACGGTAGCGCCGGTCGCCTGCGGGCTGCCGAACATGTCGCCCGTGTGAATTTTGATGCTGTCGTTCTCGACTATACCGAAGCCGATCCTGCCCTGATGCTCGAAGCGTATCCAATGCGCCATTGCTGTCTCCATAAACGAGTTATCGGCCGGATGCGGGTCTCGTGCCGCCGGGTATCGGGCGGCCTGCGCCCGGGGCGGATTGCCTGCATTCCGGATTATGATATCCCTCTGCGCATTATAATACGCCGATTTCTAGCGACCTTCCATCCCGCGCGCAAGACGCAGCCGCGATGCGCCCCTGCGCATGGCAAGAATCACAGGCTGGTATAATTCGCCAGCCGCTTGCGCCGGCGCACCGCTTCCGGCGCGCGCGAGCACCCCACACTACGCAATAAAGGCAAAGCATGCCCTCCTTCGACATCACTTCGGAAGTCAACAAGGTCGAACTGAAGAACGCGATCGAGCAGTCGAACAAGGAGATCGCAAATCGCTTCGATTTCAAAGGCTCGGATGCGCGGATCGAACAGTCCGAGTTCACTCTCGCCGTCTATGCCGACGACGAGTTCAAGCTCAAGCAGGTGATGGACGTGTTCACCGGCAAATGCGCCAAGCGCGGCGTGGACGTGCGCGCGCTCGAGCCAAAGGACAGCGAGAAAATCAGCGGCGACAAGATCAAGCACACCGTCGAGGTCAAGAACGGCGTGGAGTCGGAACAGGCGAAGAAGATCGTCAAACTGATCAAAGACAACAAACTGAAGGTGCAGGCGAGCATCCAGGGCACCGCGGTGCGCGTTTCCGGCGCCAAGAAGGACGATCTGCAGACGGCGATCCAGCTGGTCAAAAAATCCATCACCGATATCCCGCTGCAGTTCCAGAATTTTCGGGACTAGGCCAAGGAAGGCGACGGCAAGATTGCCTCGTCCGTCCCGCACGAGGGCCCATTCATCCGCCCCCTTTTATCTGCGATCAAGCCCCGCGATCCAGCGCGCGTAAAGCCGCTCCGCCACCCCGTTCAAAACCGCTACCCGCGGCTGCAAGTGGCTTTCGATCTCGCTCACCGGCTGCACCGTGGCGCAAGCCGAGCGTTCAATCTCCTTTCTTCCCGACTGACACCAGCTGCGGATCATCTCCTGCGTCATCTCGACATGGCATTGCAGGCCGAGGTGCTTGCCCAGCGCAAAGGCCTGATTGCCGCAATGCGGACTGGATGCGACGCGCGTGGCGCCCCGCGGAATGGTGAAGGTCTCGCCATGCCAATGAAAAGAGAGAAAGCTCCGCTTGTCACCAAACCACGCGCGCGCCTGCTCGTTGTCGGCAACGTCCACCCGGCCCCAGCCGATTTCCTTCTGCGGGTTCGCGCCGACCGTGCCGCCCAGCGCCTTGGACATCAGCTGCGCGCCGAGGCAGTGCCCCAGTACCGGCACGTCAGCGTCAACCGCAGTGCGGATCAGCTGCAGCACTGCGGAGATCCACGGCAGCCCGTCGTTGATGCTCATTGGGCCGCCCAAGAACGCCAGCCCCGAAAATTCGTCCACGGCCGCAGGCACCGCTTCGCCGGCATCGACCCGCACCAGCTTCCAGTCAATGCGATGCCGCTCCAGATATGTGGCAAAATAGCCCGGACCTTCGGTAGGGCTGTGGCGGAATATGGCAACCGGTTGCATGAGGAAGTCCTGGATGGTTCGTTGCGGGAATTTTAGCCTGAGTTTGGTGACGCTGGCAGGTTTAAGCATGCCGGCGCTCGCCGCCGACGTCACCCTGGTCGGGCTGATCGGCGCCAAAGCCATCGTCGTCATCGACGGCGGAGCACCGCGCACACTGGCGCCGGGGCAGAAGACCGCCGAAGGCGTGGTATTGCTCGGCACCGAGAAAGAAGCCGCCAGCTTCGACATCAACGGCCAGAAACGCACCTTGTCCATGGGGCGGGCCTATTCCGCCGCCCCCCGCGATGGTAGGCAGAACGTCACCCTCGCCGCCGATACGCGCGGCCATTTCGTCACCATGGGATCGATTAACGGCGGCAGCGTGCGCTTCCTGGTCGATACCGGCGCGACGCTGGTCGCCCTGCCGGCCTCCGAAGCCAAGCGCCTGGGGATCAATTACCTGCAGGGTCAGCGCGGCCAGATGCAGACCGCCAACGGCGTGGCCGTGGCCTGGCGCGTCAAGCTCGACAGCGTGAGAATCGGCGATATCGAGGTCAACAACGTCGATGCGGTGGTGAGCGAGAACGACGCCATGGGCGTAACCCTGCTGGGGATGAGCTTTCTCAACCGCATGGAAATGAAGCGCGACGGCCAAAGCATGACGCTGACCAAGCGCTATTGATTGTACTGTCGCATGCAAATAGCGGACTTGCGCGCTGCGCGCGCCAACCGTGTTTTTGGTACGGATAAAAGGCACATCCGTACCAAAAACACGGTTATGAATAAAAGCAACAACGGCTTGGGGTTGCTTTTATACAAGATCGCCGATTGCGTGCGGATGTGCTTTTCATCCGTGCGCAATCGACGATCCGCGCGGACGGTTTCTCGTCCGCGCAACGTCGCAACTCTGCAACAACAGGGCGCGCGATCTCGGGCGCCGCGCGACAGGCGTTACTTCTTTTTCTTGTCTTTCTCGATCAGCGCATAGGCCGAATGGTTGTGGATGGACTCGAAATTCTCCGACTCCACCACGTACCACTCGATGCGATCGTCCTGGTTGAGCACGGCGGCGACGTCGCGCACCATGTCCTCGACAAACTTGGGGTTGTCATAGGCACGCTCGGTGACCAGTTTTTCGTCCGGACGCTTGAGCAAGCCGTAAAGCTCGCACGAAGCCTGCTTCTCGACCACATCGACTATGTCTTCGATCCAGACGAAACCGTTGGTGCGCGCGGTGACCGTCACATGCGAGCGCTGGTTGTGCGCGCCGTAAGCGGAAATCTTCTTCGAGCACGGGCACAGGCTGGTCACCGGCACCAGAACCTTCATGGTGAAACGCTGCTTGCCCTGATCGACATCGCCGATGAAGGTAACGTCGTAGTCCATCAGGCTCTCCACCTTTGACACCGGCGCCGCCTTGTTGACGAAATAGGGAAAATTCATCTCGATGTGGCCTGACTGCGCCTCGAGTTTATCCATCATCTCGCGCAGCATGCGCTTGAACGTGTCGACCGAGATCTCGCGCTCGTGCGCGTTGAGGATCTCGACGAAGCGCGACATGTGCGTACCCTTGAAATGATGCGGCAGGCGCACGTACATGTTGAAGTTGGCGACGGTGTGCTGCACCCCGCCCGAGCGCTCGCTCACCTTGACCGGATGGCGGATGGACTTGATGCCGACCTGGTCGATGGCAAGCCGGCGCGTGTCCTCGGAATTCTGCACATCGGCAATGGCGACAGGATCACGGGTATTCATGCGGGAATCCTTCAAAAGACGGTCACGGCGCAAGCGCCGCGACTACAGGTGCATTTTAACATGATAGCCCGCTCCAGCCCGCTGGTCGGGCACCGGCGTTCAGATGTCGAGACGCGATCGTATGGCGGCGAGCAATCCCGCCTTGTCCAGGCCCACCGCCGCGAGCAGCAGGCCGGTATCGCCGTGATCGATGAACCTGTCGGGCAGACCCAGGTGCAGCACATGACTCGTCAAGCCCGCTACGGCAAGACACTCGGCCACTGCGCTGCCGGCGCCACCCATCACCGCACCTTCCTCCACCGTCACCAGCAGCTCATGCTCCCGGGCCAGTTGTTGGACCAGGGATTCGTCCAAAGGTTTCACAAAGCGCATATTGGCCACCGTGGCGTTCAACTCTTCCCCGGCTTCGAGCGCGGGCTTGAGCATGCTGCCGAATGCGAGAATGGCGACCCTGGCGCCGTGCCGGCGCACTTCTCCCTTTCCTATCGCCAACGCCTGCATCTCCTTCCTGATCTCGACACCGGGACCGGTGCCGCGCGGATAGCGCACCGCCGTAGGCGTGTCGAGCTGGAAGGCGGTGTAGAGCATCTGCCTGCACTCGTTCTCGTCCGCGGGCGTCATCAGCGTCAGGTTAGGGATGCAGCGCAGGTAGGCGAGATCGAACGCGCCGCTGTGCGTGGCGCCGTCGGCGCCGACCAGTCCGGCGCGGTCGAGCGCGAACACAACCGGCAGATTCTGGATCGCCACGTCGTGAATCAGCTGGTCGTAGGCGCGCTGCAGGAAAGTCGAATAGATCGCCACCACCGGCTTGATGCCTTCGCAAGCCAGGCCGGCGGCGAACGTCACCGCGTGCTGCTCGGCGATGCCGACGTCGAAATAGCGCTCCGGGTATTCCTCGGCAAACCGCACCAGGCCCGAACCTTCGCACATCGCGGGGGTAATGCCGACCAGGCGCTTATCCGCCGCGGCCATGTCGCACAGCCAGTCGCCGAAAATCTGCGTGTAGGAAGGTTTTCCGCCGGGCTTGCTGCCGACGATGCCGGCGTCGGGCTGAAACTTGGACACGCCGTGATACAGCACCGGATCGGCCTCGGCCAGCTTGTAACCCTGGCCCTTCTTGGTCACCACATGCAGGAACTGCGGGCCTTTCAGCTCGCGGATGTTCTTCAGCGTCGGGATCAGAGAGTCCAGATCGTGTCCGTCGATCGGACCAATGTAGTTGAAGCCAAACTCCTCGAACAGGGTGGAAGGCAGGGCCATGCCCTTGGCATGCTCCTCGACCCGCAGGGCCAGTTCCCACAGCTGCGGCACCTTGCCCAATACCCGCTCGCCCGCCTTGCGCGCCGCCCCATACAACCCGCCCGAGAGCAAACGCGCCAGATACTTGTTGAGCGCTCCCACCGGCCGCGAGATCGACATGTCGTTGTCGTTGAGTATCACCAGCAGGTCGGTGTCCAAGACGCCGGCATTGTTCAGGGCCTCGAAAGCCATGCCGGCCGACATGGCGCCATCGCCGATGATCGCCACGACTGCGCGGCGGTGTTCGCCTTGCAGCCTGGCGGCCTGCGCCATCCCCAGCGCGGCAGAAATGGAGGTGCTGGAGTGCGCCGTGCCGAAGGTGTCGTACTCGCTTTCCGAGCGTCGCGGAAAACCCGAGATGCCGCCGTACATGCGCAGCCTGGCCATGCTCTCGCGCCTGCCGGTGAGAATCTTGTGCGCATAGGTCTGGTGGCCGACGTCCCACACCAGCCGGTCGTTGGGCGTATCGAACACGTAATGCAAGGCGATGGTGAGCTCCACCGTGCCGAGATTGGACGACAGATGCCCCCCGGTCTGGCTCACCGACTCGATGATGTAGGCGCGCAACTCCTCTGCCAGTTGTCCGAGCTCGCGTCGCTCAAGCGAGCGCAATTCGGCCGGACTGTTGATGGTCTTCAGCAACGCGTACATCGCTGGTTCAAATTCCTGCTTGCCCGGCGGTTCATGGGCGCGTTCGCTATTCACTTTGCCTTTTTACGTAAAAATATGAAAACTAAGAGCTCATTTCAAAATGAGGGGATACATCCCCTCATGCTCCCCTAAATCAGGGGCCATTTCGGTAAATCTGAAATGGCCTCTAAAACTTGCGCAGCACGATAAAGTCCGCCAACTCGCGCAGGCGTGCGGCCGGTGCGCCGAAGGATGAGAGCGCCGCGCGCGCTTCCGCGCGCAGCTCCTCGGCCAGGGCTCGCGCACGCGCGAGCCCCAGTATGCTGACATAAGTCGGCTTTTCCTGCGCGGCGTCTTTGCCTGCGGTCTTGCCCAGGGTAGCGGTGCTGGCATCGCAGTCGAGCACATCGTCCACCACCTGAAACGCCAGACCTATGGTCTTGGCATAGCGTTCCAGCCGGCCATGCTCCTGCGCGTCCAGCCCATGTCCGCAGCGCGCACCCAGCACCACCGCGGCACGGATCAGCGCTCCAGTCTTGTGGATATGCATGAACTCCAACTCCGGCAGGCTGAGCGATTTGCCAACGCCGGCGAGGTCCAGGGCCTGGCCGCCGGCCATGCCGCGCGAGCCGCTCGCCAATGCCAGGATTTTCAGCATCTCGATTTGTTCCACAGAACTGTCGGCTATGACGTGCTCGGCCATGATCTGAAAGGCAAGCGGCTGCAGCGCATCGCCCACCAGGAGGGCAGTGGCCTCGTCAAACTCCACGTGACAGGTGGGTTTGCCGCGGCGCAGGATGTCATTGTCCATGCAGGGCATGTCGTCGTGCACCAGTGAATAAGCGTGGATCATCTCCACCGCAGCGGCCACGACTTCGACCCGCGCCGGATCGGCGCCTGCCAGCTCGCCCGCGGCAAAAGCGAGCAGAGGCCGCACGCGTTTGCCGCCGCCGAGCACGGAATAGCGCATCGCCCGGTGCAGGCGCTCAGGCACGATATCGGTCGCCGGCAGAAACCGCTGCAGCGCCGCTTCCATGCGCGCCTGGACCACCCCCATCCAGGCCGCAAAATCAATGATCTTGTTCGGCACCAGGGAAAGCTTGCAGAGTGTTGGCTTCGAGCACCTGCACTTGCTGCTGTGCCTGCGCGAGTTTTGCCTGGCAGTATTGTGCAAGTTCCAGGCCGCGCTTGTGCGCGGCAAGGGACTGCTCCAGGGAGAGTTGCCCGGATTCCATGCTAGCGACGAGTTGTTCCAACTCGGCCAGCGCGGCTTCGAAGCTAAGAGGCTTGCCGCCGGCGGCGGCTGGCTTGGGCGATTTTGGCATAATGGGGATAAGACCTTAGAGTTTGTTTCAAAATGAGGGGATACATCCCCTCATGCTTCCCTAAATCAGGGGCCATTTCGGTAATTCTGAAATGGCCCGTCACAAAACCCGAAAATAGCTGATCTCTACCCTGCCAGTCAAATCAAAAACACGGTAAAATTCTAAAATATTGGCCTTTTGTCGACTGGCTCCGACGGATCTGTGGTGCGCCACACGAGTCAAGCGAGGTTAAGTAATGTCCGATATTGGCGGCCCCTCTATACTCAAACAAAGCAGCCCGCAGCTTCCCGTCTCCTGGTATTTCGACCAGCAGATGCTGGAACTCGAGCAGAAACTGCTGTTCGAAAACGGCCCTGGCTACATCGGACACGAGCTGATGGTGCCGAACTCAGGCGACTATCACACCCTGGCCTGGATGGATCATGCCAAGCTGCTGGTCAGGAACGCGCAGGGCGTCGAGCTTATGTCGAACGTCTGCCGCCACCGCCAGGCCATCATGCTGGAAGGCCGGGGCAACGCCCGCAACATTGTCTGCCCGCTGCACCGCTGGACCTACGACACGCAAGGCGCGCTTCTGGGCGCACCCCACTTTCCGGGCAACCCCTGCCTCAATCTGTACAAGGCGCCCCTGCAGCATTGGAACGGGCTGCTGTTCGCGGGCAAGCGCAATGTCGCCCAGGATCTCGCCGGCCTGCGCGAGCGGGCCGATCTCGATTTTTCCGGCTACATGCTGGACCGGGTGCATGTGCACGAGTGCAATTACAACTGGAAGACCTTTATCGAGGTCTACCTCGAGGACTATCACGTCGTGCCTTTCCATCCGGGTCTGGGCAATTTTGTCACTTGCGACGACCTCGAGTGGCAGTTCGGCGAGCGCCATTCGGTGCAAACCGTCGGCATCAACAACCGCCTTTCCAAGCCCGGCACCGCGACCTACGTACGCTGGCACAAGGCGGTGCTCGATTACTACCAGGGCGAGGTTCCTCCCCACGGGGCGATCTGGCTCACGCTCTACCCGAACATCATGATCGAGTGGTATCCGCACGTGCTGGTGGTGAGCACACTGCATCCGCGCGGCCCGCAATCGACCACCAATGTCGTCGAGTTCTACTATCCCGAAGACGTGGCGCTGTTCGAGCGCGAATTCGTCGAAGCCGAGCAGGCCGCCTACTGGGAGACCGCGATCGAGGACGACGAAATTGCGCTGCGCATGGACCGCGGCCGCAGGGCGCTGATGCAACAGGGCATCAGCCAGGCGGGCCCGTATCAATCGCCGATGGAGGACGGGATGCTGCATTTTCATGAGTACCTGCGGCACGAACTGGGGAAACCCGCTTGATGTCCCTGACGCGGCACTGCGCCGGTGGCTTTGCTGCATCCACGGAACTTTAGTGAACACGCATCCCTGCAAGGAAGACCAACCATGATCGCCATCGACCACAGCGGCAAGCTGGTCACCGTGACCGTTCTCGGCGAGTTCGTGCTCGCCGACTACAAGGAATTCGAGGACATGGTGCGCTCGACCCTGGTGCCCGGCGGCAGGGTCAACCTGCTGATCGATCTGCGCCAGATGGCTGGTTTCACCCTGGACGTGGCCTGGGAGGACATTAAATACACCCGCAGCCATCCCAATGATTTCGACAGGATTGCCGTCGTGACCGACAGCCAGTGGGTAATCTGGAGCGCCTGGCTGTCGCAGATGTTCATCAATGCCGATCTGCAAGCGTTTGACGATGGCGATGAAGCGCGCGGCTGGGTGGAACAAGAAGAGGGGGGCGAATAATTTCCATGCCATACACCACTCTTGTCGGCACCGCACAGCTGGCCGAACACCTCGATGATCCGAAGTGGGTGGTGTTCGACTGCCGCCATGACCTGGCCAAGCCGGATTCTGGCGCGAAGGAGTACGCCGGCGCGCACATCCCCGGCGCGCGCTTCCTGCACGTGGACCGTGATCTTGCGGCGCCGGTCACAGGAAAGAACGGCCGCCATCCCCTGCCCGATCCGCAGTTGTTCATGCGCACCCTGGGGATCGCGGGCGTGGACTCAAGCAAGCAAGTGATTGCCTACGACGCCCAAACCGGGGTGTATGCCGCGCGGCTGTGGTGGATGCTGCGCTGGCTCGGGCACGAAAACGTCGCCGTGCTCGATGGCGGCTACGCGAAATGGACGCGTGAAGGGCGTCCGGTGAGCAGTGCCGCGCCCCAACCGGCGCCCGCGCGCTTTCCCGGCCAGCCGCGCGCCATTTCAGTCGATGCCGACGACGTGATGAGATCGCTCGGCCAGCCCGGTCGCATCCTCGTCGACGCACGCGCCCCCGATCGTTACCGCGGCGAGAACGAGACGCTGGACCCGGTGGGCGGCCGCATCCGCGGCTCGCTCAACCGCTTTTTCAGGGACAACCTGGACGCAAGCGGTTGCTTCAAGCCGGCGGCGGATCTGCGTCAGGCCTTCGCCGCCCTGCTCGGCAAGACGCCGCCGGACGCAGTCGTGCATTCCTGCGGCTCCGGCGTGTCCGCCTGCCATAATCTGCTGGCCATGGAAATTGCCGGCCTCTCCGGTTCCAGGCTGTATCCGGGATCCTGGAGCGAGTGGTGCAGCGACCCGAGCCGCCCGACAGAAAAAGGCTGAAGCGATGCGGCGAAGAGGGATGAAGGAAACCTTCGCGTCCTTGCCGTCCGTCCTCCTGGCCGCCGGAGTTCCATGCTCGCCGATCTGATCCTGCTGGTCCATTTCGCGCTCGTGGCCTTTATCGTCCTCGGCCTGCCTTTGGTGTGGATAGGCGCCTGGCTGGGCTGGGGTTGGACGCGCAATCGCGCCTTGCGCTACGCGCATGCCGCAGCCATCCTGGTGGTGGCGGCCGAAGCCCTGGCCGGCAGCATCTGCCCGCTGACGCGCTGGGAAGACGCGCTGCGCGCCGGCGCGGACGGCAGGAGCTTCATCGGCCGCTGGATGACGCGGCTGCTGTACTACGACTTTCCGGAATGGGCTTTCACCCTGGCCTACGTCCTGTACGCGGCGGCGACGCTGGCGACGCTGCGCCTGGTCGCCCCGCGGCGGCCTTCCCGCGCCAGCCGATAACACGCTATTATTTTGGCCGTATGAATACGACCCATCCGGAACAGCAGTATCTCGAGCTGATGCGCCATGTGATCGAGCATGGCGCAAAAAAAAGCGACCGCACCGGCACCGGCACTCTGTCGGTGTTCGGCTGGCAGATGCGCTACCCGCTCACGCCGTTTCCCTTGCTCACCACGAAGAAGCTGCACCTGAAGTCCATCATCCATGAATTGCTGTGGTTCCTGCGGGGCGATACCAACGTGCGCTACCTGCGGGAACATGGCGTCAGCATCTGGGACGAATGGGCCGACGTCGAAGGCAATCTCGGCCCGGTCTACGGCTATCAATGGCGCAACTGGAAAGCGCCGGATGGCCGCTCTATCGATCAGATCGCCCAATTGATCGAGGGCATCAAGACGAATCCCGATTCACGCCGCCACATCGTGAGCGCCTGGAACCCGGCCGATATCGAGCGGATGAAACTGCCGCCGTGCCACGCGCTGTTCCAGTTTTATGTTGCAAACGGCAGACTTTCCTGCCAGCTGTACCAGAGGAGCGCCGACCTGTTCCTCGGCGTGCCCTTCAACATCGCCTCCTACGCCTTGCTCGCCTTGATGGTTGCCCAGGTGTGCAAGCTTCAGCCGGGAGAGTTCGTGCACACTCTGGGTGACGCGCATCTTTACCTCAACCACTTCGATCAGGCGCGCGAGCAGCTCGCGCGCACGCCGCGCCCGTTCCCGCTGATGCGGATCAATCCGGCGGCGCAGGATATCTTCGGTTTCCAGTACGATGATTTCATCCTGGAAGGCTACGACCCTCATCCCGCGATCAGGGCGCCGATCGCCGTCTGATATCGCATGATGCGGCAACACTAAAAAAATAGTAATGTCCGATAGCAATCCTCCCGCATCCGACCCGCTGCGCATCTGCCTCATCGCCGCGCTTGCGGCGAATCGTGTCATCGGCAAGAACAACGCCCTGCCCTGGCGCCTGCCCGCGGACCTGAAGCGCTTCAAGGCCCTGACCATGGGCCATCCGGTGCTGATGGGCCGCAAGACCCACGAATCCATAGGCAGGCCGCTGCCGGGACGGCGCAACCTGGTGATCACCCGCAACCGCGACTACAGCGCCCCGGGCTGCGAGGTAATTCACTCCCTGGACGAGGCAATCGCCGCTTGCCGCGGCGCCCAGGACATTTTTGTCGTCGGCGGCGCCGAGTTGTACCGCGAGTCGCTGCCGCGCGCTCACCGTCTTGAATTTACCGAAATCCACGCCGAATTTGAGGGCGATGCCACTTTTCCGGAGTTTTTCCAGGGCGAGTGGCGCGAAACCGGGCGCGAAATTCACAGCGATGAAGCCGGTATACCCTTCCGCTATGATTTCGCCCGCTACGAACGCATAGCCTGAGGCGGGACAAATCCGGTTCGTACGCCGCACGCAGATGGCGTGCTCTTGTTATATACGGCGTCTTAAATACCGTCGCATGCCACGAACGGACTTGCGCGCTACGCGCGCCAACCGGGTTTTCTGTACGGATAAAAAGCATCCGTACAGAAAACTCAGGTAAGGTTATAAACAAGGACGGCGTGGCGTCTTTATACAAGATCGCCGATTGCGCGCGGATGGCTTTTTCATCCGTGCGCAATCGACGATCCGCGCGGACGGCTTTTCGTCCGCGCAAAATCGCAACTCTGCAACAACGGGGGCGCGATTTAAGTCGCCACGTATAAGAGGGAGCCGGAACTCATCTCGAGTCCTGCCACCGGCGGGTTTACTGCTCACCCTCTCCTCCACGCGTGGAACTTCTCCACCCAGGCCAGTAATTTCTGCGGCGCGTGATCGCGCTTCCATACCCCGGCCGCGTATTTGTTCGCCTCGGCCAGCGTCGGATAGACATGGATGGTGCCGAGAATCTTGTTCAGGCCCAGACCGTGTCGCATTGCCGCAACGTATTCGGCTATCAGGTCGCCGGCGTGCTCGCCGACAATGGTGCAACCGAGGATCTTGTCCGCACCCGGCACGGTCAGCACCTTGACGAGGCCGTGTGCCTCCTCGTCGGCGATCGCCCGATCGAGTTCTTTCAGATCGAACACGCTGAGTTCATAGGCGATGCCTTTTTCCCGGGCTTCGGTTTCGTTCAGCCCCACCCGCGCGACCTCAGGGTCGGTAAACGTCGCCCAGGGTATGACCGAGTAATCCGCCTTGAACTTCTTGAGATCGCCGAACAGCGCGTTGACCGAGGCGTACCATGCCTGGTGCGCCGCCGTGTGGGTAAACTGGTAAGGGCCGGCGACATCGCCGCAGGCGTAGATATTCGGGTATAGCGTCTGCAGGTATTCGTTGGTCTCAACGGTGCGCGCCTTGACCATATCGACGATTCGCTTGGCCAGGAGAGGGAAGATGCCCAGCAGCACGAACGAACCGATGAGCTTGGCCGAGAGAATGCCGCCGGGCGAGCTGATTTGCGCGATCTGGGTTCCGGCGTTGACGTAGACGACGGTGCCAGCCAGCATGCCCGCCTGGCTTACCCAATAGAAGGTACGGGTCTTCATCGATGTCAGACCCATCAACAGATTGATGACGAAGAACGGAAAGGCCGGCACCAGGCGGAGCGTAAACAGGTAGAAACCGCCCTCTTTTTTCTCGCCGGCATCGATAGCGCCCATCTTGTTGCCAAATCTGCGCTGGATCAAATCGCGGAACAGGAAGCGCGACGCAAGAAACGCCAGCGCCGCAGCTGGAACCTTGCCCGGCAGCACAGCCAGGCAACGCGATGGGCGTCAGTCGCGGCCTTGCGCCGCGCTTGCGCGCAGCGCGACCTGGGTCCACACACGGTCGATTGCGGCGAGCACCTGGTCCGCATTCTGCAGGCGGTCGGCCGGATCCTTCGCCATCATGCCGTCGATCAGCACCTGGTAATCTTCCAGCTGCTGCGGCAGCCGCGGCACCGGCGCGCCCACATGCTGCGAGATCAGCTCGACGATGGATTCGCCCGCATACGGCCTGCGGTTCATGAGCATCTCGTAGAAAATGATCCCCAGGCTGTAGATGTCGGAACGCTCGGTGGCGGGCTTGCCATTGGCCTGTTCCGGCGAGATGTAATAGGGCGTGCCGAAAAACTCGCCGTGCATGGTCCGTTCCATCGATCCCTCGGTCCGCTTGGCGATGCCGAAATCGGCCAGCACCATGGTGCCGTCCGCGCTCAGCATCATGTTTGCGGGCTTGACGTCGCGGTGCACTATGCCGAGGCGATGGATCTCCGCCAGAGCGGCGGCGGCCTGCGCCAGCAGCGACAGCGCCTGGCGCGGAGTCAGGCCCCCGGCGATGACGTCCTTCAGGCTGCCGCCGGTGAAATACTCCATGGCGATATAGGCGTAATCGTCGGTGAATCCCTTGTCGTATATCTTGACCACGTTGGGATGGTCGATATCGGAAATCAGCGCGGATTCCTGGATGAAACGCTGCAACATCTGCTTGTCGTCGCTCGGCCGCGCGTTGAGGATTTTCAGCGCGACCTGGGTGCCATCGTTTTCGCGCTCCGCAAGAAAAATATTGGACATGCCGCCTTCCCCGATCTTCTTTAGCACGCGATAGCCTTTGACTTGCAGAGCGCGGCCCGACGCCAGCGCCCGCGACAAATCGCTGGTTATGATGCGCAGCGTTTCCGACAAGGCGGCCTTGGCAGCGCGCGCGGTCATCTGTGCATTTTCGGCCAGAGCCGTACGCACCGAGGCCGGCACTTCGATCGGGCCCTCCTGCGCGCCGGCATAAGCGCCTATGCCTGTCACCTCCAACGCCTCGATCGGCGCGTTGCGGCCGCGCAACTCCAGCTGCCGGGAATGGCCCGTACTCACCAGGCTTCCGGCCATGCTGACCGTAGCCGCGCTCGCCACCACCGGCCAGCCCAGTTCCTTGGTCTGTCCCTCCAGTCGCGAGGCCACATTGACGCTGTCGCCCACCACAGTCAAGTCCTCGGCCCCCGGCGGCCCGATGCGCACCTCCATCAGATCGCCGGTATGGATGCCTACGCCGGTCGCGAATTCGGGCAAGCCTCCCATGTCGAAGTGCTGCTTGAACCAGTCGCCAAAACCGTTAGCGGCCAGCACGACGCCCAAGCCCGCACGAACGGCGCGGCGGGCGTGATTGTCTTCGCCATCCTCGGGACGCGCCTCGAACACCACCATAATGCCGTCGCCTATCAGCTTTGCGATGCGTCCGCCGTTGCGCACGATCGGCTGGCACACGGACTCGAAATAGGCGTTGAGCAGCTCGGCGATCTGGCCTGCGGTGAGACGCTCCGAATAGGTGGTGAAATTGCGGATATCGGCGAACAGCACCGTGGCCACGGTCATTTTCCCGGTCATGCCGGCGGTTTCCGCGAACGCCAGCGGCCGCTCCTGTTCGGCACCGGTGAGGCTCTGCCGGTACCAGCGCCTGAGTTCGTCGTTTCCGGCGACCAGGCGCTCGGCGAGCGAGCGCGCCGTACTCTCGTATTTTTTCAGCCGCGAATTCACGGCTTCGATCAACTCGTCGCGCGTGAACGGCTTGTTGATGAAATCATCCGCCCCGAGGTTCATGCCGCGGCGCATGCTGGTACGGTCGCTAAGCGCGGTAAGAAAGATGAAAGGCGTATCGACGAAACGCGGATCGGCGCGCAGCGCCTCCAGCAGGCCGAATCCGTCCAGTTCAGGCATCATCACGTCGCTGACGATCAGATCCGGCCCGAAGCTTTTGGCATGTTCGATGCCGGCGCGACCGTCCTCGGCCGAATCGACCGTATAGCCTTCCCCTTTCAGCATCAGCGTCAGGTTCATGCGGATCGCCGCTTCGTCCTCGACTACCAGAATTTTCTTCATCACCGCTCTTGCCCCAGACATCGCCTGATTGCGCTGCGCAACTGCCGCATGCAATCGAGATTCGCCCAATCGTCGCCGATGAGCAATACCCGCGCCATGATCATGCCGCCTTCGCCCTGTGCGCCAGCGGCAGCCGCACGCTGATGCGGGTGCCGGCGTCGACCTTGCTATCGATCGAGATCGTGCCGCCGTGCAATTCCACTGCCTTCTTGACGATTACCAAGCCGAGGCCGGTGCCCTGGCGATTGCCGACGTTGGAGGCGCGATGAAAGCTCTCGAACAGGCGCGCCTGGTCTTCAAGCGGTATACCTATGCCCTGGTCGCCCACCTCGATTACCGCTTCCTCGCCATCGCGCTCGGCCAGCAGCAGCGACACGGTGCTCCCAGGGGGGGAGTACTTTACCGCGTTGGAAAGCAGATTGGTGAGGATGTGACGCAGCAGCTTTTCGTCCAGATTCAGGCTGCCGCGCTCGAAATCGTGTTCGAACCGAATGACATGCTGCTTGGCGACGCCCCGGCGCAATTCCTCGACCACCTTGTGACACAATTCGCGCAGATCCACCGGCTTCGGCTCGAACTGCAGGGCGCCAGCCTCGGCTTTGCCGATGATGAGCACGTCTTCGATCATCGTGTTCATGCGCTTCACCGCGCCCTGTATGCCGTGCAGCATTTTCAGTTTGTCTTCGGCGGAAAGGCCGTCCGAATAATGTTCCAGCAGTTCGGCGGAGGACAAAATCGTCGCCAGCGGCGTGCGCAGCTCGTGCGATGCGATGGAGACGAACTTGGATTTCATCTCCGACAGCTCTTTCTCGCGCTGCAAGGCGGATAGCAACTCTACCTCGGCGCGCTTGCGTTCGGTGATGTCGCCGATGCCGATGATGATTCCGGCCTGCGGCTCGGCCGCGTCGATGGCGCGGCTGTCCGTGAACACCCAGATCGGGGTGCCGTCCTTCTTGCGCAACAGGAGTTCGGCGGAATAGTTCTCGCCTTGCGCCAGACGGGCATAGGCGCGGCTGCCGGCTTGCATGAAATCCTCGTCGGCCTGGAACCAGACTTGCGTGGGCTGCCCGGTAATTTCCTCGGGCGTGTAGCCGAGGATCTCGGCAAAGCGCCGGTTGCATTTCACCACGGTGCGCTGGCTGACAAACGCAATTCCGACGGCTGCGGTATCGAAGATCAACTGTTGCTCGGCCAACGCCGAAGTCAGGGATTTTTCGGCGACGCGCAATTTCTTCAGCAACAGCGTGTTCTCGTGACCGTAAGCCAGGGTTTCGATCAAGGCATAATGGTTGGACAGGTACAGACCCAGCAGCACGGTCGCGAACACCAGCAGCAGCAGCGCGGTAGAGGTATTGAGTCCGCCGCCAAAGGTCAGCAGCATCGCTACCATAGGCGCAAGAATGGGCAGGATGAAGCTGGTGAAAGCCTTCGGGCTGGGCGCAAGCGAGGGCGGCAGGCCCATGGCGATGCTGCTGATGAGAAACGTGACTGTGAGTTCCTGCAGCGAAGTCGGCGTATGGCCGATAAGCATCAGTGCCAGGCCCCAACCGGCGCCGACCAGCGCACTGGCCAGGCAGAAATAGTTTTCCCACTGCGCTGCGTCCTCCGCCGGCGGCTGACGGCGGCGATATACCCGCGCCATCGCGTAGCGCACCGTGCTGGCCACGCCGAGCCAGACGAACCAGATGACGATCAGGTTGACCCCGATGTAGCCCCACAAGGCAAATGCGGTGATGCCGGCGGCCACAAGGATGATCGGGATATCGGTGCCCGACAGCCGGTACAACATGGAGACGCGTTCCGGCAGGTAATCGACCGAGGACGTGGCGGCGAGCCGGCTGCGCAACTTCGTTAGCATTGTCACCTTGGATCCTCTGTCGTCTGCGCCGGCGCGAAGCCGCCCGCGGGTTTGTCTAGGGCAAATATTTTACTACCATTCAACCGCTGCCGAATCAGTCGGGGCGCACTATATTCACCCATCCCAAACGAGGTTCAGGCATTCGAGCAAACGCCCCCATCCAGCTGTCATTGCCTTCGGCGCGCGACCAAGGCGCGATTCAATCTCCCCCGATCCTGCGCCGGGCAGACATTGCGGGGCTTTGCGGTACAATCCTCGCCCTAACGCTCGCTTGGATGCAAATGGGCCACCGTCTCACGAAAATCTACACTCGAACCGGCGACACTGGCGAAACCGGCCTCGGCGACGGCTCGCGCGTGCCCAAGGACAGCCGGCGCGTGCACGCGCTGGGCGAAGTCGATGAGTTGAATTCGGCAATCGGCCTGCTGCTCGCCGAGGAACTGCCCGACGGCGTGCGCGCGGCGCTGGCCGGCATTCAGCATGACCTGTTCGACCTGGGCGGTGAAGTCTGCATTCCGGGACATACTAGCATGGGCGAAAACCAGGTTGCACGCCTGGAAGCACTGCTGGATGAATACAACAGCGATCTGCCTCCGCTCAAGGAATTCATTCTGCCCGGCGGAACTCGCGCTGCGGGTCTGGCCCACCTGGCGCGCGCCGTCTGCCGCCGTGCCGAGCGCGCCCTGGTGTCGCTCGCGCGCGCCGAACCGGTCGGAACAACGGCCCGAAAATATCTGAATCGTTTGTCCGATTTGCTGTTCGTTCTGGGCCGGGTCCTGAACCGCGCCGGGGGCGGCAGCGATGTGCTGTGGCAGCGGAAAAAAACAAGCGATAAGGCGAAAGGCAGCAGCAAGAAGTAGGACCGAGTGCCTGGGTTCGCCCTCTTGTTGCCTACCCTACTCCACCCTCGCCCCGGAGTCCTTGACCACCTTCGCGTACTTGGCCGCTTCGGCGCGGATGAAAGCGGCGAAATGCTCCGGCGTATTGTTGGCCGGCGGCTCGGCGCCCATTTTCTCCAGCCGCTCGCGCATGTCTTTCGCGTCCAGCGCGCGCACGATTTCGGCATTGAGCTTGACCACGATTTCCGGCGGCGTCCCCGCGGGGACCATCAGGCCGAACCAGGTGGTGAGGTCGAAGCCGGGCAGCCCCGACTCGGCAATGGTGGGCAGATCCGGCATCGCCGGCGAGCGCGCGAGCGTGGTCACCGCGAGCGCGCGCAGCCTGCCCGCCCTGACGTTGGGCAGCGCGTTGGCCAGGTTGTCGAACATCAGCTGCACCTGGCCGGCAAGCAAGTCGGCCATCGCCGGCGAACCGCCCTTATAAGGGATGTGCACCATTTTCACTCCGGCCATGGTATTGAATAACTCGCCCGCGAGATGTCCGGTCGAACCGGTCGAGCCGGAGCCGAAATTCAGAGTGCCGGGTCTGGCGCGCGCGAGCTCGATCAGCTCGCGCACGGATTTTGCCGGCACCGCCGGATTTACCACCAGGATATTGGGCACCTGAGCCACCAGGGCCACCGGCGTGAAATCCTTGACCGGGTCGTAGGGCACCTTGCCGTACAGGGTCGGATTGATGGCGTGAGTGGCAACCGCTCCCATCAGCAGCGTATAGCCGTCAGCGGGGCTCTTCGCCACCAGGTCGGCGCCGATATTGCCGCCGGCGCCCGCTCGGTTGTCCACCACCACCGGCTGGCTCCACGCTTCGGTGAGCTTTTGCCCGATCGCGCGCGCCATGATGTCCAGCGGCCCGCCGGGCGGATAAGGCACGACCAGGCGGATGGGCCTGGACGGATAGCTTTGGGCGGTCGCACTCGCGCAACCGAGCATCGATGCCAACACCAGGAAAAACGGCAGCGTCAAACCCATCAATCGTCTCAAGCTATTCTCCTTCGAAACCTATTCGCAAAAGCGAGACCTCAAAAAAAAGGACACAAGCCTCTGTGTCCTCTGCGCCGGGATTCGCCTCGATACTCCCGCAATGCTATTCCTGGAACGCCACCTCGCGCGTCTTGCGCACGGCAGGCGCCAGGGTGATGAGCAGCAGCAAAATGGCGATGCCGAGCAGCACGCCGCTGATCGGCTTGGTGAAGAACACCGTCGCATCGCCGCGGGAAAGCAGCATCGCCCGGCGCAGGTTTTCCTCCATCAGCGGCCCGAGGATAAAGCCCAGGATCAGGGGTGCCGGCTCGCATTCGAGCTTGACGAAGACGTAACCCAGGAGCCCGAACAGCGCGGTCAGCATCACGTCGAAGGGTTGGTTCGACAGGCTGTAGACGCCGACGCAGCAGAACAGCAGGATGGCCGGGTAGAGCAGCCGGTAGGGCACGGTCAGCAGTTTCACCCACATGCCGATCAGCGGCAGGTTCAGGATCACCAGCAACAGGTTGCCGATCCACATGCTGGTAATCATGCCCCAGAAGAGTTCCGGCCTCTCGGTCATCACCTGCGGTCCGGGGGCGATGCCCTGGATCATCATCGCGCCGATCATCAGCGCCATCACCGGGTTGGATGGAATACCCAGGGTGAGCAGGGGAATGAAGGACGTCTGCGCGCCGGCGTTGTTGGCCGCTTCCGGCGCCGCGACGCCGCGGATTTCGCCCTTGCCGAAGTTAGACGTGTCGCCGATTTTCTTTTCCAGGGTATAGGCGGCAAACGAGGACAGCAGCGCCCCGCCGCCGGGCAGGATGCCGAGCATCGAACCCAGGGCGGTGCCGCGCAGGATGGCGCCGGAACTGCTCTTGAGGTCCTTCCAGGTCGGCATCAGGCCCGTGACCTTGTTGACGAATACCTCGCGGTTCGCCCCCTGCTCGAGGTTGATGATGATCTCGGCGAAGCCGAATAGCCCCATGGCGACGACGACGAAGTTGATGCCGTCGGATAGTTCAGACAGACCGAAGGAGAAGCGGGCGATGCCGGAGTTGACGTCGGTGCCGACTACGCCCAGCAGCAGCCCCAGGATGGTCATGGCGATCGCCTTCACGAGCGAGCCGGCCGCCAGCACCGTCGCGCCGACCAGTCCCAGCACCATCAGCGAAAAATATTCGGCCGGACCGAATTTGAGGGCGACTTCGGCCAGCGGCGGCGCGAACAGGGCGATGATCACCGTGGCGACGCAGCCGGCGAAGAAGGAAGCCATGGCGGCGATGGCCAGCGCCGGACCGGCGCGGCCCTGGCGCGCCATCTGGTAACCATCGAGGCAGGTGATCACCGAGGAGGACTCGCCCGGCAGATTGACCAGGATGGCCGTGGTCGAGCCGCCGTATTGCGCGCCATAGTAGATGCCGGCGAGCATGATCAGCGCCGAAATCGGCGACAGGTTGAACGTTATCGGCAGCAGCATGGCGATGGTGGCGAGCGGCCCGATGCCGGGCAGCACTCCGACCAGCGTGCCCAGCAGCACTCCGATGAAACAGTACATCAGGTTTTGCAGGCTCAGCGCAACGCCGAAACCGATACCCAGGTTGTGGATCAGATCGAATTCCATGCCTATTCTCCGGGCCACAGGTTGAACGGCAGTCCCAGGCCCTTGACGAACACGAACACCCCGAACAGCACCAGCACGATGCTCAGGATTACGATTTCCTTCTTGCGGAAATCGTGGCCGCCCGCTGCGCTGAGCACGATCAATATTACGATCGCCAGCACCAGGCCCAGCGGTTTGAGCGCATAACCGAAGATCACCACCGCAAGCAGGATCAGGAACATCGCCCGCGGCCCGAACGCGCCGATGAACAGGATCAGCGCCAGCCCGGTGAGCGCAAACTGCAGCATCTGCAGCATCGGCGCACCCTTCAACTGGCTTTCGGCGAAGTAGAAGTAGGTCGCCCCTCCGACCACGATCGAGGCAACCAGCAGAAGCGGCCGGAATGGAAATACCTTGAGCGGATGCTCGAATTTGGAGACGAACGCGCGGAAGAAAACCATCGCGCCCAGGACTGCGAGCATGCCGCCCAATACGGTGGGAAAGTACGCCGGCCCCATGCGCACCGCCGAGCCCATGGGATAATTGAGCGAGACCAACATAAAACTCAGGCCGGCGCCAACGAACATCAGCCCGGCCCAAAAATCCTTGCCGTTTTTTATTTGCATTGCCTCCTCCTCCTCCAATCAGTGTCGCCCGTTATTCTGCCACATTCGTGGCGCAGTGGCGTAAGGGTTTGCCGGTATCGTCAGGCGTGGCCGGCTTCAATTGCGATTCTTGTCCATCAGGCTTACCAGCTTGACGCTGGTCTGACGCAGGCGCTGCGACAGCATCAGCACCAGCTCCATCAGAATTTTCGCCCCCAGTATCGGCTGCTCCAGAATGATGCGCGCCAGGTTCTCGCGCGACAGCACCGCGAACACGCAAGGCTCGGCCGCGACGCAGGTCGCAAAGCGCGGCTCACCGTCTATCATCGACATTTCGCCCAGCGTCTTTCCGGCATCGACCGTGGCGATGAGCTGGGGCGTATTCCAGCGATCCTGCTTCAAGACTTCGACGCTGCCCTCGATCATCTGCAGCATGAAATCTCCCTGCTCTCCTTCATGGATAATTTCCTGGCCTACTCCGGCACGGTAGACGTGCATGAAATGGCTCATCAGCCGGATTTCCGCCATGTTGAAATTCTCGAATAAAGGCGAATAGCTCATCATGTGATGCATCTGCCCTGCGAATTGAGTTGCATCACCCAGGTATTCCAGATGTGCCAGGTGATCGTGTCCGATATGTTCAGCCATGAGGTCTTAGTCCGAGACAGGCGGATCGGGCGATGCCGGGGAGGCGTCGCCGGCGAACCAGGCGTCGGCAGATTATGCCGAAACCGGGGGTTAAGCTCAAATCGAACCCGCCCTTACCTGATCAGCCATACGGTGACGGCTAGCCATAGGGCGCCGACGACGAGCATATGCGCGTCGGTAAGCAGCGTCCGCGCGGGATCTTCGCCGCCGCGGCGGTGCACCAGAAATATGTAGCGAAAAATGCCGTACAGGACAAAGGGCAGGGTATAGATCAGCTTGTCCGTGTGATGCAGTGCGATGGTGTCGGGACTGACGGTGTACAGGCTATAGCTGACGATGGCGCCGGCGGCGCTGATCGCCATCAGTGTATCCAGCAGAACCGGACTGTAGTCGAATAACACCGGGCGCTGGCTGACGCCACTTGAGCCATCATCGTCACTCGTCATCAGTTCGGCGCGGCGCTTGGCAAAGCCGAGAAAAATGGTCAGCAGCAGACCGCACAGCAGCAACCAGTGTGAGGGCGCGATATTCACGCCCCAGGTGCCGGCAAAAATGCGCAGCATGAAGCCGGCCGCGATAATGAACACGTCGAGGATGACGATGTTCTTAAGGCCGGCGCTGTAGGCCAGATTGAGCACCAGATAGGCCGAGAGGATGGCGACTACAATATTGGAGACCATGGCGCCCAGCGCCAGCCCCGCGATCCCGCATACGAATGCGAGCGCAAACGCCTGACTCATTTTCACCGTACCACTCGCCAAAGGCCGCTTGCGCTTGACCGGATGCGCCTGGTCAGCCTTGCGATCGAGCATATCGTTGAGTATGTAGACGCAACTCGACAGCAGGCAGAATCCCGAGGCGGCAAGAAGCACGCTGGTCCTCAAACTCAAATCGTTGCCGACGTCACTGAACAACAGGCCGACGAAAACAAAGCCGTTCTTGACCCACTGATACGGGCGCAAAAGTTTGAGCAGCTCGGCCGGCAAGGAGACCCTAGCGGGTGGGACAAGGTTCATCGGGAAAATAGCGTTCGCAAAAGTAGCAGTGGCCCAGCGGCAGATAAGACGGGATTCTATAGTAACGCTCGCGCAGGGGCCGCAGCACCTGCTCGCGGTAGCTCGGATAGTCGAAGGCCTGGCCCAGTACCAGATAAAAAGTGACGCCGTGCAGCTCGAACTGGCGGAACTCCACCTGGGCGAAATAGGGCGCGTAATCGGCCGGGTTGGGCGGGTTCTTGCGCAGCACCAGGATGTTCTTGTCCGCAAGCGTCCTGAAATCGGTAAGGATGTCATCGTGGCGTCCATGCGAGGACGCGGTACCGAACACGAAAAAGTACCTGCCCGAGGCATAGGACGCCGTCACTGCCGGCGAAAATCCGTCGGCGGAGAATTCGTACTGTCCGGCATAAGGCTCCAGCCGCTGCAGCAGCTCGGCGGTCTTGACGTGAAACACGATGCCATCGTAAAGCCGGCTGTTCTTCCATACCTCGATCGGCAGCAGGCTGGACCCCACGATTGCCGCCACGTGAATCACCGAGAACGTGGCGAGATAGACGACAGATTTTTTCAACTGCGCCGCACCGAGGACCAGCGCCGCGGCGATGAAGAAAAACGGCACGAACGAAAGCAGCCAGTGCAATCCGATTTCCTTCACCGGGGAAAGCAGAGCGAACACGGCGAGCGGCGCCATCCAGGCGAGCATGAAAAACCTTGCGCGCGGATCGGCAAGCTTCGGTCCCAACGCAATGCGGCCGAGCCACAATTGGTAGAGCGCAACCGGGGACAGCATGTAGAGGACGCTCAACGCATACAGCAGCGGCTTTTGCAGCGACCAGCCGGCGTCATCATGCCGGTTGTAGATGTTGAACATCAGGTTGGCCCAACAGTGCTCGTAGTTCCACCATGCATTGTATGCGGCGAACGGCAGCGCGCATGCGACCACGGTTGCCAGGCCACGCCAGCTGCGCCGGCCGGCTGGCTGGATCAGCACGAAGACAAGATATGCAAACCCCATCAGGAGCGCAAAATACTTCGACAGAAATGCGAGGCCCAGCATGGCGCCGGACAGCGCATACAGCATCTGCGATTCGCGCCGCAAGGCCGCGGCGAAGCATAGGACCGAAAGGAAGGAGAACAGCACCAGCGGCGTATCGGTAGTGATGAGCACGTTCCAGACATTCACCGGAAGCAGCAGGAAAGCGAGCGCCGCAAGGTAGGCTTTGTTTTCGTCCACCGGCCGCAGGTATTGCAACATGGCGAACGCCACCAGCGCGGGCAGGACGATCACCGGCAGGCGCAGCACCCACTCGGCCCTGGACAGCTGCAGCAGCAGGGCCAGGATCCAGCCGACCATGGGCGGATGGTCGTAGAACCCGTAGTCGGGATAGACGCCCCAGTAGATGAAGTAGGCCTCATCCCCGGTCATCGGCAGCGCTATGGCGAGCCAGAACTTGAATGCCAGGGTCAGCACCAGCGTGACGTAGAAGGCGGCGCGCATCGGCGCCGCGGCCTGCCCGGGGAAAGTCTGCATGGGCGCAATTATAGGTGCTGCCGGCTCAGCCGGCGCGCACTATATACGACGTCTCAAATTCCGACGCATGCCAAGAGCAGCCATTGCGCGCTCGCGCGCGCCAACCGTGTTTTTGGTACGGATAAACACCATCCGTACCAAAAACACGGTTATGGATAAAAGCAACAATGGCTTGGGGTTGTCTTTATACAAGATCGCCGATTGCGTACGGACGGATTTTCGTCCGTGCGCAATCGGCGATCCGCGCGGACGGCTTCTCGTCCGCGCAACATCCCAACTCTTCAACAACGCCGGGCGCGATGCAAGTCGCCACGTATAACAGCCGCGACGTCACCGAACGCGCGGCGCTATTCCTCGGCCTCGTGCACCAGCCGGCGTTTGCGCACCGCGTCGGCCAGGCGCTCGAGCATCTTGACGCTGTCGTCCCAGCCGATGCAGGCATCGGTGATGGAAACGCCGTAGGCGAGCGGCTTGCCCGGCACCAGGTCCTGCCGCCCCGGATGCAGATGCGATTCCGCCATCACGCCGATGATGCGATCATCACCTGCCGCGACCTGAGCTGCCACGTCGGCGCACACATCCGACTGGCGCTTATAGTCCTTGGAACTGTTGGCATGGGAAAAATCGATCATCAGGCGTTGCTCCAGCCCGGCAGAAGCCAGCTGCTTGGCCGCCGCATCCACGCTGGCGGCGTCGTAGTTCGGCGCGGGCCCGCCGCGCAGGATCACATGGCAGTCCTCGTTGCCATTGGTAGAGACGATGGCCGAGTGTCCGCCTTTGGTGACGGAGAGGAAATGGTGCGGTTGGCGCGCGGTCTTGATTGCGTCCACGGCAATCCGGATATTGCCGTCGGTGCCGTTCTTGAATCCGACCGGGCAGGACAAACCGGACGAGAGCTCGCGGTGCACCTGCGATTCGGTGGTACGCGCTCCGATCGCCCCCCAGCTCACCAGATCGGCAATGTACTGCGGCGTGATCATGTCGAGGTACTCCACCCCGGCCGGCACGCCCAGTTCGTTGATATCGAGAAGAACGCTGCGCGCAAGGCGCAGTCCTTCGTTGATGTGGAAGGTGCCGTCCAGGTGCGGGTCGTTGATGAGGCCCTTCCAGCCCACAGTGGTGCGCGGTTTCTCGAAATACACGCGCATCACGACGAGCAGATCGGCCGCGTGCTTCGCCTTTTCCTGCGCCAGGCGTCCCGCGTAATCCAGCGCGGATTTGGGATCATGGATCGAACAGGGACCGATGATCACCAGCAGCCGGTCGTCTGCGGCGTGCAATATGCCGTGGATGCCCTGCCGCGCCTCATAGGTGACGCGCTCAGCGGCGTCGGATACGGGAAACTCGCGGATCACGTGCGAGGGCGGTGCGAGTTCCTTGATTTCGCGGATGCGGACGTCGTCAACCTTGTGGGTCATGATTTCTCCTTGATACCGGTAAGTCCGCAACCCGTCGGTGGCGTCTGCCCGCGTCGGCGGATTTGCATGGCGGGCGGTGGCGGTCATAGTCATAGCTTGGTCTCGGGTAAAAAAAAACCGCCAGGCTGTCGGCACTGGCGGTTTTTCGGGATGTTTGGGCGCGTACTTAACTCAATCCCTCCGCCAGCGGCTGGGGAAAGCCATAAAAGTGAAACCAGAAAGCGTGCGCGCGGTTCATGTCGAATATCTCCAGTACGGATTCAAACACGTTTCCTGCCGGGTTGGCAAGCATTACTCACCGCGGATGTCGGGAGTAAATAGAAATGTCCGGTTTTGTAGCAAATGAATTGTCCGCTTT